>JACCDW010046796.1_pt1 | contig 16829 bp, 21 predicted proteins | sample 7449781 | NCBI WGS metagenome assembly JACCDW01 (sample SAMN15323449, study PRJNA562643) | freshwater metagenome | isolation source: river surface water | place: USA:Blue River Watershed | collected 2017-08-18
ATTTCGTCTGGATTGTATGTGCGGTAGGTGATTTCGTCGGCCATCTAGCCAGGTACTATTAGGGATGCTTAGGTGTCGTGGCTTAGGAGTAAAATTGAAGAGCGAGGGTCGTGGCAGTGTAAGCACGCGTCCTAGACAAGTCAAGCCAAGCCAAGCCAAATGTCCCACGCCACTAGCTCACCCCAAGCCATCCAGCTCTCCGCCTACAACCTCAGCCGTGCATACGGTACGCCTCAGGAACTCTTCGTGAAGGTCCAGGGAGGTCGTATTGAAGGTCGCACGCCGACCCACTTCATCTGTCTCCTGGACGTGAGTGGGTCAATGGACGCCGACGGTCGTCTCGCAAACTGCATCGACAGTCTGAAGTACATCGCCCGCTTCCTGACGACCGATGACCGGTTCTCCCTTATCACCTTCTCGGATGATGCCGAAGTGAAGGCCAGTCTCGTCCAGATGGACGCTGCCGGCCAGGCGACTGTCCTCAATATGCTCAACCGCATTCACACTCTCGGTAGTACAAACCTCAGTGCCGGCCTCGCGCGCCTCACTGGAATCCTGCGGGCCGGCGCGGATTCTGGCTCTGCCCTCAAGCAGGGTGTCCTCCTCCTTACCGACGGCTACGTCAATATGGGCCTGACCGACGAGGGCGGGCTCACAGGGATGGTCAGTGGGTTTATGACCGAGTTCCCACGTGCCACCCTAACTGCCGTCGGCTACGGTACGGACCACAACCGCGACCTCCTCAACGCAATGACGACCCGCGCGGCCGGCACCTACAACATCGTGCGCAACCGTGAGGACGTCGCCTCAGTCTTCGGGGCTGTTATGGGAAGTCTCGTGAGTTGCGTGGGCCTCAACCTGCGCGTCCTGGCCCCTCGTGGGACGCGCATTCGCGAGGACCGCCACGTCGAGGATGTGGAGAGCACGCTCGCAGCAATTGTCCTCGGCGATGTGTATGCCGAGACCACGACGGGTATTCACCTTACTATGCCCGCTGGCCTGATGGACCTCACGCACATCCGTATGCAGGTGTATGACGTTGGCACTAGCTCGACCTACGACGCGCCCATTGAGATTGTGCCGGCGACAGTGGCGATTGAGCGTGAGGCCCGCATCTATATGCTCCGCCAGGACGTCGCAGGTCTGCTGCGGATGATTGGGTCCGCCACGCGCGACGACGTGGCCTCGCTTATCCAGAAGGCGAACCTCTATGACGCCGACGTGGATGCAGCAATGGCTCTCGGCGACCAATCATCAGCAAACCAGGCCATCCTACGTGTCCTGAAGGAGGAGATTCGCGAGGCCATTGTAACCCTCGGACGCATCCGTGACCGCCCTGCATACGAGGCGTCTGTGGATATGACTATTATGGCCCAGCATGCGCGCTACCTCAGCCAGGGGAGCGGGACGCGTGCGACGAGTGGTGGGGTCAATCTCTCACAGGCGGTCAGCGAGGACCCCTTCATGTCCCCTCTCAGTCGCCAGGTGAGTGGGGGCGCGGCGGCCACGGTGTCAGCACGGGCCGACCACGAGACGGACGACCCTGCATTCGATACAGCCCACTTGGCCCCTGTGCCCCTTGTGCGGACTCCGTCGCGTCATACTGCGGCAGGCCTCGCAAGCCCTCCCCCTCTGCCTCCGCGCTATACTCGCCTCGCGCGGTCTGTGGCTATGGGCGGCCTGCCCCCTTCGCCAATCCCTGAGGAGGGAGGAGAGGCGGGTGGTTTCGGTTCAATGACCGATGCTATTAGGGGTGGGGATGTGTTCTTCCAGATGCTCAGCAACGCGGCTGCTGGCACACCTCCCGTCCTCTCTTCGCGCCAAGTCGCAGGGGCAGGCTTTGGTGCAGCATACCCGCTTCCTCCTAGCTTTCCCTTCCCACCCAACAACATTCCTCTTGATGACACCCCCAGCAGCCGTGCCACCCACACCTAAAAGCCTGCCCACATAAATGTATAGATTCGCGCACATAAATGTCAATTCCTTCTCAAACAAAACAGAATAAGACTCAGACGTACTCAGGTACTGCAAAATATTTTTTGCACGATGGGGTTGGGTTTGTGGAGCGCCTGGAGACGTTCGGTGATGACCTTACAGTTGTCAATGCTGCCCGTGTGAGTTTCGCAAAGGAGTCTGTGGAGCTGGATGGCCGTGATGCGAAGCTCATTAAGTACCTGGCGCGACACAATCACATTACTCCGTTCTTTCATCCCCAGATTCGTTTCCGCCTGAAGATGCCGATTTTTGTGGCCCGTGAGTGGTTCCGCCATACAATCGGGTTTGCACGTAATGAGGTGTCGCGGCGCTACGTTGATACGCGACCTGAATGCTGGGTTCCTGTTGCAGGTGTGCGGGAGCGCGATGCAAAGGCCAAGCAGGGTAGTAAAAGTACGAATGTGGAGGACAATGAGGCGGTGATTGGGATGATTTCGAACTTCCAGAAGAACGCAGTGGAGTTCTACGAGAACCTTCTTGGCCTCGGGGTAGCACCTGAGGTGGCCCGTGGTGTGCTTCCCCAGTCTATGTACACTGAGTTTATTGAGACGGGGTCTCTGTATGCCTATGCGCGTCTATGTAAGCTGCGTCTGGACCCTCACGCCCAGAAGGAGATTCGTGATTACGCGGATGCGCTTGCACGCTGCCTCCAAGGTGCATTCCCTGTGTCATGGGCGGCTCTTATGGAGGATACGTGGACTGCGTCAGCACCTGTTGCTCCTGCCCCTGCTCCTGCTCCTGCTCCTGCCCCTGCCCCTGCCCCAGCGACTGTACCAACTGACCAAATCACTATTACAAAGGACGAGTTTGTCAAAAAAGTAAGTAAGATTTTTCCAATTAAACCTGAAATTCAAATGGGAGGAATGGAAGTAATTATTGACCTAGAGAAACTCAAAGCACACTACGCATCATCTGGTGGTGAGCCGTTGGAGCATTGGGGATGCTAATGGGGGACGTACCGTCCGCGCGAAGCGCGTTGGGCCCTACGGGCGCAACCCCCCAGACCCCCTCCCTCAATAAAGGCTCCGCATTCTCTGATATTATAATCTAGCTCGTTACTCCTAATGCGAAGCCCTTATTCAAGGGCTAGGGTCTTAGGGAGCGCAGCTCCCTAATGCGAAGCCCTTATTCAAGGGAGGGGGGTAAGGGGGACGGAACGTCCCCCTAAGGGATAACCTCAACACTTCTCAAAGCATCAAACAGTGATTGCCGCGTACTTCCATCGGAAATATGCGCCAATACCGAGAACTTCCGTGCGAAGAATTCAGGACTCTCAATCATTCGTGCAAACTCCGCCGGCCTGATAACCGTGAATCTGTATGGGTCACCGCGCTCCCAATCGACATACATTGTACCAGGGCCCACAATAAGGCGACCTGATTCCCCCGCGTCCATCAACATTGTGCCAAACACGCATTCATCAGGAATCTTTGCGTCCGCAAACAACTCACTAATAGTATCCGTCTTCATAACCAAGTAGGAGGCGTGGCGGCGGCTCAAGGCGACCCACTGGCTGTGCTTCACGATGTTCGCGGGGTCAAAGTGCTCCCGCAGTGAATCATAGCGGGGAAACACTTGACTGTGATGGGCAAACTCAATCATACTTTTAGAGGTGCTCATCAAGTCATTATACACGTGCCAGGCCGGCTTAATCGGCACACAATCGCCGCTCACGAGCACCATCTTGGCGTTCGTATGGTCTTCGAGTGCAGCCTCAAACAGCTTCAACTCGGCTTTCACAAGTCCCAGCGTGCCCCAACCGGTCGGCACGCGAGGAATCACCTGGAATTTCACATCAGGCATATTAATTTGTAGGGGCTCCTTACTGTGTATATATACACTGTAATAATCCCCTTGTCCCGCCAACCAAGAGTTCCAGATGGACTCTTGGACAATGCGGTCATAGGTCAAGAAACAGAGGGCAACTTTGGGCTTGTAGGGGCTTGTCATTGGTGGCGTAGCGGGGGTACTATTAGAGGGGGCCAGAGGTGCGTTTCAAATTTTTGTCTGTACGTAATCTCTATAAATAGATTTATTAAATGTCATCACCGGCATTCTGTATTTACACTTCTCTTTTTACTATTGAAGGACGCTCGCCAGAAAACAATCAGTACATTTGGATTTACTTCACGTGGCTCTGGAGTTTAGTAACAAATGGCGGGCTTGATGTTTTACGTGATCGTATTGTAGTTCATATTGACCCGACTACGTACAGTTTTATAAAAAAAATCAAGTTGCATAACGAATTACAGGCATCAACATCTGGAATTCTCGAGTATTATATTCACCCAGCTCCAACCACACTTTTAGACGGATTCTTTCATCGTCACGACCCTGCATTTATTAAGCACTTAGTATCACACCCTAATTGTAATAACACAATATTTCTCCATATAGATATTGATACGATTTTCCAAAAGCCTATCCGCTCGCTACCTTGGCCTATATACGAACCAGATACATTCTTTACAATGCTAGAGGGGGTAGCCATATCTAGTGATTGCCACTTAGGGGCGTTTTTATCTTCATGTCCTAACATGAGTGAAATGCAGTATTTTGAATCAGACCTCAAACCTTATATGATAGGGTCAGGTGGATTTACAGCGGGAATGTTTGGATTTACAGCAGGTGAAGGTGTCAAATCTGTATTTAACGAAATACAAATTCTGAAACGGACAGACCCAGAAACAAATAAATTTTATGAACAAGGGTGTTTTGTCTATGTTGTTAGTAAATACCATATCATAGGAAGTATAACAATGCAAAATGTTCCATTATCTTTACGTCAATATGTTGGTGGAAATGAAAACAAAGGCGAGGCGATATTATCTTTTATGGGTGACGCTGGTGATGGTGTATTTCATTTTGAAAAGATGCTAGGGTACTTATTCACACAGGCTGGGGAATATAAATCTTAATCGCGTGTAAGCCGATACACACGGTACAATGCATAAGCCGTTGCAAGGGCACCAAATATTTTCATACCATTGTCGGCCAGCATAATTTTCCGCAGGTCGCTCTTAGGAACAAGCGCACTATGCTTATCAAAATCATCAGGAATATCGCACAGCGGGCACATATGGCCTGGGAAAATATCACTCGCACTACCCGCCTGGTAGAACAAGTAGGTGGGCGAGGCGTAAATCTTGAGCCGGTCTATTTTGGCGAGGTAGGACATATATCCATCCACGTGCAGTTCAAGCGGGTAAATCTGCTCCAGGAGCCGCTTGACCCCGCGCTGGCTGACGAAATACGCGTGAGCGAGAACAAAGGCCTTGACATCCACCGTTGGGTCCGTTGAGCTCACTGGCGACCCCTCTGCAATATTCGCACCGAGCTGCCACATATCCCACTTGGTGCTATCCTGGAGGAGAGGGGTCTTTGCAATATACTCCTTCAGCTTCTCATAACAGCCCGCTGGCAGGTCAATGTCGTCCTCGAATATAAGAATCACAGGGTGATTCGACTTAGCAAACCACTCATATGCCGACGCGTGACTGAGGTAGCATCCCACAGCACCTGCAGTGTTAATGAACTCGTGCCCACGGCGTGTATGACGAATGACATTGTGCTTTACAAGCACTGAGATACGGGGGTCATTCTGGATATCGAGCTCCTTCCCATCCGTACCCGACCAGCGTTCAATATGGGGAAAATCCTTGAAGCCTGCACAGCCCTGGACCCGCTCCCAGCGGTCTGGCCGGCGGTCTAAATTCAAACATACCACCGGAATTTGGTCTAGATTCCAACTCATTCTATATATTACTCCTCTTTTGGTGGCTGGGCTTGCTCGCGCCGTTTGCACCGGTCCCACAATACAGCTCCTAATAGTACAGTTAGGCCGGCCAGTGCATTTCGTGAAAATACGAGCCAATCATATTCTAGCCTTGATACAATTACATACGGTAATTCTATAAAGGGTACTTGCATAGCTACTATTAGGGTAGTATAGTTGTAGTGATTTAGACTTACTTACTCATCCGCATCATTCTCCACGTGGCCCACGCAGTGGTGGCAAGTAGGATGAGTGTTAGAGGCGTGATGACGGAGGGCTGAGTGGGGACGGTGGCAGAAAAGGGAGCGGGACTGAGCTGGTTGGCGAAGCCATCTTTTGAGCCCTTCCAGTCGTCGGGCAAGGCACAAAGGGGACACGCCGCAGCCCCTTGTGTATCGGACCCTTCATCCCCCCACTGCTCTACGAGCTGCTTCTTTGTGCCAAACAGCTTGAGGACACCGAGCTGTGAGAGGATGCTCATATAACCATCATACTGGACAACGATAGGAAATGCGTTGGCAACCAGCTTTTCGGCCCCTGGCTTGCTGAGGAGGTAAGCGTGGTTCAAGAAATATGCCGTCATTTTCATATTGGCATCATCGAGCGGGGTCGATTCCTGGGCCCACGGGCCGAGGTTCCACACGTCCCACTTATGGGCGTCCTGGAGCTGCGGGGTCTTTTCGACGTGCTCCTTGATTTTCTCGAAGGTGCCGGCAGGGAGTTTGATATCGTCTTCTAGGACAAGGACAGCAGGGACATTTTGCTGTAGGAGCCACTGGGCAACGGAGAGGTGGCTGTAATAGCAACCCACAGCACCGATGCCGCCGATGTCTTCGTGGGCTCTGCGGCGTTTCTTCGCGATATTTCGGCGGACTGTTATGCTGATATTGGGGTCCTTCTCGGGGTCCAGGGTCTTGGCGTCCTTGGCCGGCCAGCGCTGGATGGTGCGCGGAAATTCGGCGAATCCTGGCTGCTCCTGGAGCCGCTTCCAGCGGTCCGGGCGGCGGTCTAAATTTATACAAACTACGGGTATTTTCGCAATATCCCACGACATCTCTCTACTAGTACTATTAGGGATTGTGTAGGGCGGCGCGGAGGCGCGGTCCAAAATTGACGTGGGATGTGGCGACGGATAATAGGTACCACCGATTTACAACAATGGGACAACTCACGCTTATTATTGGATGTATGTTTGCACAGAAGACTACGGAGCTGCTCAGGCAAATCCGGCGGTATTCTTCTATTGGTTATAGGGTACGTGTAGTGAATTACAAGGAGGACACACGATATGGTGAAAACTGTATTTCATCCCACGACGTGGATCAGCATCCAGCGCAGTGTGTGGAGCGTTTGGGCGAGCTGGAGGGGCAATTAGGGGATGTGGATGTGCTCGTGATTGACGAGGGTCAATTCTTCGGGGACTTGTATGAGTGTGTGACGCGCTGGTGCGATACGCTGCCACTCCACGTGATTGTGTGCGGCCTGGACGGGGATGCGGCGCGGCGGCCCTTTGGGGATGTGTTGCGTCTAGTGCCGCACGCGGAGACCGTTATGCGACTATCAGCGTACTGTGCGGTGTGCCGTGATGGGACGCACGCCCACTTTACGCGGCGGACGGTTGCTACAGCGGAGCAGAAGGCGGTTGGTGGGGCAGATATGTATAAGCCTGTGTGCCGCCGGCACTACTTGGAGGAGACCGCCTAACGAGATATGCGCTCATATAAATATTCTGCACGGGCCTTGAAATTACGCTGATAGAACATAAACATAATAATGAACATCGTGGCGCCCGCGAGCTCCTTGAGGCGATAATGGTCGAAGCCTGCGAGTCCGTGGAAAGGGCTAGGTATATATTCGACTGCATTACGAATGATATAAAACACTGTTGTAATAACAAAGATTTGACCGACAACTTCGGCTATTAGGCGGGGCGTAGATTTTTTCTCGGCTGCTGCGACATCGAACTGCCCGTAGAGTTTATCGACGTAGGTTGATAAGTAGAGAGCGGTTATGTAGTAAATTGCCGAAATGTAGCCTATGTCGAGGACTTTTATGGCACGAAAGGGGAGATTCAAGGAAAAATCAGTTTTCATACTATAAGGGGCCTGTAAAATTATAGTGGCAGCCGTTTGAACACTTCCAATGATTTAGTCTGAGTACCCTTAAACGGGTATAATTCGGTTTCTTTATTTCCAACTTGATGTATTGTAGAGCCGAGTGATACGGGACGCATATGAAATGCGTTTATGTGGTCGTAAATGTAAATACTGTTAGGGGTGTTTGGGTGTTGCTCTTTCCACAGTTTTTCCCAATATTCGTCTAGGGCCCATCCAACCACAACTGTAGGATAGTCGCGCAAGGACTGTAAGAGTATATGTTTAAACGCGTCGGCGGAAAATCCTGGCATCATAATTTCGGGATGGTTTATTCGACGATATTTCGAAGCCTTACTTGTAGAGGTGTGTATCCAACTAATCCACTGTTTGTCTTGTGGGTATAAGTCTGGGCGTAATTTATTTGCGAGAGATGGTTGGAAAATATCGGCGCCGATTTTGTGGGAGAAATCAAACATTTGATTTAGGGTTTGGGGAGAGATAGAAATATCGTCGTCAGGTATCCAAATATATTTGTACGTGTCGTACAGCGTTGGATGGGCGTCGAAATGCGGTAAAATACAGTCTCGTAAGAGACCAAATTTGTAGCCCTTGTGTTCGAAATACAAGTCCGAGTGTGATTTATATGTTGCCGCCTTTTCGGGGTTATTGCCGTAATAAATTACACATATGTCATATGTGCGGTCAGGGTGTATCCAAGTAGGGTGGTATGAATCATCCCCTGCGCAGCATATAATCAGATTTGTACGTGTCATACTTTTAGGGGGTGAGTGTATTTCGGGGAGTATTTAGCGCGCACGTAGAATGTATTCAAATGTCCAACCTGGACCTTAGAGTACCTTTTGGTGGTGGCCTTTCCAGACCTGGTTTGCGAGTGGAAGTTTCGATCAACCGACCTACGGGTTATGAGCCCGTCGCTCTACCTCTGAGCTAACTCACAGCGGTGCGGGTTTCCCCACACTAGTGCCGTAGGGAAAATTGGCCTAGATTATACGCACCTTAGGGCAGACCTAAAGGGTGGCCCAACAAAAACAAATGTGAGGAAACTCACACAGCTGTGTTAGTTTAGTGGTAGAATGGGCGCCTTCCAAGCACCTGGCCTGGATTCGATTTCCAGACACAGCATGTAGCCTTATAGTGTATCGGATCGCACACGCGCCTTCTAAGCGCTCGGGCTGGGTTCAATTCCCAGTAAGGCTGCCACGCATTTTATAGTAGTAAAATACGTGGCTGTATTATACCTTTTTATATACAAACTGATACCCATCAAATAGTTCAACTGCCCCCACATTTTTTAAGAAATCCTTTACATAAACGCCCTTACCCTTATCATTTGCATTATCATCTACCATAATCAAACACCCGCTGGGTAGTTTTGCATATACAGCACATAACTCTTTTATATGATGCAATGATGCTAAATGTGTATCATTCCAATCTGTGACATCATATGAATCAAGATATAACAAATCACACGCTTCCATATTAGGTAGCGTAGCAAGAGTACTAACACTATCTTTGGCGTAAAATTTAACTTTATTGCTAACCATAGATTTTGCTATATCGCACGCCTCCTTTGATAAATCAATTGATACAACAGACCCATTGTGGTGATTTACAAAGTTATCCCATAGGCGTGTAGATTGACCGTCTCCTTCCCAGTTATCTTTAATACGACTTGTACCAGTTTCTACAATAAAATAATTCGTTTTACCTAATTTTTCCAATTCTTCAAACGCTTTACGAAAACTAGATACACGTTTTCCCAACAATGGTCCAAATTCAGTATCAAACTTTTCTATAAAAGATGATTGAATTGTAGATGAAAAATATTCAGCAAATCCTAAATGTCGGGGCATTACTAATTAGTAGTAGTACATAATTAAATACCTAATAGTCCTACAATCTCGTATGTAATTGTAATATTTTCCAGATTATCATCTACTATGTTATTGCGGGTAATTGTGAGTACCTTAATTGTTTTGTACCACATATATACTTCATTTTCCCATAATGTCATTCGATACTCGTGTGGAAGGTCCGCACTTGTGATTGCGAGACGCCCTTCAAATGTAAGAATATTTGCACTTACATCTATGCTAATAAGACGAGTTAGGTAAATAGAACTGTCCCCTGGGAAACAGTCTATGAATACCTGATAATTTGACATCTGCTGTTAGAGGGGGTATAAATTTCTTTGGAATTTTAACGTAAAATTCTAAAGAAATGGTCAATGCGAGATTCGAACTCGCGGCCCCCGCCTCACATGCATAGAGTCAAGTCTATAAGAGCGATAGTCTAACCAACTGACATAATTGACCTCTTAGAACGTCGCACGTTCTAACAGGCCCTTTACAATTATATGTCGGAACAATCTTTTAAGTAGTTTTACGCACACAATCTAAGCTCGCCTAAATTGAGCTAGAAGGGTATATATAGTATGTCTGACGACGAGTCGCTTCATAGTAGTGATTTTTCGTGTTATGACGACGGGAGACCTAAGTGTAGCTGTTGTTATAGCGATTCGGGGACTGAACTAGAGACCGATGTAGAAGAAGATTCCGTAGAGCCCGAGCACGAGTCTTCATCTGAGGACGAGGTTGAGACTGAGCGACCATACAAGCCTGGTTATAGTACACTGCCACTGCATCCTATTATGGAGCGTATGTTGCCCCCATCCATAACGGAGAGGAATCGCCATATGTATATGCAGACCCCTGAAACTGTATTGGCTTCTGTAGAGTCCTGGGGGCCATCGATTGCATATGTGCGAGACGAGTTTATCACATATGACTTATGTGAGGCCGCAATCAAGTGCCACAGTGGGTCCATATGTAGCATTAAACCTCATTTGTTATCCGAGCGTGAGTATTATAGCCTATGTATGCTCTCTGTTGCCGACAATGGGTGGAATCTGAAGTTTATTCCAGCAGAGGTCCAAACACAGGAGCTGTGCAATGCGGCTGTGAAGTCTACGTGTTGGTCCCTCCAGTATGTCCGCGACGAGTTCAAGACATACGACGACTGTTATTCGGCTGTTAGTCGTAATGGCCAAATCCTACAGTATGTACCTGCACATCTCATTGACGAGGCTATGTGTGTTGCTGCTGCGAAAACCAGGTATCCGTGTTTGGAGTTCATTCCTCGCCAGTATTTGACGCGCGAAATGTGTTATGATTCCGTAAAAGGAGACGGGATGGCTATTAAGGACGTTCCTGAAGAATTTATGTCGTCAGAGTTGGCATATTTGGCGATTACGTCCCCTGCTCCGTGTAGTTCAAATGAAGACTCGGCGGGCAACAATATGCGCCACGTGCCCCCACAGTATTTGACGCGTGAAATCATACTGACGGCTTTAAAAAAACACTGTTATGTGTATAGTTGCGTACCTGCTGAGTATTTGACTGACGAATTTAAGAATGAAATACTCGATGTGTCGCCTCGGTGCATTCAGTATATGGTACAAACGCCGGCGAATTGTTTGCGGGCCTTAAAAGGCAGTTGGCGCGTGCTTCGATATGACATTAAGCGCGAGAACATAACCCGTGAAATGGCGGCGTATGCAATGACATTAGGGCGCGAGTATAAGATTGATTTTGGCAAGGAACTGTATCGGTATTTGCGGTCGTTGCTATAAGGGGTATTTGGTGAGAGTGGTATTATATGTATATAAGTATAAATTTTTATACACTCTCAAATAAAAAATTGAGACAAGTAATTCTCACAATTAATATTAATGTCCTTAGCTGATAAATTTCCAGAAATTGCAAAAGAATGGCATCCAACAAAAAACGGAACACTTACGCCATATGATGTAATTAGTTCATCGCGAACAAAAGTATGGTGGTTATGCCCTAATAGTTGCAGTTATGGGTGCGCACATGAATGGGAAATGACCCCACGAGCAAGAACAATTGCTAAAAATGGGTGCAATTATTGTGCACCAAGAACTGATATTATATGCATTCATCAGTCAATAGTATATACACATTCTGAAATTGCAAAACAATGGCATCCAACTAAAAATGGTACATTAACACCAACACAAGTATCAAGTGGTTCTGGTAAAAAGGTATGGTGGATTTGTGATAAAAAATGCTCAAATGGATGTACTCATGAATGGGAATGTTATGTATATTCGCGATGCTTAACTAATACAGGATGCCCATATTGCTGTAATCAAAAGAATTGTATTCATACATCAATTAAATATATTAATCCTAAACTTTTGGAAGAAATACACCCAACAAAAAATCAATCATTAAATATTGAAAAAATATCATATGGTTCTAGTAAAAACTATGGTGGGTATGCAAAAATAACAAAGAGCATATATGGCTTACATCTGTAAATTGTAGAAATGCAGGACAAGGATGTCCAACATGTGTTAATAAAACAGAAAAGCGATTATACGATTTTCTATATTCTAAATACCCAGATATAATTCATAATTATAAACCAAGTTGGTCTATTAATCCTAAGACAAATCATATAATGCCATATGACTTCTTTATTCCATCGTATAATATTATTATAGAACTAGATGGGCCACACCATTTCGAACAAATACATAAATGGAATTCACCCGAAGAAACTGTTAGGCGCGATGTATTAAAAATGAAATATGCATTAGAACATAAGTTAAGTATTATAAGGTGTATGCAGATTGAATATTATAAAAATACAGATAATGTTGCTAATGAAAATCTTATTCCACATATTAAGACATATGATAATCCAATTATTATTTATAATACTCAAAATGATACTTATTATAATAATCATAAACACCTATTAAGGTGTTTAGTACAACACTTATAATTTAATATTATATTAAAATAAATATAATATATTAATTATTTAAAGCCCGCTCGAGGAATCGAACCTCGGACCTTCTCATTACGATGCTGTATATTACAGCATAGATACAAGTGAGACGCACTACCCCTATGCTAAGCGGGCACGACGGTTGAGGAGCATCCCCAACTCGCCTACAAGTACGCCGTAATTTACGTTTAGGTAGATTAAACGCACTGGTTTATATGACTATTAGGGTTATTGGGTGAGTTTAATGCTTGCGACTGCGACGCATAGACTTGCGGGCCTTACGAGAAGCCTTACGAGAAGCGGAACGACGGCGGACCGTGCGACGACGACGACCACCCTCAACATTACCACCGGGCCCACCAGTAGGGGCATTGTTATTAGGAGAGACAACACGAGAAGGGGCAACGGAGGGGGCAGGTGTGGCCTTACCCTTGGCCTTGGCCTTAGCGCGCTTTGTCTCTGAGCGGGCCTTGAGGGCAGGTGTAGGAAGCTTCTTCTTCTCCTCAATCCAGTCAAATTCACGGTCATAGCCCTTCTTAGGGACTAATAAGAACCCTCTGTAGCTTTCCTTCTTCTGGACGCCATCTTCACCAACCTCATAACAATAATGCTTGGTGTATCCAGGATCCCGAAGCTGCTCGACACGTTGGGTGATATTTCTGTTAAGCTTTGCTTGATTAGCAGCTATCTGCGCTGGAGTACGCTTCTTCTTCTTTGTCACTGGCTCACCAGATGCCTCAGCTGCAGCCGCAGCCGCGCGTGAAGCCTTCTTCCGTTCACGCTCTGCTGCACGCGAACGAAGAGGAACACCAGCCTGGATGTTCTCAATATCCTCCTCGAGCGTCCGAATAACCTTTTCTAGCTTTACCTTCTTGGCATCATTCGTCTCTGACGCAAGGTCAGCACGGGCCCTAGCTAGTCCTTCACGACGCTCGGAAATCTTTGTCTGGACCTTTTCACGGGCCTCCTCATTCTGGAGCCCCTTTAAAGCTGCCTGTAGCTCAGCCTTCGACATAGGTTTGGACATCTTTATATTCATACGTTAGAAAACAAGTAGGCGATACTAGGCCGGAGGAAATTACACGCACATATTGGAGCCCTATCTTATAGGGTTTCAAAATGTTATGTCTCGCACACCGGAATCGAACCGATGACCTGAGGAACCCAATCATTTAGAATATACATTCTACAGTCCTCTGCTCTACCACTGAGCTAGTGCGAGTTGGTGGTCTTGCCAGGGATCGAACCTGGATTACAGGAGTCAGAATCCTGAATACTAGCCATTATATTACAAGACCTCGGGTGGGACGATTTGCGGTCTTGCTGTCTGACAAGCCCATAATCGCCCCACTCTATGCCGATATGATTTCTGTGACTATTAAGCGCGCTTGCGACTGTGGCGGCGGGTTGCTCCTCCTCTAGGATTCATTGTTTCTCTACGCATTTCCTTCTTTAATAAACCTGTATGAACCATATTTTTATAGACCTTTACAGGGTCTATTTTAGATGAATTTGAATGTGTGTTAAAATTTGCATATTTAGCATTTAAAAATGCCTTTATAGCGGGTTTTACAGTATCATTTGTATGGGATGATTTTTTCTTAATTAGTTCATATGTAAGTGAGTTGTACATATGCTCTTCAATACGGGGGCGCATTTCATTTGTCACAGGCCGATACCGTGTAGTTGCAGCATTGTATGCTTTATTAAGCAATGGTTGGAGTGCCTCGTATTTGTACGTTTTATACGTACTATTGTTGCGACTGCGACTGCGACTGCGACTGCGCCCAGACATCTACTATTAGGGGTGTAATAATACACGCTTAACAGTAGATATGGTAGATTTCCTCGGCCCGACGTTCCTAGAAAAATACAAGTTCCAAATCCTCATCATCTGTATTTCCCTCCTTGCTGCCGGTGCGGCAGTCCTCGCCTTCAACTATGCGAAAGACAGTCCATTCCGCATACGCATCGACGAAGCGAAGGCCCGTATTTTACGAGGCGAAATCCGCGTGGTCCTCGATGTTCGTACGGACGTCGAGTGGTGGGCCGGTCATTACCCAGGGGCCGTTCATATACCCAGCAGTGAGCTCTTAATGGAGGCATATCATATGCTACCGAATATCAATGAGTCGATATTAGTCTATTGCAACACTGGTCAGCGCGCCCGACACGCCACGGAAGTACTACGTAGCCTCGGCTATAAGAATGTGTGGTATATATCCGAAGGCTATTGGCGGCTTTTATAAACGACTGTTAGAGTAGTTGTATGAGTATTTCGCCGGCATTTGAACATTTTATGATGATTTTACCATTTATCAGCAACGCCTTTATTTACGTCCAGGCATACAAGATTTGGCGGCGCCAAAGCCACGACGACCTGTCATTTCTTACCGCCGTCGTCAGTATTTTCAACGCGGCTATTTGGGGCTATTACGGGTGGGCAATTGGCAGCACGCCGCTTGTGTTAAGTGGGGTCATTGCGTTTGGCGGCCTGGCCCTCATACTGTATTTGAAGTTAACGGTTCCATCACGTGGCGTAAATGGCTGGAAATACATTTAAGAACGGGCTAAACATTGAGTAAAATCCCCTCATCACAGGCGACATCCAGGATGCGAATGAGTTGGCCGATGGCCGAGCCCATACGCTGGTCCATATGTGTCGTATCGACATTTCGCAAACTGGCAAGTAGGGGTCGCAGTGCAGCTGCCGTGTGGGAAACTCCCGTGAAAAGTTCAGACACATCCACGCCCTGATTCCTCAGAGTATCCTGTAAGTCCGCCGCGCCTCCAATGTTAATGCTCCAGTGAGTCGTGTGGCTATTGTTGGCGGCCTTGCAGTAAGTCGTGTGGTTGTTATGGACGCACTCATAATAGGTCTCCTCGGAGTCCCTGTACATACACTCCGCAAATGGCGTGGCATTGTTTGGCAGCTCACACGGAAGTACGTGCGAGATTGCGATGAAGTCGTAGCCCATTTAGAATGTATATGGCCGCGCGGTTTAGGCGAAAATTCTGGACCTCAAATAGATAGTCGCAAATATGTCATTCACATATATAGAAGCGTACGGTGAGCTGCTAATGAGAGCCTTCGTGTCTCTCATACACCAGGCTGTGATTCTCGGCACGCTCTGGTGTATTTTCTTCGTCCAATCGCCCCAAGTGTTGGGCGCGGTATTAATTTTGACAGTTATAATGTACGTATTTGCAAAATTACTCGACGGCTGTATTTTAACAAAATACGAACTCCGATTCGCCGGCCTCACACCCACAGAAATCATTAAACGTATGATGATTTCGGAACATCGAAAGCTATCAGCGAGCGAATTTGAGCTTATTATGATAGGATTTTCTGTATGTATGGTTGCGTTGAAATTAGTCCTGCTCTTATTTATGCCCCGCATACGGTTTATTGTCTCAAAGCTGTAAGTTATTGAGGCGCTTAGACCACCCCTTTGTGAAAAATAGCCACGCAATAATAGCCGCCGACGTTGGAATTGCAGCAAGGAGCTCAAGGTTCATTACGTTGTAAGGCTTTGACGGGTCACAGCGGGTGCCGAAAAATACGTCCAAAAATTCGGGTCCATAATTGCAATACGTATCTGTATGGTGAGACTTGTGATAGTCTGACCCTATTATACTATACACCCCTACGTGCCCAATTGTGTACATTAAGGCCGAATAAATGACCATTGGAACAGACAACACGTGAATACCAAGTAAGTACTGTAAGAGGAGTACGCTGCCACCGTAGAACATCATATCGGACCCAAATTCGATAGTCAGCTCGAGCCAACGAGGAAGGCTGCCGACTTTCATATGATGGAACGCGGTGTGGGGATTCAAATATCCTGAAATCCTATCGACTTTGAAAATGATGTGTAAAATACGGTGATACAAATACGCCCAAAATACGATGAAAATTGCCTGGAGGACCGCGTGAGAAATACGGAACCCGTCCATAACTGCAATTAGCGTGGCCCACGCGGCCCAATTTATAGATGCCAGGCCATATGCCTCGAGTGCTGAATCAGTTGTCGCCCACATACTAATAGTAGTTAGGTGGAAAAATTGATGTCATTGGTGGCACAAAGTACCGGTACGCACTTTGTCAAGCC
>JACCDW010779056.1_pt1 | contig 16826 bp, 32 predicted proteins | sample 7449781 | NCBI WGS metagenome assembly JACCDW01 (sample SAMN15323449, study PRJNA562643) | freshwater metagenome | isolation source: river surface water | place: USA:Blue River Watershed | collected 2017-08-18
CTACTGGGAAAGTGTTGTAGATGGTCATGTAATGGCTGTCCCAAGCGAAGGAACACCACATTACAACAAAGATGATTTTCCACTCTACACCACACCACAAATAAAAGAGTTAAGTGATGAGGAAATAGAAGAATTACAAGCAGAACATACTGAAAAAGGTCATTTTGCTGATACTTTGAATGTTAAAGATTTTGCTAGAGCAATACTAAAAAAAGCGAGTGAGAAATGAAGCCCGACTTATCCCACCCAAAACCTGAAGTAATTATTGAGCGGCTACACAGACGAATCGAGGGGCTCAGAAATGAACTAGAAATTCTGACCGCTAAATATTTGCAGTTGCAGGGATGGATGCTGGACTGCGGACATGCCGCAGAGTATGACGCATGGAGAGTAGGTAAACGTATACAAGGAGAGCAAGTATGTTGAGTTTATTAACTGCGTTCTTTCTAGCCCACGGAGAGGCGAGTTGGTATTGGTGGGTGTTTTGGGTGGTGTTTGCTTTTATGGAATTCTTAAAATTCGTACAGGAGAATTGATATGGAAGAAGGTATCCCATTTGCAGGCTGGGTCGATGTAGATAAAGAAGATACAGAAGAAATGTTGCGACATCAAATACATATCGTGTATTCAGAGTTGCAGAAGTTAAAAGAAGAAAACATGAGACTTATCGCATTGGTTCACGATCTTGAGTCTAGGTTATACGGCGGGTCAGTCTTATGATGTTCGAACCAGTCAAGGTTGTATTTCTTGTGGTGGCGGTTAGCGTCTTGCTAGTCGCTTTTATTTTACATATAACGGATAAATTCAAATGAAAAACTTACTTATTGCATTACTTATAGTATCAAGCCCGTTGCAAGCCGCATCTATTGCATCCATGAATAACCAAGGTGGGGGCAAGATTGTCCTGACTGATGAAACGTGCAGACTACTGAATGGGCAATACCCGACGCTGAACCATGCTTACTTCTATACGGCAGAGGGATATACAGGGGAAGGGTGCTACACAGTTCAAGACGATACAGTTGTGGTCGTTTGGGATATTAACGGACAAGGTGAGACAAGACGCTACCCAATTCGTAACTTCACTTTAACTAACCAGAAACCTAAGGCGAACTTATGAAGAAGTTATTACTAATTGCAGTATTACCCGCAACCGTGTGGGCTCAGCAGTCTACATACTTCACAGATAGGAACGGGCTACCAGCAGGGCAAGCATGGAGTTACGGCAACCAAACATTCTTGAGTGACCCCGTTGGTAGACCGCTAGGCAGTGCATCAAACCTAACACCCCCAGCACCGCCTGCCGCAGTGATACCACCGCCTATGATGGAACTGCCACGCATAGAACCCATTAAACCATTAGAGCTACCGCCATTGAGGATTCAATGAGAAACCTATACGGGACTAAGTTAGCTGACGAAAATCCTTTTCCTGACCAAGACCTAAACATTCATTGGCATGAACAGCTAGGAACTTATTACCTTATAGATGGAGATACGAGAGTTGGTAGTGTGTCTAACGCTGTGGGTTGTTTCATGGTCACTACTTATTGGGAGACAGAACATCAACTTTTATTTGAAGAATTAGAAGAAGCAAAAGCATACTTAGTAACTATTTATAGATTGGAATCAACAACATAGGAAAGTGTATGGAACTTACTGACGAACACAAAGCACTAATAGAAAAACACAGAGACATAAACACCAGCTTTGATTGGTGGGATGATGTCTACGAGATGTGGGCTGAGAAACTAATCGAGAAAGGTATCGAGCCTAAAGACTTTGCATTTAGCGGGTTTTGGTCGCAAGGCGACGGGGCGTCATTCCTCGGGCACATAAACTTATTGGAGTTCTTAAAAGCACACAACTTAACTACGGAATTTCCTGCGGCGACATTCTTTGCTGATGATATAACGGCATCACTATATAGGATTTCAAGTAGGTATTGCCATGAACACACCGTAGATATATCGCTTGATTACATTTGCTACAACGGGTACAACGAAGATGATTTGCGGTACGAAGTGTACGAAACCATGAAAGAAGAACTAGACGACGAGTGGCCAGACCTAGAGCAAACCCTAATTGACACTTGCCGTGGGTATATGAGAGCCTTGTATTCCGACTTAAGAAACGAGTATGAGTATCTTACTAGTGACGAAGCAGTGTATGAAACATTAGAAGCAAACGATTTATTAACTGAAGTAACTGACTAACTAAAGGAGAGCATTATGGCATTTGTAGGCATATCAAAACATTTCGTAGAACGTGTCGAAGATAAAATTAATAAGATGCGTGAGGCTGAAATCAAGAGTATAGGGGAGACTCCTACTATCTCAATCACAGACTCAGAACCGTGGGTACTCAGAACATTGTGGGGTGAACACCTACATTTACTTGAGAAGATGCCTGAGAAATGGCTTACCAAAGTCGAGAACATTCGGTTCCAAGTAAAGGTTAATCAGCCTGATCTTAAAGAAGACGACCAGTGGTTTAGCTTTAGTACCAAAGCACCTAAGCATGTATATGTTCCTCCGAATACAGATTGGTATATGACACATAAAGTAGATTCGTCTATTCCCGAGATTGCTCCGGTATTTGAATATGCGACCAAGCACAAGGAGATTCATGCTCGTTGGACTAAAGTCAAACAGCAAGTCACGGACTTCCTATATTCTTGCAAGTCAGCTAACGAGGCAGTTAAGCTATGGCCTGACGTTAAGATGTATTTTGATAAGTCAGACATCGACCGCTTAGACGCTAAGACTGTGCGTAGTGGTACGTCAGAGTCCGAAGCCGCTAAGAAGTTAGCCGAACTCGATACGACAAGCCTGACAAGTGCGGCGGTTATTGCCCGCATGAGCGGAGCGCAGGTATGAGCATAGCGTTCAAAGTTGCAAGTTCAAGAAGGATGTATATGAGCACACACCCAAACACGCCAGGGAGCGGTAGTCCTGCGAAGTTAAAGCCCATCATCTATATCGCAGGCATGTGGCCTTTTTATCAGACGACGTTATATTGTCTCGGTAGAGATGAGCAACGCATTCAACACTTTGGAAAAAAAGCTTTGACTTCTTATTTGGTAGAGAGAAGATTGGAAGAAGAGCACGTAATCAAAGACGAAAGGAAGCTCTGGAAATAAATGCAATACAAGTATTTAATTTATGACGAGGAAGGTAGCCCGATGAGGTGGGTCTGCACTAAAGCCGAAGCGGAAGAAGTAGTTTCCATTCGGGAAGGGTGGAGCTTCACCTATCATCAGCCTCCTTCTGCCAAACAACAATTTACTTTTGAGGAAGCACCATTTTGAAAGACGACGTACAAACCCGACTAACCCGCATAGAATCACGCCTTGTTCAAATCATGCTACACCTTGGCATGGATCCTTATAGAAAGATGTATGACGCAAATGCTAGTGAATCACATAATCCAGACCCAGCAAGTTTTAGCCTTAATACACAAAGCGGAGGCAATAAACAAGAGGATAAACAGTACATCCCTAGGTGGATTGATTAACTCATGCATCTCAATACTGGTCTTGCATCTAAGGCAACCCTCACCACGGGTGACTTTACAACAGTTGAAGATCATAAATGAGTTGCGTTTATTTGTAGAAGCTGATAACATACACACCCCACAGGAGGAATCAAATGGCAGTAGGTGATGTAAACAGTGACGAGAAAGGCTCAGGGGCTCGTTACAACGATGACAAACCTGACTTTAGTCTCATACCTTTATGGACTATAGAAGACGAAGCCCGTGTATGGGGCTACGGAGCAAAGAAATATAAAGCATGGAACTGGGCTAAGGGTATGCCTTGGAGTGTGCCTTTTGCTTGTGCAATGCGTCATTTATCGGCATGGCAGAGAGGTGAGGACATAGACCCCGAATCGGGTCAGCCTCATTTAGCCCACGTCATGTGCAATATACGGATGCTTACGCTTTATGCAAAAACTTACCCCGAAGGGGATGATCGACCACCGAAGGAGTTAATGGAATGAGTGCATTTTTGCAAATCAATAAGTTAGAGTCGTTTATTTATAAAGTTTCAGGAGCGGCAGATGTTCTTGAATTAATGGCTTCTGATTGTGCAGAAGACCCAGCGTCAGGTGCGTTATGGTATATCCGAGACACTCTGAAATCTTTGGTTGAACAAGCCGAAAAAGACATCGAAGACTTATACCCACTCCTGCAAGACAAGGTTGTAGAAGTTAGAACTAAGAAAGGAAAGCTATGATTACTGTTAGAAAATGCAAAGAACATCCTGACGGATCAGCAACTTGCGAGTTTGTGTTTGATAAAGAAGACCTACACATTCTTTTACGACATGGCTTGGTTGCAGTCCTCACTTTGGGTAAAGATATGTATAAGCCTGTATTCAAAAAACCAGCTAAGAAAGTAGCCAAAAAGGTTGTAAAGAAAGTGGCTAAGAAGAAAGCTAAGTGAGGCAGACTAGGTGGGGCTCGTTCATCGAGGCATGCATCAATGTGCTAATTGGCTTTGTAATCAACTACATAGCTAACTTAATCATATTGCCGCTATTTGGGTTACATGTAACGCTCCTTGAAAACTTCTATATAGGTCTGCTATATACAGTGATTTCGGTAGCACGTAGTTACATTGTGCGTCGGTGGTTTGATGAACGAATCCACAAAGCTGCGTTAAAATTAGCGAAAGAAACAAAGTGAATTACATCAAATGGACAGGAACTATTCTTTGTTTGGCAGGCATTGGGCTTACGAGCTTCAATATCTACCCGATAAACATTTTCCTCAGTTTGATTGGTAGTGCTTTGTGGACTTACGCAGGGTTTAAACAGAAAGACCATGCTCTCTTTTTAGTAGAACTGGTAGCAGTTCTTTTTTATTTGGCAGGCGCATTTACTTGGGCATATAGATGAAAGACTACGCAGAACACGCATTAGCAGTAAAAAGATTAGAAAAAGAAATTCATAATTTAGTATTAAGACGTAAATATAAAGAAGCAGAAGCGCTGGCAGGCGAGTTATTAGTAGATGCAAGACAACTGTGGATTTGGTTGATCCACGCACAGGAGAATGACCATGAGTTTAACAACATCAACGGCAATAGGTAATTTAGGAACTTCAATAGGTACTTCTATTGGGACAAATACTATTGGGATAGCTAATTACCCCCAAACAGAAACTTACTGGGGGAGTAAAACACAGCACAATTTTAGCTGTACTCAAGTCGAAAACGGCTGGATTCTTTCCTACGGTAGTAGGAATTATGTGTTTGAAAACGCATCAGATATGGTTGCGAGGATAAATGCTTTGCTCGTAGAAAGTGCGTTAGCTAAATGAAAAAGGATTACACTTTTTGGGCTACTAATGATTGGTTTGGAGAGTATTACTACGGATTTTGCCCCAGCGTAAAAGCATGGCAAAGAACTTTTAAGAACATCCAGCAAGGCAATAGCGGCATTCCGCCATACCCGTCAAATCAAGCCTGTACTTATAGCTTTGATAGTCGTAACTACAACGTAAAAGGGCCTTGTTCCTTAGTTACTATTACTGGTGATGAGAATCGTAGTCCCACACAAGTAGCAGGTTTGTTAGTCCACGAGGCAGTCCACATTAAACAGTTAATCCTTCGGGATGCTGGGGAAGACAATGTCGGGGATGAGACTGAAGCATATTTAGTACAACGGATTGCTCAGGATTTAATGGTTTGGTACACACAGTCGAGGGTAGTATGAGCAAAATCGTTACATTAGACTTTGAGACTTACTACGACAAAGACTATAGCCTCAAGAAATTAACTACCGAGTCTTATATAAGAGATGAGCGGTTCGAGGTTATCGGTGTCGCAGTTAAGGTAGATGACCATCCAGTAGACTGGTTTAGCGGCTCAATGGAAGAAACCAAAGAATGGCTAAGCGGCTTATCTTGGCAGGACTATTATCTGCTATGCCATAACACGGCATTTGACGGGGCAATCCTGAACTGGCACTTCGGAATCAAACCCAAGTTCTATTTGGATACTTTATCCATGTCTCGCCCAATTACGGGGTTGTCAGTCGGTGGCTCCCTGGCAGCGCTATCTGAGTTCTACAACATCGGTAAAAAAGGTACGGAAGTTATTAATGCACTTGGTAAGAGGCGCGCTGACTTCACGAGTGTTGACCTAGAGCAGTACGGTAACTACTGTAAAAATGATACAGAACTTACTTACCAGCTATTCAATATTCTTAAGAACGACATCCCTAAAAAAGAGTTATATATCATTGACTTAATGATTCGGATGTTTACTGACCCAGTACTAGAATTGGATGAGGATAAGTTAGAAACGCATTTAACCAATGTTCAGAAGAAAAAAGAACTCCTCATGCAGAGGATTGATTCGACGGTTGGCAGGGAAGCACTTATGTCAAATCCCAAGTTTGCAGAGGTGTTAAAGAAACTAGGAGTCGAACCACCGACGAAGATTAGTGCAAGAACAGGAAAGGAAGCATATGCGTTTGGAAAAACCGATCAAGCATTCAAAGCGTTACTCGATCATGAAGATGAGCGAGTTCAGGCAGTCGTCTCGGCACGTCTTGGAGTCAAGAGCACTTTGGAAGAAACTAGAACGTCTTCGTTTATCGGAATCTCGCAAAGGGGGCGATTACCCATTCTGCTTAATTATTATGGGGCGCACACTGGTCGTGCATCTGGGGGAGACAAGATCAATTTACAAAACTTGCCTAGGGGTGGTGAGCTTCGTAAAAGCATTAAATCACCCAAGGGGCACTTACTTGTGGCATCAGATTCGGCGCAAATCGAAGCACGTGTGGTTGCTTGGCTGGCGGGAGAAACGTCGCTTGTTGAAGATTTCAGAAAGAACGTAGATATTTATTCTAAATTTGCATCGGAGGTATATGGTTACTCTGTTCAAAAGGAAACGCATCCGACAGAACGCTTCGTCGGTAAAACCTGCATTTTGGGTCTCGGCTATGGCATGGGTGCGGAAAAGTTTAAGGGCACTCTCAAAATAGGTGTCGGTGGTATCTCGGTAGATTTGCCACTGTCAGAAGCCCAGCGGGTTGTAAAACTATATCGAGATTCTTACCCATACATTGCCAAGTTATGGAAGCAAGGTCAGGAAGCACTTGAAGCCATGATCGCAGGGCATGAGTATGAATTGGGAGAAGCTATAAAACTTAAGTGTAAAGACTCTAAGATATGGCTACCCAACGGTATGTTTATTAACTACCCAAATCTGCGTAAGTCAGGTAACGAGTTTTTATATGACTCTCGCTACGGCCCGAACAAAATCTACGGTGGTAAGGTAATCGAGAATGTCGTGCAAGCACTGGCTCGTATCGTGGTCTTCGATCAAATGGCTAAGATTGACCAAGAATTCAGGAAACTCGACACCCCTACACGGCGGCATAAAGTTTGCTTAACTGTGCATGACGAGATTGTTGCAGTCATACCTAAAGATTATGTAGAAGAAGCAGTACATTTCATGGGTAAGATTATGATGCAGACACCATCATGGTGTAGTGATCTCCCTGTATTCTTTGAAGCTGAGTCAGGAGATAGTTATGGGGATTGCAAATAATCAAAATAGGAGTAATATAGACACACCACGAAATGCAGTTTGTGGTGATACTCATTGGAGAAAATATGGCACTTCCATCAGCATGGACATTCTCAGGCTTAGAAAAGTTTGAGACTTGCCCTAGACAGTTCTACCATGTCAGGGTTAAACGAGATATAAAAGAGCCCCCTACCGAAGCAACAAAATGGGGTGAACGAGTGCATCAGGCACTAGAACTTAGAGTTACGCAAGGGTTCAAGTTACCTGAAGGCATGGAGCAGTGGGAAGGTTTAGCGGCTAAGTTAGCTGAAGTACCCGGCAAGAAGTTAGCTGAGTATAAGCTAGCCGTGAACGACAGTTTTGAAGCCTGCGAGTGGACTGAGGCATGGAGCCGTGGTATTGCAGACTTGATAATTGTTGCAGGTAAAAAAGCAATAAACTTGGATTACAAAACAGGAAAGCGTAAACCAACCGAGCAGTTAGCGTTGTATGCAGGATATACGTTTGCCCACTTCCCTGAAGTAGAAGAAGTTGAGACGGGGTTTGTTTGGCTCAAGGACAAAAAGATTGACAAAGAAAAGTTCACACGAGAAGACATACCAAAGATATGGCAGGAGTTTTTACCACGGGTGATTAAATTAGAGTCAGCGTATGAGCGGGATTCTTGGCCTTGTAAGCCGTCAGGTTTATGCAAAGGTTGGTGTCCAGTAAAGACTTGCGATTATTACAAAGACAAGTGATACTATGGCACAGACCCCTGAAGGTAAAGTAAAAGACGCAATCAAGAAAGTCTTAGATACACACGGGTTTTGGCGGGCTGGAACTAAAAAGCCTGACCAAGTAGAGGGATGGTATTACATGCCAGTATCCAACGGTATGGGAGTTCATGGTATTCCGGACTTCGTATGTTGTTGGAGAGGTAAGTTCTTCTGCATTGAGGCAAAAGCTTCGGGAGGCAAAACAACGGCAAATCAAGACGCAAGGCATGACGAAATTCGTGCGGCTAAAGGATGGGTGTTAGTTGTTGATAATAAAGAAGTATTAGAGGAGTTTTTAGAAGATGCCCGACATAGTAGATAAAGCGAACGACTTAGTATCGCTAAGCGAAGAACTTGCCTTGCGAGAGATTCGTTCCATGAAACCCGAAGCCGTATATACAGGCGAATGCTTGTTGTGTGGTGAGGAACTTGAGCCACCAAAAAGATGGTGCGATGCGGATCATCGTGACCGTTGGGAACTTGAAAGGAAACGCAAATGAACAAAGGCGGACCGACAAAAGCAGCTTACGACAAAGCGTATAATGCAAAACCCGATCAGCTAAAGAAAAGAGCCGCACGCAATGCAGCCCGTCGTGAAATGATGGCAGACGGCAAAGTAAGTAAAGGTGATGGTAAAGATGTAGATCACAAGAAGCCACTCAAAAACGGAGGCACAAACGCTAAAGGTAACTTAAAAGTTACTAGCCAAACTGCGAACCGTGGATGGAGAAAAGGCAAAAGTGGCTACTCGGTTGATTAGAAGAATAAACACAACATACTTAGCAAGAATATTAGGTGTTGATTGTGTAGAAGAGACGTACTATCCGTGCGAGGATGAAGTGCGGTATGTGTGTCTCACCGAAGGCAACGAAGTATGTAGTATGAGATTTACTGACGATACACCATTAGAAGACCGCATAGCGGCGATGTTGGTGTCAATAAGGATAGAACATGGCAACGATAGTGAAGGAAAAGGAGGCTGTACTCCTTAGGCTACGCAACCCCGCAAGGGTTACAACGGTCATCCCGACCGCCAAGAAAATAATGCATAAGGGTGTGGAATTAGTAGCCGTTCCACATCGACCTGACGAGGCTCGCATTCTTAAACAGTTAGGTTATGAAACACCTGACCCAATGAAGTTGCACTACGAATGGCCTAAAGCAGGAGGTCGATTTTTACCTTTTGCCGCCCAGGTTGAGACCGCTAACTTTGTAACCATGCACAACAGATGTTTCATACTTAACAGTATGGGCACAGGCAAAACCGTAAGTTCGTTATGGGCTTATGACTATATGCGTAGCCGTAAGCAGGTAAACAAAGCCCTTATCATATGTCCGCTTAGTACCATGGAACGCACATGGGCTGATGAAGTATTTAAGACATTCCCCCATCTTGACGCACAAGTGTTATATGGGACTCGTGAACGTCGGCGCAAACTGCTAAAAGAAGACGCTCATTTATACATCATCAATACAGATGGGCTAAAGACTATTGAAGACGACCTAAAGAATAGAACTGACATTGACCTACTAATCATTGACGAAGTAGCCATGTTCAGAAACGGTAGCACCAATCGTTGGAAGACCATGAACGCTATTGCAAACAAGCAGTGTTCTCGTCGTATATGGGCTTTGACCGGTATGCCAACACCAAACGCACCGACCGACTCATGGGCACAATGCAAACTTGTCAACCCAAATAATACGGTTGTTCCTAGTTACTTTACTAAGGCTAGGGATGCACTTATGCGACAAGTCAGTCCATTTAAGTGGGTTCCACGAGACAACGCTAATGATGTAGTTAAAGAGTGGATGCAACCCGCCATTCGATTTAGCCTAGACGATTGCACGGATTTGCCCGAGCAGATTCATATGTCCCGACAAGTTGAGATGTCAGACGAGCAGAAAAAAGCCTACAAAGAAATGTTCGGTAAGCTAAAGACCGAGTTTGAAGGCGGCGAGATCTTAGCAGTTAATGAAGCAGTTAAAGCCAACAAGCTTGTACAGATTGCCTGCGGTGTAGCATACGGCTCAGACGGTGGGTCTATTATTCTGCCTGCGGCTCAACGGCTAGAAGTTTTACAAGAAGTCATCGAGGAATCTGAGGGCAAAGTTATTGTGTTTGTCCCGCTAACCGCTGTGCTTGAGCATGTGGCTGAACACCTTAGTAAAACTTGGGAAGTTGCAATTGTCCATGGAGAAACGTCAAAGTCAGACCGAGACGAGATATTTAGGGCATTTCAGCACTCCCCAAACCCACATGTGTTGGTGGCTAATCCAGGAACTATGAGTCACGGGTTAACCCTAACCCAAGCTACAACCATAGTCTGGTACGCACCAGTCCATTCGAACGACACTTATGAGCAGGCTTGTGCAAGGGTACGCAGGCCGGGGCAAACAAGAACAACAGTGATTGTGCATATCTCTGGTTCTGAAATCGAGCGTAGGATTTACGAACGGTTGAAGACGAAACAAAAAATGCAAGGTTTGCTTTTAGACATGATGAAAGAACTATAGGGAAAACCCCTATATAACATACACACGTTTGAGAGTATAGTTGTAAACACAGGAGGTAGTATGAAACTTAGTGACTTAGTAGCAAAGTACATCGAGCTTCGAGACAAGAAATATGAATTGAAGCATCAGTACGAATTCAAAGCAGGAAAAATAGACGAAGTATTAGACAAGATAGAAGCAAAGCTTTTGGAAACATTTGACACCGCAGGTATGGACTCATGTAAGACCGAGTTTGGAACTGCGTATGCTTCCACAAGAAGTACTGCTAGCGTGGCTGATCCCGAGGCTTTTATGAAGCACGTGATTGAAAACGAAGAGTGGTCGTTGCTTGAAAAGCGTGTAGCTAAAGGCGCAGTAGAGCAATATAAAGAAGCAAATGGCGATATTCCCCCCGGTGTAAATTATCGTGAGGAACGTGTTGTCAATATTCGCAGATCGTAGTAACCTAGTAACCCAACAGGAGAGTATTAAAAATGACTAATATAGTCCCATTTGAGTCGGGTAATTTACCCGCTTACATTAAAGCAGCAAATGTTTCTGAACTAAATCAAGACCTTACATCACATGCAAGTAGTGGTTTCCCCATTATGAGCATTAAAGGTAAATTATTTACCGTGGTTCGTGGCGATGATCGCAAGGTATTACCAAATCCAAAAGATCCCGATAGTCCTGCGACTGCCATTGATGTAATTATTGTTAAAGCAAATAAAGGTACATCAAAAGTATTCTACGCAAACGGTTACTCCGAAGGCGGCGAGGCTAAGAAGCCTGACTGCTTTTCAAATCATGGTGATAAACCTGATCCAAGTTCTAAGTCACCTCAAGCCAAGTCTTGTGCAGTATGCCCACACAATCAGTGGGGTTCTAAGATTGGCGACAACGGCGGTAAGGGTAAAGCATGCCAAGATTCAGTCCGTATTGCGATTGCGTCTCCAAGCCTAATTAACGACCCAATGTTGTTGCGTGTTCCACCTGCATCTATCCGTGCTCTTGGCGAACTAGGTCAAGCATGCGCTAAGCGTGGTGTGTCATACAATATGGTGGTTACAAAAGTTGCGTTTGAGTTAGAGTCACCAACACCTAAGCTAACCTTCAAGCCAGTAGGTTTACTGTCGGAAGAAGCGTTTGCTCAGGTTGCTCAGGTAGCGAACAGCGATGTTGTTAAGAACATCTTAGGCCCGGGATTTACTGCTGAGCCTGCTGAGCCTGCCGAGAAAGCGATTGCTCAAGCAAAAGAAAGTAGTAAGGAAGCCTATCCAGCAATCAAGCCGAAAGCTGAACAAATGGCGCCAGTAGAGGAAAAGCCTGCGAAAGCCAAAGCAAAGGTTGCTGAAGTCGATATTAGTGGTCTTAACTTAGACGACTTAAACTTCGACGATTAACATAGCAACCTATGGCAGATGGGTGGGGCGCAGCAGCCCCTTTTGTCCTCCATCCTTCACGGGATACTAGCCTTAACGTCAGAGGTAATCTGCTAAAGACGTGACATTCGGGAGAGACCGAAACTAACTAGGAGCTATAAATGAATGTACCAATAGAACAAAGAAAAGTTGCTGGAGTAGTTATTGAAGCCAGCCGCATACTAGCAGATAAAGGATTTAACAGAGGTGAAATTATCCTAGGATTATCGGAATTAATTGGCAGATTAATTGTTGATTCAGTTGAGAACACAATTCAAGCGGAAGAATTAACAAAAATCGTAGGCGGACATATTGCTAAAACAATTGAAATCGGAGTCCAAGCAACCCAAAAGCGTATCGTAACTCCCGGAGGTTAAATGAGCACCCTTGAGTTTTTCAAGGCGATATTGCCCGCCGAGGGGGTTTACTTCCTTGCAATATTTAAGCCAAGTTCTAAGGCACCTACTCACAAGGCTTTTACTAGTCTTGAGGAGATGGCTCATGCCGTGGCTGAGATCGAGCAGAAGAATCCCACTTGGACTATTTACCATGCTTGCAGTGCATACAAAGAACCAAGCGTAGATGTAGACGGCAAGAAAAAATATCGTGTAAAAGAAAACTGGGATTCTGCTCAATCGTTTTGGTGCGACATCGACTGTGGTGAGGACAAAGCCGCAGAAGGTAAAGGCTATGCAACCAAGCGATTAGCGGCAGAAGCACTAGTTAATTTCTGTAACAATACCGGCTTTCCAAAGCCAATGTTCGTAGATTCAGGCAACGGTATCCATTGCTACTGGCCTTTGACTAAGGCTATTCCCGCATCAGCATGGCAGGCTATGGCTAGTGAAATCAAGGCTATCTTCGACGCACATGGACTTTTAGTTGACCCATCAAGAACTGCTGACTTTGCGTCTATTCTTAGACCAGTTGGTTCGTTCCATAAAAAAGGTCAAGCCAAAGAGGTTGTGTGCAAGAAGACTGTTGAAGCAATTAAGCCTAGCGAACTGCTTGCCAAGATTAAAGAGTTGTCTGTAACCCCAAAGAAAGAACCTATCTATGCGGCAGATAATGACGACTTAATTAGCCACGCTCCAGTAAATCTACCATCTAGTGCTATCGAGATTGCAAATAAATGTAATCAAGTTGCGCAGATGCGGGATACAAAAGGCAATGTAGATTATGAGCATTGGAGGGGTGTAATCGGTATCATCAAACACTGTACCGAGGGTGTTGATTTGGCTCACGAGTGGAGTTCAGGTCATCCAAGCTACAACTACGATGACACACAGACTAAGTATGACACTTGGAATACACCGCCTACACTATGCAAACGCTTTAGCGAGGTAAACCCAAAAGGGTGTGAAGGGTGTCCACATAGCGGCAAGATTAGCACTCCGATGGTTTTAGGACGTGTTGTCGAGCAACAGAAAGATTTAGTTGTTGAAGCCACAGTTGATGGCAAGACGATGGAGTTTCAAATACCTGAGTTCCCTGAGAACTTTAAGTATGAGAACGGTCAGATGGTTCGCTACATGCAGGATAAAGACGAGATTTGGCATGCCTTCCCATTTGCACCTAACTTGTTCTATCCAATCCACCGTATCAAAAAGGAAGACGGGACATTTAGCCTTGGGATTCGTTTGCACTTGCCTGACAACAGAACTAGAGAATTTGCTATTGATACCAAGTTGCTAGCGTCTTCTCAAAAGCTACTTGACGGGTTGGGCGACTACGAACTTTTTGCACTAACCACAAAAGACGCATCAAACCATATGACTGCTTATTTACGACACTACTTAGAAAAGTTAATGGCTGAAGCTGAAGAGCTAAATACCATGACTTCGTTTGGCTGGCGTGAGGACTTACAGTCTTTCTTAATCGGTGATCGTTTATATCATCGTGATGGAACGATTCGTAAGGTACTTACCGGTGGCTACGCTAAAGACAAGGAATCTTCGTTTCCACCACCAAGAGGCACGACCCAGGGTTACGCTAAGGCACTGAACTTTTTATATAACAGAGCAGGCTTAGAGTATCGCCAGTATGCGATTGCTTCGGGCTTTGGTTCTATCCTGACACCATTTGGGGATTCTCTATATAAAGGTCTGCTGTTTGCCATTACTGGTGCGGGTACATCAAGAGGTAAGACCACACTATGCCGAGCCGCTTTGTATGCGTTTGGTGATGCGGACAAGATGACAATTAAGACCGAGAAAGGTGCTACATTAAACGCACGTAATGCTCGGATGGGTACATACAATAACATCCCGTTCTTATTTGACGAGTTGACCCATATTGATGCAGAAGAGTTTTCCCAGCTTGCCTATACCGTATCGTTAGGTGAAGAGAAGGATCGTTTGACTGTAACCCGTGGTAATAGCGGAACCCGTATGGCGGCATCAAGTACATGGGCTATGAGTCCTTACGTTACTGCCAATACTGACCTGCATTCGATTCTTGCAAGCCGAGGCGATAGCCAAGCGGAAGCAGTGCGTTTAATTCAGATTCGTATTGACCAGTATCAGATGAGCGACCTAAAAGGTAGCGAAGTCACCGCAGCCATGAAACAGATGGAACTGAATATGGGTGCAGCGGGCGAGGAGTACATTAAATACGTCGTGACTCATATTGAGGAAGTCCTTGAACTCATGGCAAAGTGGGGCAAGCGTATTGAAAAAGACATCCCTGACCTAAAGTATCGCTTTTACCGTGCTCATGCAGTATGTTCAATGGCTGCGATGGAGATAACTAATCAGCTTCATATCACCGAGTTTGACTTAGAAAAGCTCTATACATTTGCCGTCGAACTGTTCCATGAGTTAGCCGAGGTTGTTACCGAGAAGAACACCATCAGTCCTGAAGAAGCTCTTAACCGCATGGTCACGGACTTATCTCCACGGGTTATTACGACTGTAGAATACCGAGATGCACGTGACGGTCGGGGTCCTGAGGATGTAAGGTACAACAGTAATCATGCTCCGGTCGGTCGTTACATTACAGGTAATGCTAATAGCAAAGACAATCCGTTAGCAGGTAAGTTGTTCTTATGCCGTAAGGATGTACTCGAATGGTGTGACAAACAGCGTGTTGATTCAAAGAATATGCTGGCTTATGCGCATCAGGCAGGCTTACTGATCGAGTGGAAAGACAAATTCACTATCGGAAAAGGTACGAAGATAACCACAGGAAACACACGTTGTATCGTCCTTGACTACGATAAGATGCAATCTGTAAGTGCAGAAGCTCCAAAACTTACTGTACATACACTAAAACCAGTGCAGTCTGGCAACACAGCGGTAAATAATTAGGTTACTATATAGGGGCTGACACTGCCATGTTAGCTCTCCTGTGGTAAAAACCAACCCCCGCTTCGGCGGGGGTCTTTTTATGTTTAATACTCAATAAATATTCGGAGTATTCCTAGGTCAAACACTACATTTCTACCGTAGTCTTCTGTATCGACCATCTCAAAACCAATCATAAAACCTTTGATGAAGTACAAATTAATGGACATTATTTTCTCCGTTATAGGGCTTCTGCGGCTTCAAGGGCTACTATCTTAGCCCTTAACTTTTCGATCTCAGCGTCACGCTCTTCTAGCTTTCTAATCAAGCTAGTATTCATATCTGCCCACATCTGCAGACCTTCCATACGTTCTTTGTGATCTTCAAACATCACCTTAAACATCCTTTCAGATGCGGCAATCTGTTGCTCAATAAAGTCAATCATGATTTTCTCCTAGCGGTATTTTGCAGTTTTTGATGCAATCTTCTTGGGTTGGGCAACAAACTGCTTACCCTTGGCTTTACCTTCTCTTTTTGCTTTTGTTGTTGCAGCATACTCCGCTGGAGATAAAGCGTTAATAGCTTTCTCAGGCAAATATCTCTCGCCCGTTTTTGACGATGGCTTACCCGACTTGGTTCGCCATTTCTGATCGCCCCAGTCTTTTAATGATTTTTGAGGAGCTTTCAATCTTTATACCCCCCACCAGCTTCTTTGTATTTCTTAGCCACTAACTGGGCTTTACGAGCAGACCACTGGCCTGCTTTTGTACCGTGCGTAGCCGATGCTTTTACTTGAGACACAATTCTTTTGCGTAATTCAGGCTTTGTATAGTTGCCTGCTGCGTTCACAGTAGACTTCTTTTTGGTAGCCATTAGCAATCCCACTTCTTTAAAGACAAGGCTTTACGAGTTGGGCGACCTTTCTCGTCTTTCATTGGGCCAGGCATACCAGACATACGAGCACAGAATGACTTACGTCTTGCTGCAGATTTGGGAGATTTAGCAGCTTCTTTAGCCGATACAGGTGGCTTGAGCCCAGGCTTACCTGGATTTGCTGCGTTATAACTTGCACGTCCTTTAGCATTTAAACCGCCTTCGGGGTTCTTGCCTTCTTTACGAGTCCATGCTGGTGTCTTCGCCATGACTATTTCCTTTTGGTTGTCCGTTTTTTAGCCGCTACTGCGGTCCGAGTACTTGCTACATTCTTTTTTGGCTTTGCCATCAAATACTTAATTAAGTCTGGATTATCGCCTAGAAGTGCGTATAGTGCGGTACCCATCCCACAAACTTGTTTCTCAGACATGTTTAACTGCATGCAATAGTC
>JACCDW010429827.1_pt1 | contig 16824 bp, 36 predicted proteins | sample 7449781 | NCBI WGS metagenome assembly JACCDW01 (sample SAMN15323449, study PRJNA562643) | freshwater metagenome | isolation source: river surface water | place: USA:Blue River Watershed | collected 2017-08-18
CGCCGAGGCGGCGTGACCTACCGCCTCGGCGGGCCGTCCGGAAAGGCGGCCCGCAGGGTGTCGGCGTAGAGCCCCTCCGGGCCGACGAGGCTGGCCCAGGGGACGCCGTCAATGGGCCCTCCGTCTTCCGACTGCCCGGCGCCATGCTGCCCCTCGACGGAGGCGACGAACACCCGGGCGGTGTGCGGGCCCTTCGGGCCGGTGTGCTGCCCGACGTACACCTCCCGCAGCCCGATAGGGACCAGCCCGGTCTCCTCGACGAACTCCCGGAAGGCCGCGAACCGCGGGTGCTCCCCGGGCTCGATGGTGCCGCCGGGGACCTCCCATTTCCCGTGCTTCGGGTGCAGCCGCCCCGCGTAGCCGCCGCGGTAGCGCGCGACGACGCAGACGCCAGCGTGGGGCTCCGAAGGGGGGTCGAGCACGAGGACGGCCATGCGAGCGGCGTCGACCGGGTCGACCTCCTCGCCGGAGACGAAGCGCCGGTGCACGCGCTCCGCCAGCGCCCGGAGCTCCGGGCCGGGGGCGAGGGACGGCGGGCGGTAGGATTGCGGGGGGAGGGTGTCCATGTGCGCGTGTTACCTACCCCCGGCGGGCGCATCAGTCGAAGTGGAAGGGGTTGGTCACGTCGCAGCCGCGCGCCCAGAGGATCTCCTCGGCGATGTCGGTCGCGACGGGGATGTCGGCGCCGCGGAGCCCGCGGAGGGAGGCGCGGTTGGCGGTGCGGGTGCCGCGCGCCGACGCGCGCTTGAGGGCGGGGAGGTCCATGTAGCGGCGGATCGTCTTCATGCTCTTCTCCGTTGCAGGGGACGTGCCGGGGGAGTCAGACGACGGCGGCAAGCGCGCCGCGGTGGGCGCGGTGCGCCGTGCGGTAGGCGATCCGGGCCGCCTCGCGCTCCGCGGTCGTCTCGGCGTACCGGATCGAGGCGGGGTGCGACTCGGGGGCGCCCGCCGACCGCAACAGGGCGACGAAGGCGTCGCACGCGGCCTCGTCGGCGCGAACGGCGGCGTCGAGGCGGGCGGCGGCGAGAGTGAGGGCAGCGGCGGTGTCGGTGGTGCTCATGCTCGGGTGACGTTGCACGCGGTGTGCCGTCAGACGGCCATGCTGAACTGCCCGAACCCGAGGCGGACGCCGAGGCGCGCCAGCTCGCAGACGTTGTCCTCCGTGATTCGCGGGGCGACGAGGAAGGGGTCGGCGGCGAAGTAGATCACGTCGTCGTCGGCCGTGGCGACGACGCGGCTTCCGACCTCGGGCGCGAGCTCCGCCAGGAGGAGCATCGCGGCGATCTCGCGGCACGGGTGCCGCGTCGAGGGCTGACGGAGCTCCGTGACGGGGGCGGTGCGGAACAGGGTTTCCATCTGGTCGAAGGTCATGCCCGGAGAAGGTGCACGGAGCGTGCCGGTCACACGAACGTCGCGAACCCGAGGCCGTCGCAGCGCACGCCGAGGGCGCGCAGCTCCGCCGCGATATCGCGGGTCATCCGGGGCGCGACGAGGTCCACGTCGGCCGTGAAGTAGACTTCGTCGTGACTCGCCGAAGCGAGCCCGCGCTCCCGGGGCGTCGGGTCGAGCTCCGCCAGGATGAGCATAGCGGCCACCTCGCGGATCGGGTGCCGGGGCGGCCGCCCGGCGATCTCCCGGAGCTCCTCGGCGGTGAGCTCCCCCAGTTCGGAGAAGAGCTCGCACATCTCCCGCGGCGTCACGGATTCTCCGCCTTGGCGAGCTTCGCCCGCTGCTTCGCGGCCCAGGTCTGCCACTCGCCGAGGAGCTTCGCCGCGTCCTCTCGGGCGAGCCGGGCGGCCTCCAGGGCAGTGACCGCCGCGGAGAGGCGCCTCTCCGCGGCGGCGTCTTGCTCGGCCAGCCATGCCTCGACGGAGCCGGGAACGGAGGGCTTTCCCCCGCCGTCGCAGTACCCGGGGTTCGACACCCGGAACGGCCCCCGTTGCCGCGGCCCGGGGTGACGGAGCACCGTCCCGTCGGGGCGGAGGGGCATGACGCGGGGGCACTCGGGGCAGCGGCCGTGTAGTCGGAGAGGGGAGGCGGTCATGGGAGAGCCTTTCACGCCCGCGCGGGGGCGAGGTCACGGGGGAACGCGACGTAGTCGATGCCGCGGCCGTCGGTGGGGACCGACGCCTCCCACACGCGGCGGGCGGTGTCGGGGTCCATCTTCGCGGCGATGCTCTTCGCCGCGTCGATGCCCGCGACCATCGCGCGGTAGGCGCGGCCGTCGTCGGAGGCCCAGCCGGTCCAGTCGACGGAGCGCAGGGCGCGCGCCAGGAGCTTCTCGGGGTCGGCGCTGATCTCCAGCTCCTTGGCGTGGCTCGCCTTGATGTCCGCGCGGAACAGCGCGACCGCCTCGTCGAGCGTCGCGGCGTAGCGACGCGACCAGAGGACGGTCGAGCACCCCTCGGGCTGCACAAAGCCCTCGATGGTGAACCGCGAGCCGGGCTCGGTGGCCCAGAACTTCGGGAGCGACTCCGTCACCACGGCGACCACGGGGCGGTCGTAGTAGGCCGTGACGCTCGCGCGCTCCGGCACCGACTCCGCGCGGCCCTTGCCCGCGAGCACGACCCAGGCGACGCAGGTGCGACGCGCGAGGGGGTGGAAGCGGTAGGACGCCTCCAGGGTGCGGCGCACGGCGGCGCGCTGCGAGGCGGTGAGGGTGCGGGCGGCGGGGGTGGTCGAGGTCGTGTTCATGGTCAGACTCCGTTGCAGGGGACGTGCCAGCGGGCTCACTCGGCGGCCGCGAGGGCGACCCGGAGCGCCTCGTCGTCGGTGACGGAGCGCAGGGCGGGGGCGACGATGCGGGCCCGGCCGAGGAGCGACGCGCGGCGCAGACGCGCGACCGTCTCCGCCGCACCCCCCTTGCCCTCGCCGTCGCGGTCGGCGAGGTAGTCGCGGAGCACGCGAGCGAAGGCGGGGCTACGGCGGAGGGCGTCGGTCGTGTGCGTCGTGTTCATGCCCTCTCCCGATGCACGGGGCGTGCCGCATGCGGCCTACCCGACGACGGTGACCTCGTTCCCCCACCATCGGGCGAGGAGCTCGACCGCCCCCTGGGGGGTCTGCACCGTCGGGTTCCGCGGGTAGGCGGAGCCCGGGGAAGTGCAATCGCTGACGGTCCCCCGGACGACCGCGCCGCCGGGCGGGAGCGACGGGTGGTTGCTGTGGAACTCGACGACTTGGCCGATGACGGGGCGGGTGGTGAGCATGCCGGGACTCCGTTGCAGGGGATGTACCGTCGGGCGGTCACAGGGAGGCGGCGAATCGCGCGTCGGAGCCCGACAGCGCGACGGCGAGGACGCTCGCCAGCTCGTACGAGGCGGCGGCGCGAGCCTCGGCGTAGGCGCGCCGGAGGGCGTAGTTCGCCAGCCGGAACTCCCGGCTACGCATCGCCTCGTAGTCCCCCTCGGCGCCGAGGGCGGCGATCTCCGCCTTGAACACCAGCGCGTCTTCCTCCGTCATCTCCCCGGCGATGGCCCGCGCCATGCGGCGCTGCTCCGTGAGCCACTCCAGGCGCGACGCTTCCCGCACCGCCGGGGAGTCGGTCGCGGTGCCGAAGGTGCTCAAGGCGACCAGCCCTTCGCCGTCGTACACGGCGACGGAGTCGCCGCTGTACACGAAGCGGTGGCGGGGGAGGGCGGGGAGGGAGGCGGGGATGGTGCTCATGGTGTACTCCGTGCGTTTCAGGGGGTAGGGATCAGGCGACGGGCGCGATGTCACGCACCTCGACGGCGGGCACCGTGCGGCCCGTCACGAACACGCGGCCGGTCACCGCGTTGCGGACGGGGGTCGCCGCGACGACCGCGACGCCGTCGTCGGTGCACGCCCAGCACGTCGGGACGGTCGCGACGGTCCAGAAGGAGGGGCGGCCGCAGCAGGTACAGGGGGTGTTGATCGTCGTGTTCATGCCTCGGATCATTGCAGGGGTCGTGCCAGCCCCCGACCCCGACCCGCGCGTCTGCACCGCCCGCCCGGATGTACCCGCGGAAGGGGCGGAAACAGGGGGCGAGGGCTGCGGCTCGGGGTGTAGTCGCGACCGCCGACGAGTATCCGCCCGCCGACGAGTATCCGCCCGCCGACGACCGGGAGGGGTGTGAACTTCCGTCGTGTGTGAACGGAGGGGGTGGAACGGTCGTTCACAGCGCCAAAGCCCGCGTTTTCGGGGGTTTCCCGCGGTTTCGGGGGTGTGAACTCCCGTCGGCGTCACACTGTGAACGGTCGTTAGCACCGATCGGGCGGTTACTCTGCGTCGCCCCGTGTTACCGGGAGCCTCGCCCGACCCGTAGCAGCGGGCCGCCAGCACCGCCCGGCTGCTACGTCCCCGCGGCACGTCCCGTGCACAAGGGAGAGGCATGCGACCCGCCGACAAGCTCAACGTGACCCGCCAGGAGCTCCGCCGCGCCGCCCGGCGCGCGCCCCTCACCCGCTGCCCCGTCTGCGGGAAGGTGTCGACCCGCTGCAACCCCAAGGCGCACGCCATCGTGCGAAAGGCCGACCGATGATCCTCACGACCGAACAGAAAGCCGCTCGCGCGGCTGCCCGGGCCTCCCGCAAGGCGGAGAAGGCCGCGTGGGAAGCCCGCCACGCGGAGCTCATCGCGAAGGCGTGCGCCGAGGTCGCCAAGGGCGTCTGCCCGCAGTGCGGGCGAAAGATCGCCCGGAACTGGGCCCTCCCCGGATGGTGGCAGTGCGTTCAGTTCGGCGCCGTCGGGTTCCGCGCCGACGCCTCCGCGCCCGCCTGTAGCTGGCAGACCTTCACGGAGTAGCCCCGCTGGTACGTCTCCTGCAACAGTGCAGAGCATGACCACCGCCGACATCGCCGCCCCCGCCCGCTCCGCCCTCGCCTCTGGGCTCACCGCCTCCGACCTTGTCGCCCGCTACGACGACGCCCTCGACGCCCGCCGCGCGGCGGAACTCTCCGGCGACGCGACCGCGATCCGCGAAGCAACGGACGCCGCGCACGTTGCCTGGGCCGCGGCGTACCGCGCGCTCCGGCGCGCGGCGTGACCCTTGGCACACACCCTGCAACGGAGATCGGCATGAACTCGACGCCCGTCACCAACCTCCGCGCGCTCCGCACCCCGGCTCCCGTCCGCGTCTGCCCGCGCTGCCACGGCGACTGCTACATCGCGGTCGGTGACGGTGAGCGCCGGTGCCCCTCGTGCCGCGGCACGGGCGTCGTCGCCGACTGATCGCCCCTGGCACACCCCCTGCAACGGAGACCGACCATGACCACCGCCGAAACCCACGCCGCCATCACCGCCATCGTCACCCGCTTCGGCATCGCCGTCCGCCCCGGCCGCCGCGGCGGCGTCGCTGTGCTCTCCTACCGCTTCAACGACCTCTCCGACCGCAAGGGGGCGTCTGACGCCCTCCGCGCGGAAGCCGCGCGCCTCCGCGCGGCCGGGAAGGGCGTCGACGGGCAGAGCTTCGAGATCGCCTCGGCGGTCGTGCGGCCCCTCCCCAACGTCTTCGCGGCCTTCGCGTGAGCGCCCCGGACTCTGCCGACCAGAACCTGATCAGCACCGACGAGGCGCGGGCGGTTCTGGTCGAGGTCAGCGGCGGTACGCTCGCCCGAATGATCTCCGCGATCCGGGCTGTGCCCGGCTACGCCGACGACTGGGGTCCTCTGCACCGCGCGACGCAGTCTTTCCGCGTCGTGGAGCGCCTTGCCCGGACGGTGCTCATGCTCCGCCTGGAGCGGACCCCCTCCGGCTGGTCGCCCGCCGCCGCCGAGGAGCTCGCGATGCACCGCGCCGACCTCGCCGCGGCCGCGGGGGAGCTCATGGTGCCGATCCCCGCGCCCGGCTCCGAGTCGGCAAAGCTCATGCGGGCCAACCGGATCCTCCGCGGCATGAACGACGAACTGCACCGCGAGGTCCGCGACCTCCGCGACCGCGTCGCCGCCCTCACCGGCGGAGAGCCGTGATGCCCGCCTACATTCACCCCGAACTCGTCGCAGCGAAAGAGCCCCGCATGTACCGCGAAAGCCCGAAGAACACGCCCGCCCCCGTGAGCATCACCCGGGTCTACTACTTGACCTCCGGCACCGTCGTCTGGTCGTTCCTCGTCGCGTCGGTGGTGACCCTCGTCACCGCCCTCGCGTGGATCGCCTTCGGCGCGCGACCCGTCGTGCTGCGCGGCATCGTCGTCGCCGTCCTCGTCGACCTCGTCGCCGGGTGGCTCATGCTGCAAGACTTCCGCGCCTACTCGTACCGCGAGCGCGGTGACCGGGAGGAGCCCGCCGCCCCTCCGTCCGCGGAGAAGGTCTTGCGGCCCGTGCCGACCGCGCTGACGCACCCCGACGACATCGGGGACGCATGACCCGCGTCGCGCTCCCCGACGCCGAGGTGTCGGCGCTGCGGGCCGGGCGGGTCACCCGCATCGTGCGGGCGGTCCGGCTCCCGTTCTTCCGGGTGTCGCGCACCCCCGGCTACGACTGGACCTTCCGCGGCCTCGGGGGTCGGCGACGGACGGAGCTCGCGCACACCCGGAAGCCCGGTGGGTGCTGGCAGGACTACCGCACCGCCGACCTCGTCGAGCTCTGCCCCCTCGGCGCGCCCGGAGCCGTCGTCGCCGTCGTCGAGGCGTGGGCGTGCCTCGACTCCAAGGTCCGGCCGGGGTGCCGGATCGCCTACCGCGCCGACGCCGAGAAGGGCTTTCGCGTCCGGGTCGACGCCCCCTGGCGCGCCGCTACGACGCTGCCCGACTGGGCGGTCCGCACCCGCTACCGGGTGACCTCCGCGCACGTCATCCCGCACGGGATCGTGCCCGACGCCTGGGCCTGGGAGGTGCGCGTCGACCTCGTCTCGGCATAGACCGTGCATCGGGGAGGAGCATGACCGCCGACCTCCCCTCCGTGCTCCCGCCCGACCTCTCCGACATCATCCCCCACGAGTTCATCCGGGGCTGCCGATGGTGCGACAACTCCGGCGCCCGCGACGTGCACTGGGCGGAGCTCATCCCCGCCCCTTTCGTTCTCCGCGACCGCTGCGCCTACCAGCCGCGCGTCGAGGCGGTGTAGCCCGCCGCGATGAGCTTCCGGCGGTAGGCCGGGCGGAACCGCAGCGCCTCCGCCTCGGCATCCGGGGGGAGCTGTCGGGGCAGCTTCGCCGTGACGATGTCGTAGACCGGGGAGAACGCCGCGGGGCCGAAGTCCGCGAGTACGGCCGCCGCCGGGAGGTCATCGCCGAGGAGGTCGAGCGCGTACGCGACGAGTCCCGGGGCCGCGCCGGGCGGGAGGAGGAGGCGCACGACGGCGGCCGCCTCCGGGTCGACGAGCATGCACCGCGACTCGTACATCCCGACGGCGACGCCGATGTGGTGCAGCGTCCCGCTGACGGGACGGAACCCGTGACCCGCGGCGACCCGAGCCGCGAGCTTCCGCAAGGCGTCAGCCCCGACACGGTCCCCCCGGCGAACCGCGCGCATCGCCGCGCCGGTGGCCGCGACCCACGTCCCGTCCGCGCCCCCACGCCGCAGCCCGACGCGCCGAAGGGACCGGGCAAGGGCGGCGCACCGGCGGCGCCACAGCGGGGCCGTCTCCGCGACCTCGCCGGGGACGGGGTAGCCGGTGACGGGATAGACCATCAGTTGAGCTCCGCGAGGGGCGGCCCGAAGGCCACGACTCGCGCGGCGCCGAGGCGACACAGCGCGGTCAGGAACACCGCGGCCGCTTCGCGCTCCGTCGCCTCGGGCAGCGCCCCGCGCATCGCGGGCACCCGGGCGGCGCGGAAGTCAGACGGGGCCGGAGATCCGGGCGCGGCGTGGGCCGCACGGGCAACGACCGCGTCGGGGAGGCCCGAGTAGGTCATCCCGTCGACCTCGATTGCGAGGTACTGGTCGGGGTCGATGGGGTTCATGCCGAGGGGTTAGCACCCCAGGTGTCGAGGGGGCGACGATCAGAGTGATCGACCGGGTGGTGCGCGCGGACGCGGGCGCGAAAGAGGGCCCGCGTCGCGGCGAACTCGGGGCCCACGAGCCCGTGCATGATGTACCAGAACTGCACCGCGGCCCACTTCGCACCCTCGCCGAAGCGGCACCACCCGGTGCCCGGACGGGCCTCGACGGTGACGGCGCGGGCGACGAGGCCCAGGGCAACGTGCACGGCGGCGGCGTACTCGACGGGGTCGACCGTCGCGCGGAGGGCGCGGTACGTCACCAGCTCGCGGCTCGCGCCGAGGAACCCGATGGAGCCCGCCGCGGGGAGCGCGGCGACCGCGGCGACGACGGCGGGGGCATCGAAGCCCTCTCCGGCGCGTGCGGCCCGCCGGAGCTCCGCCGCGAGGCTCTCCGGGGCGGAGCTCACCCACCGGCTTCGGTCGCCGAGGATGTCGGCGATGAGGGGGGCGGAGCGGGTCTCCAGGGTGAGCAGCGACGCGAGGTGTGCGACCGTGAAGCCCGGGGCGCGGACCGTCACCGCCATGCCGCACGCGGAGTCCCAGGTCGCACCGGCGGCGGCGAGGGCGGTGTGCGCCGCGGTGTGGCCGCCGATGCCCGCGAGGCGGGTCGGCGGCGTCACAATGGTCCCGCCGCGGGTGCTCGCCTCGTCGGTGTCGCCGGGGAAGGGGGTCACGGCCCATGTCCCGGAGGCGGTGTCGACGCAGTAGACCCCCGCGTCGGCCTTCCGCACCTTGCCCGCGAGGGCGCGGGCGATGGCGCGGGCGGCGGCGTGACGGCCGATCCCGGCGAAGTCGAGGGCCACGGAGAAGTCCCGGGTCGGGAGGTTGTCGCGGGTGCGGGCGTTGGGGTCGGCGTTGCGGTCGTACATGCCCAAGCATTCGTGCACGTCCCGTGCCGATGTTCGCGACTGGGCCCTCCCGGTCGATTTCCGACCGCCGGAGGGGGTCGGTGGCACGACCCTTGCGAGGTAGTTCGGGCATGAACACGACGAACATCGACACCGACGCCCTCGACACCGACGCCCTCCTGGGTGACGACGCTTCCTTCGCCGAGGTGTGCGACGCGCGCCGCGACGCCTGGATGGCCGACCTCGACGGCCTCGACGACGACGCCCTCGCCGCCGCCCTGTGATCCCCTACCCCCTCGACACCGTGGAGCACACCATGACCGACACCGCCGCTGCCCCCTTCGTCGCCAAGGCCCGTACCCGCGCCGCGGGGACCTTCCTCGCCGTCGCGACGCCCGAAGAGTTCTTCGCGTCTCCGAAGCACCTCGTCAGCTTGACCCGCACCGTCGGCGGCCGCTTCGCCCGCCGCCAGAAGTTCTACCGCCGGGAAGACGTGGCGCAGGATGCCGCCGTGGTCGCCCTGGAGGCCGCCCGGCGCTGGACACCCGAGCACGGCGTGCCCTTCGGCGGCTTCGCCTACCGCTCCGCCCTGCTGTGGTGCACCGGCGCGATGCACCGCGCGTCTATCCCCGTCGGCGGGTGCGAGACCCGCGCGGAGACGGAGGCGGTGCGATACAGCTCCCTCGACGCGCCCAGGCTCACGGCCTCCGGCACCGTCGCGACCCTCGGCGAGACGCTCGACGAGAGCAAGGTCGTCGGTGGCCGCTCGACCCGTCCCGATGACGGCGCCCTCACCCGGGAGATCCTGGCCGACTTCCGCGCCGCGACCGCCGACCTCTCCGACGAGGTCTTCGACGCGGTCGTCGCGATCATGGTCGACGGCCGCGTCGACCCCCGGGACATCCCCGCCGGGTGGACCGACGTGACCTTGACCCGCCTCGCCGACCGCGTTCGGGCCGAGCTCCGCCTCCGCGCCGATGTCCGCGCCGTGACGCCGCCCGCCGCCCCCTCCGGCGCACCCGCCTACAACCCCTGGGGCTGACGCCCCTCCCCTGGCATGCCCCGTGCACCACGACGGGGCATGCACCACACCATCGACAACGCCCTCTCCCTTCCCCCGCCCCAGGACGAGTCCCGCCGCGACCGCCGCCCGAAGCTCGGGGACGCGCGCCTCCCGACCCTCACGGCCGCGGAGTTCGACGCGCTGCACTACCGCGTGAAGGCCGCCACGGCGACCCGCGCGGAACAGTTCGCGCGGCACGTCGGGCACCAGTTGATCCGGCGCGCCGTCCGCGTCGGCGCGCACCTCGGCGCGCCCGTGCACGCCCTGGCGCTCGCTGCGATCCGCACGAACGTGCACGACGCCGTCGCCGCAGTCGGTCCGGCCGCCGCGGGAATCCGGCGCGTCGCCGACCGGATTCCCGTCGAGTACGGGGATCAGTTCACGGAGCTCGCCCGCATCCTCGTCAGCGCCGCCGACTCGACCGGCGCCGGGTTCTACCGCGATCACCACGCCGGTTACGCCACGATCTACGCGGAGGCGTCGAGCTCCGTGGCGACAGCCCTCGCGCTCCACGACCGCCTCGACGCCCTCATCCCCGAAAACGAGGAGCTCCGCACCGTGATCCACGACTCCGTCACCGGCGACCTCGTCGTCTGCGAGTACGTCCGCGGCGGAAAGACCTTCGCCGAGTACCGCACGCGCCGCGGCGGCACCCTGCGGGTCGAGTCCAAGTCGTCGTACCGCTACACCCGCGTCTGACACGCGGCACACCCCGTGCATCGCGGGGCAGGCATGAGCACCAACACCCTCTTCGCCCTCCCCTCCCCGCCCTCCGCGTCCACCCGCGAGGGCCGTCCCCGTCTCGACGACCACAGCTTCCCGACCGGGAGCTACGCCGATGCCTGCGACGGCGTTCCCTGGGTCGCGCACGACGACATCGTCCGGCGCGCGATTGCGTCGGTCTGTGGGCACGGTGCGGCGGCGCTCACACGGTGCGTCCGCATCGGCGCGCACTTCGACGCCCCGGTGCACGCCCTCGCCGCCGTCGAGGCGTCGTCGACGTTGGGCTCGATGAACACATCGGACATCACCGCGGCGGTCGCTGCGTCGGTCCGGGCGGTAGCCCGCCGCGTCGCCCCTTCCTCGCATGCGGAGGTGCTCGCCGACCTCGCGCAGCACATCACGGCCGCTGCCGCGGTGCGCGGCACCCTCCGGCGGCAGCACCAGCCGGGAGCCTCGTACGACGCGGCCGTGCGCGCGGCCGCGGCCGTTGTCGCGCTTCACGACGCCCTGGACGACCTCCTCACCCCCGAGGCCGAGGCCGCCGTCGTGCTCTACAGCCCGAGCACGGGGGACTTCCGGCTGTGCGCCCCGCGGCTTGCGAAGCAGGGCAAGACCTTCGTCGAGTACCGCCCCCTCGACGGCGGCGCCGTGATCCGCGTGAATCGCGACGACTTCCGCGCCTTCGTGCGCGTGTAACACCGGGGGTGCTACCCCCCGGCGTCGACCTCTACATCCGGGCCGAGATCAGCCGCGCGAAGCTCCTCGGAGCGACTCCCGCGGCGACCTCCTGGCTCCACCAGTTCCTCACCTTCTCCCCGCCGGACCCGCGGAACCCGGAGCCGGTGTTTCTCCTCCGGGGCGACACCTTCCCCGTCGGGCTGCTGGAGCTCGTGCGGTCGGCCGCCCTTCGCGACGGGATCGCCCTCGACGTGGAGGACGTGCGCGAGCCGCCGTGTCAATGGTCCCCCGGCGACCTCCCGGCGGGGCTGCGGGACTATCAGCGTGACGCGGTGACCGCGGCGCTGCGGGCGGGGCGCGGGATTCTCAAGCTCGGCACCGGCGCCGGGAAGGGGAACATCGTCGCCGCGATCCCGCAAGCGGCCCGCACGACCTGGGTGGTGCTCGTACACCGGGCGCACCTCCTACACGACCTCGCGCAGCGGTTCGAAGAGGAGACCGGGGAGAAGGCGGGACGGATCCAGTCCGGCATGTGGGACGTGCGCCGGGTCACCTTCGCGACCCTCCAGACCCTCTACGCGAACCGCCGCAAGCACGGTGCGCGGGAGCTGTTCCGCGACACGAACGGGCTCATCGTCGACGAGGCGCACACCGTCAGCGCCAACACCTTCGCCGAGGTCATCGAGTCGTTCACCGCGGCCTACTGGCGGATCGGGCTCTCCGCGACACCCTTCGACCGCAGCGACGCCCGCGGGGTGTTCAACGCGGCGATCCTCGGGCCGATGCTCTACGACCTCTCCGCCGGGGACCTCGTCGAGCGCGGGACGCTCGCCCGCCCGGAGATCGAGATGGTCCGGTTCCACCACGGCCCGGAGCTCTTCGGGCATGCGTGGCCCGCCCTCTACCGCGACGGGATCGCCGAGAACGACGCCCGCAACAGCCTGTGCGTCACCGCCGCACTCCGCCTCCCCCGCCCGGTCATGCTCTTCGTGACCCAGGTCGAGCACGGCCGCGCCTTGGAGCGCGCGGTCTCCGCGGGAGGGGCGCGGTCGTGCTTCGTGCACGGCGGCTCGCACGGGTGGCAGCGGTTGAAGGTGATCGACAACCTCAACCGGGGCCTCATCGACGTGGCCGTGGCCAACAGCGTGTTCAACGAAGGGGTGAACGTGCAAGGGCTGCGGTCGGTCGTGATCGCCGCCGGGGGGCAGTCGCCCATCGCGACCCTCCAGCGCGTCGGCCGCGCGACCCGGCGCATCGAGGGGAAGACGACGTGTAACGTCTTCGACGTGTACGACGAGGGCAACCCGACCCTGGAGCGGCACTCATCGGAGAGGCGCATCTCCTACGTCCGCGAGGGGTACAGCGTCACCACGAAAGACTTTCCCGACTTCCCCTCTCAAGCGGGCCGCCTCCCGGGCTTCTAGCTTGCGCCCGAGGGGTGTGAACGGCGGTACACTGTGACGGCTCGACAGCGGTTCACACCCCGGAATCGCGCTAAAACACCCGAAAACAAGGGCTTTGGGGGTGTGAACTCCCGTTCCGAGCCCGAGTTCACACCGCCGAGAAGTTCACAGCGGTGGGAGCCCCCGGAGTGGCTTCCCATTGACCTCCGGCTCAACGCCGACGGGCACTTCCCCGGCGGTTCCCTCCCCCTCGGGTGCCGCGACGTGCTGCTGTCCGTCGGCACCCTTCACGCCGCGGAGCTCCTACCCATCGCGCTCTACGCAGAGCAGGTTGACCGCGCGGGTGCCGGGTGGCTTGCGGTCGCTCCGGCGTGGCTCGCGCCGTTCGTCGACTGCAAGCCCGTCTCGGCCGACACGGCGCGGCGCCTCGTCGCCCGCCTTGCGCCCCTCGGCGTCGCCGGGCGTCGAGCTCTCGCCGAGGCGTACGCGGTCGGCGGGGATGCCGCCTTCGCCGCGGCCCTCGACGCTCTTCCCGTGGGCGGTAACACCCGGGCATGAGCTTCCCCCGACCAGAGACCATCCTCGACGCCCGCCGCGCGGAGCTACAGAACGCGGTCGACGCCGCCCTCCGCAACATCGAGGCGCAGCTCCGCGCCACGGCGTTCGCCCGCTACTTCGACCGCAACACCGACGTGCTCAACGCGGCGGCCAACACCGTCCGTGCCGCCGGATGGGACGCCTCCGTGACGCCCGGCGGGCAGCGAGAGCCCGAGGGGTGCCTCGAAGTGAGGGCGCCGTGACGCCCGGGGACCCCTCAGCGCCCGGCAGCGGGGCAACCTCCGCGACGCGCCAGCTCATCGCGGAGGAGCTCGCCCGCAACGTGCTGACGGCCTACGACGACGCCGTCGGGCGCCTCCGCGCCCCCGGCGACGCCGTCGAGCTCTGGCGGGTGTGGCGCGGCCCCCTGACCCGCGTCGTCACCCCGGGTGAGCGCGACGACGCCTGGAGGCGGCTGACGGCGCGGGTGCACTCCCTGTGGGCCCAGACGCACACGAACGTCTGGCTCAAGCGGGGCGTCGCCGAGGCCGACGCGGCGGCTGCCCTCGACGCGGATCTCTGCGCGGGCGCGCCGTCGAGGCCCGGCGCGTGAGCCGCCGACAGCCCCCGCCCGCCGGATGACCGGCACACGCCGTGCTCCGCACCGGGCATGGCCACCCTCCGCGATACCGACTACGTCGTCGCCCTCTGTGCCCGCACCGGCCGCCGCCTCCGGCGCGCCTCCGACGAGGAGACGGCCCGGTTCCTGGCGCAGCACTCCCGGCACGCCTGCCTGTGCCGCCCGCTGCGGGAAGGCGACGTGGTGCTCGATCTCACCAACGACCTTCCCGCGGCGCCGCCGTGGACGTGCGGCGAGAACTGACACGCGGCACACGCCGTGCACCGTGTTCGGGCATGAACACGCACACGACCTCCCGACCCTACGACCTCACCATCCCGTCTTTCCGCCTCCTCGACTCCGGGGACTTCGACGCGACCGACCAAGCCATCGTGGAGAACGTGCTCCGCTCCGAGGTCGCGCGCCTCCTCGGCGTCGACCGCACGGACACCTTCGCCTATGTGCACAAGGTCCACGGTGGCTGGCGCGTCCGCCTCACCGTCGGCACCCTGGACTTGACCGTGCGGGGCTGCCCCGACTCCGCCGCGGCGGTCGACCGCGTGGTGCGGTTGCTTCGCGGGCCGACGGGAGGCGCCCCCGCGACATCGCCGGTGTGAACCCCCGGCACACCGCGACTCCGATGTCATAGCGACGAAAGCCCCGAGTTTCGGGGCTTTCGTGCATCTCCGGCCCGAGGCCGCGACACGGATGTCATACTCGCGGCCGACCGCCCGCCGTCGGTACATCCTGACAGCCCGTGTTCACGGTCGGCACGTCCCCTGCAACAAAGCGGGGCATGAAGACGACCCGCTCCGCCCGTACCGCCCGTCCCTCGACCCCCGTTGCGACCTTCGTCGGCGCGACGGTCACCGTGACCTCCCCCGACGACTTCGATGTCGCGACCGACATCGCCGCCGACGGCGTCTACGCCCTCGTCAGCGGGCGCCGCATCGGCCCCTTCGCGACGGTGTTCGACGCCTACGCCGCGGGCGTCGCCGCCCTCGCGGCGTGACCGCGCCCGCCCTCGCCCCCGCCCCTGGTACACCCCCTGCAACGGAGAACGGCACCATGAACAGCTACTTCGCCAACCTGCTCTTCGTCGTCAACGCCGCCCAGGACTCCTCCGCCCTCGCGGGCGTTGAGGGTCGGTTCACCTGGGAGGTGCTCCTCGCCGGAAAGCACGGCGTCGACTCTCGCCGCAACGCCTTCACCGGGGAGGCGACGCTGCACCACCTCGTCGCCCGACACGCCCTCTTCTCGCACCCCTGCGAGGCGCAGGTTCGCGCGCGCTACCCCCTCGCCGACCTCGACGCGGAGAAGGCCCGCGTCGCCGCCTACATCACCGCGGTCGCCGAGATGTTCGCCGGGTTGGAGCGCCTCGGCAAGCCGGGCACCCCCGCCGGGTGGCTCCGCATGGAGGGCAGCGACACGATGGAGTCCGTCGCCGCTGCGTGGCGCACGGAGATGGCGATGGCCGACGACAAGGCCGGGCGCTAGTCGGCGCATCGCCCCCGGTCGGCGCGCCGACACCGGCGTCCCGACCGGCCGCGCGCCCCGGTGCAGCTCCTCCGCACTCCGAACCCGAGAGAGGCCCACCGCCACCGGACCCTGAGCCCGCTGACGGCCCGGAGGGGCTTCCGGGCGACCTTCCGCACCTCCGGGCAGACGTTCGCGACGAGGTGCCCGAGGGTCGACCGGCGGAACACGACGACCGGCGGGACATCCGGCGGGGGCGGGAGGATCACCGGCCGCCCCCGAGCTTCGCGGCCATGCGGAGCATCATCGCGTCGAGCTGCATCGGGGTCATCGCGTCGGGGATCCCCGCCCGCTGTCCGTCCGACACCTCGACGACGACGGGACGCCCGTCGACGCACCGCCCCACGTCGAGGGCGAGCCAGCGCAGGGACGGGCACGCCTCCCGCACCTCGTTGACCCGGGCTTGCAGCCAGTCGACCCCGATCACGACCTCGGCGGGCCCGAGCTCGCGGTCGCAGTCCTCGACGGGCCAGTATGGCGCGCTCCCGATGATCTCGCCGTCGAGGGCGAACACCCGCCACTCCTCACACGGGGGGCACCCGTCGCCGAAGGGGGCTCGCCCGATGCACCGCAGGGGGACGTACTCCCGGGCGACGATGGTCTGCCCGGCCATGCCGGTGTCTCGCCAGAGCTCTGACCGCAGCGCGATGGCCTTGGCCTTCCCCCGGGCGAACATGCGGTTCCACCGCGCCTTGTCGGCGTGATGCCCCTTGAGGATGTACCCGGCGGAGTCGTCGTCGGGGAGCTGTGAGAAGTCGACCCACACGCGGGGGGTGTGCTCTCCGAGCGCGACCGTCCACTCGGGGATGTCGTCGCAGAACGCGAAGGCCCGCGCGTCGTTGAGGAGCCACCCCTTCTGGTGCTCAACGTCGATGTCGAGCTGCCGCGGGTACGGCCACGCGAACTGCCGGGCGATGACGAGGTCGCCCCGGCGCACGTCGAGCACGCTGGTGCCCATGCTCCAGCCGACGGACGGGACCGCCCGCACGAACGCATCGGTCCGGGCAGCACCCGGACGTGCGAGCACCCGGACGTTCACGCGAGCCCCCATTCCGGGGTGCCCTTCTCCGCCTCCGCGGAGTCGCGCGGAGGGTCGAAGCGCGCAGAGAGGAGCACGCCGCGCCAGTCGGCGCGGCCCGCCGTCAACGCCTGGACCGCCCGCACGACCTCGTCGCAGCGGGCCACGTCGAAGCGCGCGATGTGGCACTCCGCCTCCGTCAGCCCGAGCACGGAGGCGAGCCAGCGGTAGCACCGGGAGCGGCGGCGGGAGTTCCCCTCGTAGTCGCGGCGCCAGAGAGCGTCGAAGGCGGCGTGGGCGCGCTTCCGCGCCTCGCGACCGGCGGCGTCGGTCGGCGTGCCGAGGGGCTCCCCGGTGCGTCGGTCGGCGCTGACGCGGTAGTCGCAATCGGGCTCGACGCAGAGAAACCAGGGGCCGAAGGCGGAAATCTTCGGCGTCATCGGGGTGCGGTGCACGGGGCACAGCGGCGGGGTGGGAGTCGGCATGCCCCTTGTTAGTAACC
>JACCDW010317274.1_pt1 | contig 16822 bp, 10 predicted proteins | sample 7449781 | NCBI WGS metagenome assembly JACCDW01 (sample SAMN15323449, study PRJNA562643) | freshwater metagenome | isolation source: river surface water | place: USA:Blue River Watershed | collected 2017-08-18
AAGACCGCCGTTGGGCGGGCTCGCCGAGGCGGAGGCACTCCCCGGCGCGGGGCCGCCCCCCGCAGCGCCTCAGCGCGACGCCACAGATCAGCGGCGGAACCCCTCAGCTCAACGCCACAGCCACACCGTCCAACGGCCCGGCTGCTGAGCCACAGCCCTCAAGCGGTTGGCAACACGTGGTCCTTGAATTGCTCGCGCAGCTTGTTCTTCTGCATCTTGCCCGTGGCCCCCAAGGGAATGGCCTCGACGAACACCACATCATCAGGCGTCCACCACTTGGCGATCTTGCCCTCGTAGAAGCCGATGAGTTCTTCACGCGTCACCTCGGCGCCGGGCTTCTTCACCACCACCAGCAAGGGCCGTTCGTCCCACTTGGGGTGGCGCGCCGCAATGCAAGCGGCCATGGCCACCGCCGGGTGGGCCATCGCGATGTTTTCCAGGTCGATGGAGCCGATCCACTCGCCGCCGCTCTTGATCACGTCCTTCGTGCGGTCGGTGATGAGCATGTAGCCCTCGGCGTCGATCGTGGCTACATCGCCCGTGGGGAACCAACCATCGCGCAGCACATCGCCGCCCTCGCCCTTGAAGTACTGCTGCAAGATCCAGGGGCCGCGCACCAGCAGGTCGCCGCTCTTGTCGGTGCCGAAGGGAATCTCGTGGCCTTCTTCGTCCACCACCTTCATGTCCACACCGAAGATGGCGCGCCCCTGCCGGTACATGATGCTGTAGCGGTCTTCCTGCGACAGGGCCAGGTGCCGGGCCTTGAAGGTGGAGGCGGTGCCCAAGGGGCTCATTTCCGTCATGCCCCAGGCATGGATCACGTCCACACCGTACTGCTCTTTGAAGGCGCGAATCATGGCCGGCGGGCAGGCCGATCCACCGATCACGGTGCGGCGCATGGTGCTGAACTTGAGTTGGTGGGTCCCCACATGGGCCAAGAGCGCTTGCCACACCGTGGGCACACCGGCCGACAGCGTCACCTGTTCGCTTTCGAACAACTCATACAGCGACTTGCCGTCCAAGGCGCCACCGGGGAACACCATCTTGGCTCCCGTCATGCAGGCCACATAGGGCAGGCCCCAGGCGTTGACATGGAACATGGGCACCACGGGCAGGATCACGTCGCGCGCCGAGCAGTTCAGTGCATCGGGCAGTGCTGCAGCCATCGTGTGCAGCACGGTGGAGCGGTGGCTGTACAGCACGCCCTTGGGATTGCCTGTGGTGCCGCTGGTGTAGCACAGCGAGGAAGCCGACTGCTCGTCGAACACCGGCCATTGCATGGGCGCGTCCGACTGCGCCTCGATCAGGTCTTCATAGACCAAGAGGTTGGGGATGGCTTTGGCCGACTCGGGCAGGCTGGCGCGGTCGGTCATGGCCACCCAGTGCTTGACCGTCTTCGTGCGCGGGGCCACAGCAGCAATCAGCGGCAGGAAGGTGAGGTCGAAGAAGAGGATCTGGTCTTCGGCGTGGTCGGCGATCCACACCACCTGGTCCGGGTGCAGCCGCGGGTTGACCGTGTGCAGCACCGATCCAATGCCCGACACACCGAAGTACAGCTCCATGTGCCGGTAGCCGTTCCAGGCCAGCGTGGCCACGCGGTCCGAGGGCTGGATGCCCAGGGCCTGAAGGGCACGCGCCATGCGGCGCGAGCGGGCGGCCAGTTCTCGATAGGTGTACCGGTGGATGTCGCCTTCCACGCGCCGGGACACGATCTCCTGCTCGGGGTGGTGGCGCTCGGCATGCACGAGCAGGGAAGAAATCAACAGGGGTTGGTGCTGCATCAAACCAAACATGATCGTGTCTCCAGTGCTGCGTTATCCAGCGTGGTGCCTATCCTATGTGGGACGGTCTCCCCTTTGGGCCATGACCCCACCCATGCGAATGGCACCGCCCGGCGCCCACTGGGGGTTGAAGACCAGGCCCGGTGCCAGGCGAGGCCACAGCATCACCACGGTAGACCCCAGCAGGAAGCGGCCCATCTCAGCGCCCTGCGCCAGCTCGACCGGCCGATCGGCGTAGCGCCACTCGCGCACCACGCCGGGCCGTGGCGGGTTCACCAGGCCGTGCCATACGGTGGCCATGCTGCCCACGATGGTGGCGCCCACCAGCACCAGTGCGAACGGGCCATGGGCGGTTTCGAACACGCACACCACACGCTCGTTACGGGCAAACAGGCCGGGCACGCCGCGTGCGGTGGCCGGGTTGACGGAGTACAGGTCCCCGGGCACGTGCACCATGCGCGTGAGGCGCCCTGCACACGGCATGTGGATGCGGTGATAGTCGCGCGGGCTCAGGTAGAGCGTGGCAAAGGAGCCGTCCTGGAACTGCGCGGCCAAGGCGGCGTCACCACCCACCAGGGCCCGGGTGCTGTACTGGTGGCCTTTGGCCTGAAACACCTGATCACCGTCGATGGGCCCAAACTGGCTGATGGCCCCATCCACCGGGCACAGCCAGTCGGCTGTGGCCAAGGGGCGGGCATCGGGCTTGAGCGCACGGGTGAAGAAATCGTTGAAGCTGGCGTAAGCGGCCACATCAGGGTTGGCCGCCTCCGACATGTCCACCCCGTAGCGCCCCACGAACCAGCGAATGGCGGCCGTGGTGGCGCGCCCGCCCTGCGAACGGGCCAAAGCCCCCATCGCTTCGGTCAGGGCGCGCTTGGGCAGCAGGTGCTGCAGCGCCACGAACAGTCGGTCGGACATGTTCAGCCGCTTCAACGCACGGGCACCGGGGCGGCGCCACTGCCCCAGCGGGCCTCGCCACCCATCGCCCGCAGGGCATGCAACGCGCCGGCACCCACCGAGGCGCCAAAGCGTTTGGCCAGGCGCTCGGCCACGTTCTCACGCGGGCTGTAGTCCACCACGTCAGGGGCCTGCGCCTTCTCGCGGGCCACGAAGTCCACGCTGCCCACCGCATCGGCCAAGCCCAGGCGCACGGCCTCTTCACCGTTCCAGAACAGGCCCGAGAAGGTGTCGGGGGTGGCCTTCAAGCGCGAGCCCCGGCCTTCCTTGACCACGGCGATGAACTGTTGGTGGATCTGGTTGATCAGGGCTTGCGCATGCTCGCGCTCGCGGGGGTTCTGCGGTGTGAAGGGGTCCAGCATGCCCTTGTTTTCACCGGCGGTAACCAAGCGACGCTCCACGCCCAGCTTGCCCATCAGGTCAACGAAGCCAAAGCCCTCCATGAGCACCCCGATGGAGCCCACCAGGCTGGCCTTGTCCACGTAGATCTCGTCAGCGGCCACCGCAATGTAGTAAGCACCGGAGGCGCAGATTTCCTCGACAACGGCGTACACCTTCTTGTTGTGCAACTCCTTGAGCCGGCGAATCTCGTCGTTCACCAGGCCGGCCTGCACGGGCGAGCCACCGGGGCTGTTGATGCGCAACACCACCGCGCGCGCATTGGGGTTGGAAAACGCATCGCGCAGCGACGCCATCAAGGCATCGGCGCTGGCCAAGCCTTCGGCTTGGATCTCTCCGCGCAGGTCGACCAGGGCGGTGTGGGGGCCTGCCGGTGCGGAGCTCAAGCCCCTGCTGGGCGACAAGGTCCAAATGAGGGCGATGGCCACCAACAACCAAGCCAGGCGAAACACCGAGCGCCAACGCCGCTCGGCGCGGCGGTCGCGGATGAGCTCGGTGAGCACACGTTCCATGGCATCGCTGCCGCGCGCCTGCGCCCCTGCGGGCTCAGCCCCGGCCCCTGCGGGCAGGGCGGTGGCGTCCGGCGGAACCCCGTCGCGCAAGGGATTGGGCTGCTGCTGGTCGTTCATGTGAAGCTCACGGGTTCAAAACCGGGGGAAGGATACCAAGCGACCCGCCCGGCTTCCTCGCGCACATCCAAGGCCACCAAGGCCCCTCGGCCACAGGGCCCACCGGCGCAACGGCCCGTTCCGGGGTCGTAGGCCGCCCCGTGGATGGAGCACAGGATGAAACGCCGGTCGGCATCGAGAAACTCGCCGGGGTTCCAGTCGAGTTCAGCGGGCATGTGTGCACAGCGGTTCAGGTAGGCCACCACACGGCCTTCAAACCGCAGGGCGAAGGCGCTGACGCACTCGCCTTGCCACAGCACCTCAAAGGTGTAGGCCCGCCCACGCTCGGCCAGGTCTTGGGCAGCACACAGGTCAACAGGGCTTGCTGCGTTCACGCATGCTCCCGCAGCCACTGGTGCAGCTCGGCGGTGGAATGCGCCACGTGGCGTGGCTTGAAGGGCTCAAAGGCCGCGTGGTCGTGGGCGCCGAAGCTCACTCCTAGGCTGGCCGTGCCCGCGTTCTGGGCCAGTTGCAGGTCGTGCGTGGTGTCGCCGATCATCAGGGTGCGGTCGGCCCGCACGCCGAACTGGTCGATCAGCTCCATCAGCATGCGCGGGTTGGGCTTGGAGGCGGTTTCGTCGGCGGTGCGGGTGCCATCGAACATGCCCACCAGGTCGGCATGGGCCAAGGCATCGTTGAGGCCCTGGCGGCCCTTGCCGGTGGCCACGGCCAACCAATGGTGGCGCGCCTTGAGCTCGCGCAGCATCTCCAGCGTGCCGGCAAACAGGCTGAGCTCGTGCTGGCTGTTCACATAGTGATGGCGGTAGCGCTGCGCCAATTCCCCGTAGCGCCCCTGGGGCAGGTCGGGCACGGCGTGCTCCAGGGCATCGCGCAGCCCCAGCCCAATCACATAAGCGGCCTGGGTCACGGTGGGCACGGTCACGCCCAGGTCGACGCAAGCACTTTGGATGCAGCGCACGATCAGGGCGGTGGAATCAAACAGCGTGCCGTCCCAATCGAAGACGATCAGGTCGAACTGTTGGGGCCGGGCCCGCTCGGGGCGGGTCGGCTGGCCACGGGTTGGGTCGGGGTGGGTCATGGGGAGGCAGGTAAGCGGGCCAGCAGTGTCGCGCATTCGTCCGGCAGCGGCGCCTCCAAGGTCACCCGCTCACCCGACACCGGGTGGTCAAAGGCGATCTGCCGGGCGTGCAAGAACATGCGGCCAAAGCGCAGCGGCCCACGGGCCCACTGGCGGTTGAGCGCAAAGTCGCCGTACTTGGGGTCGCCCACGATGGGGTGGCCATGGTGGGCCAGGTGCACCCGGATCTGGTGGGTGCGGCCTGTTTTGAGGGTCACATCCAGCAGGCTCACCCCTGGGCCGGTGCCCTCGGGGTTGGGCCAAGACTGCTGCACCTTAACCAAGGAGATCGAGCGCCGCCCGTCTGGGTGATCGGCCTGCACCACGCGCACATGCCGCTCTCCGGCGGCATCCAGGGTTTTGTGCAGCGCCAGGTCCACCACCTTCTGGCGGGCGGGCCACTGGCCCCACACCAGGGCCGCATACACCTTGTGCACGCCGGCCTGGCCAGCGCTGCGCCGAAACTGGTCTTGCAGGTGCACCAGCGCGCTGCGCTTCTTGGCCAGCAGCAACACGCCGGAAGTTTCCTTGTCCAGCCGGTGCACCAGTTCCAGAAAGCGCGCGCCCGGCCGGGCCTGGCGCAGCTGCTCGATCACGCCGTGGGCCACGCCGGATCCGCCGTGCACCGCCACGCCGGCGGGCTTGTGGATGGCCAGCACCGCCTCGTCTTCAAACAGCACCGGGAACTCGCGCGCTGGTGCGGTGGGGGCGGCCGTGGGGCTCTGGCCAGCCACTGGGGCGAAGGCGTTGGCGCCGCCGCCCCCCGCAGGCCCCTGCGCGGTGCGCACCGGGGGAACTCGAACGGTATCGCCCAGGGCCAGGCGGGTTTCAGCCTGGGCCCGCGCCTTGTTCACCCGCACCTCCCCCGAGCGGATGATGCGGTAGACATGGGTCTTGGGCACGCCCTTGAGGTGGCGCAGCAGGAAGTTGTCCAGCCGCTGCCCTTCGCCGGCCTCATCAACCACCACCTGGCGCACGGCCGCTTGGCCTATAATCGGGGCCGTCACGTCTGCTTACCGATGGGTATAAGTGGGTGGAAGGGTGGAAAGCAAGTGCTTGATTTTCCGGGATTTTAACCGGGCACCCCCACGCAAGGCGCGGCAAAGGGACGCAAGTCCACAAGGGTGATGCAACGCCGGAGGGCGCTGCGCGGGCCGTCTCCCCAAGTGAGCCGGCGGCGCAAAACCACCAGCGGAAGAGCCACCACAGAAGAACCCTGCGCGGGTGCGGTGTCGATGCCATCGGCTCCACTTCTGCGCAACCGACCAAGGTTTTCGGTTGTCCGCTTGTCACCGTTTCCGAACGAACAGGCGGGCGCCCTGCCCCAAGAGGCTGATGACCATGCCGCTGATCCTGCGGTTCCCTGCCAACCCTGCAACGCGCCGCCGGCCGTTGAAACCGCATGCAGCGGCTTCGACGAGCGGGTCTGCTGCGCTTTGCACCGGGGTTGGGCCTGGCGGAACAGTTGCAGAACCGGCTGAAGGTTTCACCAACCTCCTGGCGCTCGCTGCCCCACTGCCGCTGAACAGTCGGGCCTAGGCCAAACGGCCAGGTCCCACCAGCGCAGCCCAGGGCGATTCCTTTCGGGTTTTTCCGTGTCGCTCGTGCATCGAGCGGTCACCGCGCGCAGCGGGCAGGTCATGCAGAGCATGCCCCCAAAGCGAGTGGCGGCCACCATCGCTGCGGTCGGTTGATCGACCGCCGCGGCGTGTGCGGCGCAAGGCCGGCCCCTGCCAACGGCGGGAGCGGGGCCCTGCGCTGCGGGAGTGCACATGAAGCGCATGTTGATCAACGCCACGCAGCCGGAAGAGCGGCGCCTGGCCATCGTCGAAGGACAAAAGCTCCTCGACTTCGAAACCGAAATTGAAGGGCGCGAGCAGCGCAAGGGCAACATCTACAAGGCCGTGGTCACGCGGGTGGAGCCCTCGCTGGAGGCCTGTTTCGTCGACTACGGCGAAGACCGCCACGGCTTCTTGCCCTTCAAGGAAATCGGCAAGGAGTACTTCAAGCCAGGCGTGTCGGTTCGAGACGCCAAGATCCAGGACGTGATCGCCAACGGCACCGAACTCTTGGTGCAGGTGGAAAAGGAAGAGCGCGGCAACAAGGGCGCAGCCCTGACCACCTTCATTTCCCTGGCAGGCCGCTACCTGGTGCTCATGCCCAACAACCCCCGCGGCGGTGGCGTTTCGCGCCGCATCGAGGGTGACGACCGGGAAGAGCTCAAGGAGAACATGGATCAGCTCGACTATCCCAAGGGGATGAGCCTGATCGCCCGCACCGCCGGCATTGGCCGCAGCGCCGCCGAGCTGCAGTGGGACCTGAACTACATGCTCAAGCTGTGGTCGGCCATTGACGAGGCCGGCAAGGCGGGCAAGGGTGCCTACCTGATTTACCAGGAAAGCTCCCTGGTCATTCGCGCCATTCGCGACTACTTCACCTCGGACATCGGCGAGATCCTGATCGACACCGATGACATCTTCGAGCAGGCCCACCAGTTCATGAACCATGTGATGCCCGACCAAGGGCATCGCGTGAAGCGCTACCGCGACGACGCGCCGCTGTTCAGCCGCTTTCAGATCGAAAACCAGATCGAAACGGCCTTCAGCCGCACGGTGAACCTGCCCTCGGGCGGCGCCATCGTGATCGACCACACCGAAGCGCTGGTGTCCATCGACGTGAACTCCGCGCGGGCCACGCGCGGCGGCGACATCGAAGAGACCGCCACCCGCACCAACCTGGAAGCGGCCGATGAAATCGCCCGCCAGATGCGCCTGCGCGACCTGGGCGGCCTGATCGTCGTCGACTTCATCGACATGGAGGAGAGCAAGAACCGCCGTGACGTGGAGCAGCGCCTGAAAGATGCGCTGCGCCAAGACCGGGCCCGCGTTCAGTTCTCCACCATCAGCAAGTTCGGCTTGTTGGAAATGTCACGCCAGCGCCTGCGCCCGGCGCTTTCGGAAGGCTCGCACATCACCTGCCCGCGCTGCCAAGGCACGGGCCACATCCGCGACACCGAGAGCTCGGCCCTGCAGATTCTGCGCATGGTGCAGGAAGAGTCCATGAAGGACAACACCGCAGCCGTGCACGTGCAGGTGCCGGTGGAAGTGGTCTCCTTCCTGCTGAACGAAAAGCGCCAGGAAATTTCGCGCATTGAATTGAAGCAGCGCGTGAACGTGCTGCTGATTCCCAACCCGCACCTGCAAACGCCCAATTACCGTCTGGAGCGGCTGCGCCACGACGACCCGCGCCTGGAGTCTTTCCGCGCCTCGTACACCATGATCGAGGAGCCTTCAGACGAGCTGGCCGTGACGCGCCGTGAGAAGGCCAAGGCCAAGCAAGAACCGGTGATCAAGGGCGTGATTCGCGACGAACCGGCGCCCACACCCGTGGCAGCACCGGCCGCTGCAGCACCCGCCCCAGCCGCAGCGTCTGCCACCGGCAAGCCCGCCGCGCCCCGCGCGGCGCGGGCTGCCGAGCCTGCAGCCAGTGGCGGCTTCTTCTCTTGGCTCAAGCGCCTGTTTGGTGGCTCTAGCACCACGGCCACGCCCGCTGCGGGCAGCAGCACGGGCAAGGCCAGCGCAGCGGCCGAATCCGCCAGCGGCACCGCCGGCACCGGGCGCGAGCGCCGGGAAGGACGTGATGGTCGGCGCGGTGGCCGCGGCGAGGGTCGGCGCGGTGGCCGTGATGGCCGTGATGGTCGGGAAGGCCGCGGCGAAGCCAAGGCCGATGGCCGACAAGAGGGCGCAGAAGGCAGCAAGGCACGCGGTGAAGGCCGCGAGGGACGCGAAGGCCGCGACCGCCGAGAGAACCGCGAAGGACGCGATGGCCGTGAAGCCCGCGCCGACAACCGCCGTGATGGCGCCAGCGACACGCCGCGCGAGGGCGATGACCACCGCCCGGCTGAGCGCCGCGAGCGGCGTGACCGCCGAGGCGAGCGCCGCACCGAAACCGCGGCAGCCCCTGGTGACGAACAGGCCCTGCAAGCCGCCGTCTCGGGCACCGCGTTGCCCAGTGAACTGCGTGCGGAGCCTGCAGGCCAGCTAACCGAGGGCCATGTGCCGCAAGAGCGTGCGCCAGGTTCTGAAGGGCGCGAAGGGTTTGAAGGATCGGAAGGCGGCGAAGGCCGTCGCCGCCGCCGCCGTGGTGGCCGCGGCCGCGGCCGTGACGCAGCCGATGGCACCGACACCCGCGCAGACACAGCCGAGAACGAGGCGCCCGATGCAGCGCCGTTCGAAGCAGGTGCTGCTGCCCACACGCCAGCCCTGTCCGAGCCGCTGGCCGCAGAGACCGTAGCACCGGCCTCACCGGTATCCGCAGTGCCCGCTGCAGCAACAGCCGCAGCACCCGAGGCATCGCCGGCGCCTGTCGCCAGCCCGGCACCGGCCGTGCAGCCCGCCGCCGCGCCGGTGGCCTCGGCCGCACCCAGCCCGCGGGCCGCGCAGCCCTTCGTGCTGCCCATTGCAGCGCTGGAGTCCCTGGCCGCCAACGCGGGGCTGCAGTGGGTGCACTCCGATGCTCAGAAGGTGCAGGCTGCCCAGGAAGCCATTGCCCAGGCACCCAAGCCCGTGCATGTTCCGCGTCAGCCCAAGCCGCGCGTGCTCGTCGACGAAGGCCCCCTGGTCTTGGTCGAAACGCGCAAGGACCTCGGCCAGCTGCGCATGCCGTTCGATCCGGCCTGATCAGGCCGGCATCACGCCTGTGGCCCGCTTACCCGCGCGCCGCAGGCTCGGCTGGCCCGACGGGCACTTTCACCCACAAGGTGGAGAGCCCTCCGGCCAGCAGCAAGGCGCCGGCCAGGACAATGGCCTGGCGTGAATCACCGCCCAGCCAGCTGTTGTAGTACAGCGGCATGGTGGCCATCTGAATCAACATGGGAATCACGATGAACATGTTGAAGATGCCCATGTACACGCCTGTGCGCTCCGGCGGCACGGCGCTGGCCAAAATGGCATAGGGGTTGCCCATCAGGCTGGCCCAGCCCAGGCCCACGCCCACCATCGGCAGGAACAGCAGCCACGTGTTGCTGATGCTGGGCAGGCTCATCATGCCCAAGCCCGCCAGGCTCATGCACACCACGTGCACGTTGCGTGGCCCAAAGCGTTTGGCAAACGGCACCAGCAAGAAGGCCGTGACAAAGGCCACCGCGTTGTAGAAGCCGCCGATTTGGCCGTTGACCAAGACCGCGTCTCGAAACCCGGTGCTGGTGGGGTCACTGGTATCGAAGAGCGAGCGGGCCAGGCTGTAGGCGATGTACTGCCAGTAGATGCTCAGGCCGTACCAAACGAACAGCATCATCAGTCCCATCTGCCGCATGGCCGGGGGCATTTCGCGAATGGCCGTCCAGATCTCGTGCAAGGTGGCGGCCCAGCCGGCGGGTTTGGCCTCAATGGCCTGCACCTGCTGCGGCGTCAGGGGCAGTTCCTTGACCCGCAGCACCGAGAACAAGATGGTGCTGATGGACAGCACCGCCCCCACCATGAAGGCGATCTTGGTGATGTAGGGAATGTTGTTCTCGTCCACCAAGTCTTTGTCGACCCCAAAGCCATAGACGAGTATGGAAGGGGCCAGGTAGCTCAGGGTCTGCGCCAAGCCCGTGAAGGCCGCCTGGCACAAGTAGCCCAGGGAATGCTGATTGGTGTCCAGGCGGTCGCCCACGTAGGCACGGTAGGGCTCGAGGGTGATGTTGTTGGCTGCATCCAAGATCCACAGGAGGCTGGCGGCCATCCACAGCGCACTGCTGTAGGGCATGGCCAGCAGGCACAGGGAACACAGGATGGCGCCCACCAAGAAGTACGGCGTGCGCCGCCCGTAGCGCGAGGTGGTGCGGTCGCTCAGGGCCCCCACGATGGGCTGAACCAGCAAACCGGTGATGGGCCCAGCCAGCCACAGGTAGGGCAGCGAGGCCTCATCGGCCCCCAGGTAGCTGTAGATGGGCCCCATATTGCTTTGCTGCAGTCCGAAGCTGAACTGCAGGCCCAGGAAGCCGACGTTCATCTGGACGATTTGGGACAGGGACAACTGGGGCTTGAAAACAGACATGGACAGGCGTGCGAAAACGGGATTCCGGGCATTTTGAATGGGCTTTGGAAACGATTCCAAGGATGGAAACCCTTGAACCAAGGTCCTGACCCCACAGCGCCCACAAGCCCCTGAAACGCCGCGCCTGCCGCAGGGATTTCCCTGATAGGAATTGAATTGCAACCGATTGCATTCGTTTCGTGTGGTTTCTATACTGACCCCTGCCAGCCCACGTATGGGCTTGCTGTTCGCCCTACCCCAACCGGCGCCGCAATCGTCGTCATATCGCCCGATGCCGATGCCGGTGGCCAAACACAACCATGGCCTAGTGCCGAGGAGAAACCATGTACATCAAGAACCCAGTGGTGCGCCCCCTGACGGTGGCCCTCACCTTGGCCCTGGCCCAAATGGCAGCCCAGGCGCAAACCGCTTCGGCGCCCGCCAGCTCGGCCAGCCGCGCCAATGCACCGGCCGCTGATGGCCTGAACCTGGACCGCGTTGTCGTCACCGGCACGGCCGTGGCGCGCTCGAAGATGGAGCAGTCGGTTTCCGTCAGCACGATCGACGGCGAATCCATCATCCGCTCCGGTGCACAAAGCGCGGCTGAAGTGCTGCGCTCGGTGCCCGGTCTGCGCTCGGAGTCTTCGGGTGGTGAGGGCAACGCCAACATCACCGCCCGCGGTGTGCCCATCTCGGCCGGTGGCTCGCGCTATGTGTCCATCCACGAAGACGGCTTGCCCGTTTTGCTGATCGGCGACGCAGCGTTTGCCACCCCCGACATGTTCACGCGTGTGGACTTCTTCACCGATTCCGTGGATGCCATCCGCGGCGGATCGGCCGGCACGCTGGGCACCAATTCGCCCGCCGCCATCGTCAACTTCTTGTCCAAGACTGGAAAGCAAGCCGGCGGCGCCATCGCCTACACGCGCGGCCTGGATTTCCAGCAAGACCGCTTGGACTTCAACTACGGCGGCTCCCTGGGCCAAGGCCTGCACTTCCAGATCGGCGGCTTCAACCGCGTGGGTGAAGGCACCCGCAACACCAACGTCAACGTTGAAAACGGCGGCCAGCTGCGGGCCAGCCTGACCAAGACCTTCGATGGCGGCTACATCCGTGCCACCTTCAAGAACCTGGACGACAAGACCCCCACCTACCTGCCGGTGCCCGTGGGGCTTCAGGGCAACAAGATCGTGCAACTGGGCTCGATCGACCCTCGCACCGCCTTCTTCATCAACAGCAACTTCCCCTCGGACATCAGCCGCGACCGCAACGGCAACCTGGTGGACTCCAACCCGCGTGACGGCCTGGCGGTTCAAAGCACCGCGTTCGGCCTGGAAGCACAGTTCAAGCTGGCGGGCGACCTGACCGTCACCAACCGGTTCCGCCGTGCTGAAAACAGCGGCCGCTTCCTGGGCGTGTTCCCGGCGGGCTCTGCGCCCACCTCGGCCGCCAACGGCGTGAACCAGTACCGTGGCAGCATCCCGGTGTTCTCGGCACACACCTTCAACACCTCGCTGGACGACTTCGGCAACACCCTGAACGACCTGAAGCTGCAAAAGGGCATCAAGCTCGATGGCCAAAGCAAGCTGACGCTGACCGGCGGCCTGTTCACCGGCAACCAGGCCGATGCGGCCACCTGGCGTTTCAACCGCTACAACGTCGAGCTCACCGGCAACGGTGCCCGCCTGCTCGACAACAGCGGCCGGGTCACCACCGCCTCGGTGGGTGCCAACGCCTGGGGTGCCTGCTGCTACTTCACCTACAACTACAACGTGGCCGTCACGGCCCCGTATGCCGCTGTCACCTGGGATTCGGGCCCCTTGAGCATCGACGCCAGCCTGCGCCGCGACGAGTTCCGCACCACCGGCACCCGCAACGAGGGCACCGCAGCGGGCTGGGATCCGGCTGCACGCACCACGGTGAACAACACCCGTGACGTCACCAGCGGCTCCGTGGGTGTGAACTACCGTCTGAGCAAGGACACCGCCTTCTTCGCCCGCAGCAGCTCGGGTGCTTCGCTGCAGGCACCTGACCGTGGCATTGGCCTGCTGGGCAAGACCGACCAGGTGGAAGTGGGTGTGAAGAACCGCTCGGGCAGCCTGAGCTCCTTTGTCACGCTGTTCAACGCCAAGACCCGTGAAGACGCCGGCTTTGAGGCCACCACGCAAACCTACCGCGGCAACAACTTCAATGCCAATGGTGTGGAAGCCGAAGTGGCCTACCGCGTGGGCGCCTTCAGCCTGGCCGGTGGCGGCACCATGACCAACGCCGAGATTGCCTCGGGTGACAACAAGGGCAAGACGCCTCGCCGCCAAGCCAAGTTCGTCTACCAGCTCACACCGTCCTACCAGTTCGCACGTGCCGAAGTGGGCGCCTCGATCGTGGGCACCACCCAGTCGTACGCACAGGACGACAACCAAGTGGTGATGCCCGGCTTCACGGTGGTCAACCTGTTCGCCGCGTACGAAGTGGCACGCAACCTCACGCTGTCGGTGGGTGTGAACAACGCGTTCAACGCACTGGGCTACACCGAGGCAGAAGGTCAAAACAACTTCGGCAACAACCCCTTGTACGTGGCCCGCTCGATCAACGGCCGCTCGGCCCGTGCCACGCTGAAGTACAGCTTCTAAGACCCCGGCTGCGGCAGCCCCTTGCGGGCATGCCGCAGCACGCTTGCCAGCGCGTGAAAACGCACACAAGCGTTGCACACCGCTCATGACCGCCTCGGCCAACCGGCCCAGGCGGTTTTTTTATGACCCGGTTGAGGGGTAGCTCAGCCACAGCAGCCCGTAGGGCTGCAGGCTCAAGCCTTGGGCCAGCGGCACCGACTGGCCACTGAGGGTGTCCTCGCCCTGCGCCGGCCCGCCGGAAAACACCGCCGGCGCCACCGTCTGGGCATGCTCGGAAAAGTTGGCCAGAACCAGGATGCGCTGCGCACCATGGCCGCGCATGAACCCCAGGACATGGGGGTTGTGGGTCCAAAAGCTGATGAGCTCGTTGCCCGCAAAGGCCTTCAAGCCCTGGCGAACGTTGATCTGTCGCTGCAGGCCGGAACGAATCTGGTGGGCGTCGGTGCCCGGTTGGCGCGCCTGTGCGTAACGTGAAGCCTGACGTGCCGGGCGGTGAACCCAGCGGCTATCAGCTGCCTTGTCCGGGTCTTGCTCGTAGCGGTAGTCGTTGAGCACGCCCACTTCATCACCCAGGTAGATCAGCGGGATTCCGCCTGCGGCCATGGCCACACCATGCAACAACAGAACACGCGCAGGCCCCAAGGGGTCGCCCTGCTCCAGCCCGCACAGGGAAGCGCAGGTGCCACTGATGCGGCAGTCACCGGTCACCGGGTTGTCCTGAAAGGGAACGCCGCGCGCAAAGCTGCCCGGGAATCGGTTGACGTAGAAGCGGTTGAGAAACTGCCGGTGGTCGTAGCCGTGTATGCCCAGGCGCTGTGCATCTTCATCAGCGAAGGTCCAGCCGATGTCATCGTGGCAGCGCACATAGTTCACCCAACTCGTGCCCTGGGGCAGGTGATGGCGCTCGGTCAGGGCTTGCTGCAGCAGATTCACTTCCCGCGTGGCCAAGGAGTTCCACAACAGCGCCATCTGCAGCGGGTTGTAGGACAGCTGGCACTCCTGGGCATCGATGTAGCGCACCACATCGTCGGGGTGCACGATGGCTTCAGACTTGAACAACAGGCTGGGTGCGGCAATGCGGGTCAGGGCGTTGTAGGCGCGAATCAGCTGGTGTGCTTGCGGCAGGTTCTCGCACGAGGTGCCCAGCTGCTTCCACACAAACGCCACGGCATCCATGCGCAGGATTTCCGTGCCCAGGTTGGCGATGAACAGCAACTCCGCGGCCATGGCGTCGAACACCAAGGGGTTGGCGTAGTTCAAATCCCACTGAAAGGAATTGAAGGTCGTCCACACCCATCGCCCATCGGGCAGTTGTGTGAACGCCCCAGGGTGCTGGTCGGGGAAGATTTCGCGCACGGTGCGGTCGTAGGCGTCGGGCAGCGTGCGGTCTGGAAACAGCAGGAAATAGCCCTCGTAGGGCGCTTGTCCCTGCACCGCGCGTTGGGCCCACTCGTGCTCGTTGGAGGTGTGGTTGAAGATGAAGTCCAGGCACAGGCTGATGCCGTGTTCGTGCAAGGCCACGGCCAGCTCGCGCAGGTCGTCCATGGTGCCCAAGCTGGGCTGCACCTCTCGGTAGCTGCTGACCGCATAGCCGCCGTCGCTGTTGCCATCGGGACACCGAAACGGCGGCATCACGTGCAGGTAGGTCACACCCAGTTCGCGCAGCTCCGCGATGCGCGCCTTCAGGCCGGCCAGGCCGCCAGCCCACAGGTCGGCGTAACACACCGCACCCACCATCGACTGGTCCAAGAACCAATCGGGGCGCTCCTCACGGCGCAGGTCGCGCTCGCGCCAGACCTGCGGGCGTGCGCACCAACCGCCCCAGGCCGTCAGGGCCACGCGCTCCATCACACCCATGAAGTCTTCTCGGCCACCGTACAGGGCGGCCAGGGCATTGGAGAGCTCGCCCACATGCCGCCTCAGGCGGCGCTCAAACGGCATCCACGTGGCCGCATCGGCCTGCGCGGCTGCGCCGCTGCGCAGCACCTCGCACAAGTGGTCGCCCAGCAGTCGGTGTTGCAGTGATGGGGCCAACATCCCGGCTCCCTCAGCGCAGGGCCAGCAGCCACAGACGGGCCAAGTCGGCCAGCCCATCACGCTCGGGCATGGCCTGGAGCAGCCGGGTGGCCTCGGCCTGGCGGCCTGCCACCGACAAGGCCACCGCCAGGCGCAGCCGCGCCTCATCGGCGTGCTGGGCGATCCCCCGCCCCAGGGCGGCCTCCATCAGGCCCAAGCCCCGCTCACGCTGTCCGTAGCTGATGGCGGCTTGCCCCAACAGGAACAGCGCCCGGCCATCGGCTTGGCGCTGGGCCTGCGAAATGGCCTCGTCCAACTGCGCCTGGTCGGCCTGCGCCAAGCGTTGTGCACGGTTCATCAAGGCTTGTTGGGCGGCGGCCTCGGGGCCCTTGCCCAACAGGCCTACATCAAAGCCCGCTTGAAGCACCGCACGCGCTTCACCCGGCAAGGAGGCCTCCACCGCCAACTGCGCGGTGCTCATCAGGTCCTGTGGGTCTTCGAGCACGCCCACGTGGCGCATCAGGCGAAAGCTGTCCAGCAGCAGCCGATCTGAAAAACCGCTGAGCCGCTGCAGCCGTGCGATGGCATCGGCCCAGTAGGCCTTGCTGGGGTAATGCTGAAGCAGCCGCTGCAGGGCGCGGTAGTAGCCGTCATCGTCGCCCAGCTTGGCCTGGCAGGCTGCGGCGGCGCGCAACTGTGGCTCGGGGGGCTTTTGGCCCTGGCGCTCGGCCTTGCCCACCAACACCGCCAGCTGCTCGATCACCGGCTTGCACTGGCCCAGGGCCAACGCCGAGCGCACCAGAACGGCGCGCACCGCATCGTCCTGGCCACCGTCCTGCACATAGCGGGTGGCCCACTGCAGCGCCGCTTCCGGGCGGTTGAGCTTGGTGGCAAAGCCACTGAGCTGGGCCAGCATGGCCAAGCGTTCCTCTGCGCTGCCTTTGTTGGAAGCCAAGGCGGCTTCGGTGTCGGCCGCGGCAGCGGCGTCATCACCGGCGGCCACCATCACCGCCGCACGCAAGCGCAGCGTGATGTAGCGCTCGTAGGCCGAGGTGTCGGGCACCCGGCGCTCCAGGTCGCGCAGCACGGCCAAGGCCTCTTGGGGTTTGCCGGCGCCCAGGTGGGCTTGCGCCGACTGCAGCAGGGCGGCCACCGGTGCGCGCAGGGACTCGGCCTGCGCGCTGGGTGCCGGCGCTTGTGCGGACGCACCCAGGGGGACCAAGAGGGCCCACAGCCCCACCACAAGCCCCAGAACACCCCGCATGATCGACTGCA
>JACCDW010793141.1_pt1 | contig 16822 bp, 21 predicted proteins | sample 7449781 | NCBI WGS metagenome assembly JACCDW01 (sample SAMN15323449, study PRJNA562643) | freshwater metagenome | isolation source: river surface water | place: USA:Blue River Watershed | collected 2017-08-18
AAACGAAGCTGTCGGCGGTAATTATTTGTACCATGGCATGGACTATAAGAAAGCCTTGGATGTTTTTTATGCCGATGCTATGCCAGCAAAATACGCCCACAAATTTCCAATTTTTGGCAAAGAAAAAAACTTTGACTACCATCAAAATCCAACCAGATGGTCCAACAGTGTCTACGGAAATAGTTTTACCAGGAACAAAAGACTGGCCTGGGACTTTGTTCAAATTACTGTAGATAAAAACATTCTAGCACAGACCAATAAAATTGTTCCATTGGATGGACAATTGGTAAACGACTACAAAAACAGATTGGCATTTCACAAAAATGTGCCAAATATGTTTAAAAGCAATGTACCCGACGGCTGGAAATACGACGGGCGAGGTAACAGAGTGCCAATGTCATATCGTAAATTTGACTCCGATCGCAATACACCCAACGACCTATTAAGCGAAGAATTTGTAATTGGTGATATAAAAAATATTCATAGGTGCATAGTTAAAATTGAAATCATTGAACCAAGGTGGAGCAATGCCAGAAAAGGTCGTGAAGAAGATCCACTAACCCAAGAAAAATTAAGCAGGCTTATCAGAAGTATCAATGCCTATGGACAACGATATCAGATACCCGTAACAATTAACAATGTTGCAGTAGCCAGTTGACAATCGTTTTAAATAAATATATACTGTAAGTTATTGCTGTATGAAGTGAAGTGAAACAGGTCTTGGACCCGGGGGCAGAGCCCGGCATCTCCACCTAAGCGTATTAGGTATTCTTAGGTGGGGATGACACAGTTTCGACAGGGCAAAGAGTAACAGAGTGGACAGCACGGTAAGGCAGAAACCGTAGGGTTGGGGTTACCCGGCCGAAGACGCAAAAAAAGTAAATGCAAAAACATCTACAAAAATGGGCGCAGTCAAAGTAAAAGCAGCCAAAGGTTTCCGTTTCGGCGGAAGCAAGGTTGCTCGTGCAGAGGCAGCATTCGCCTGAACAGCGAAACCCACGGGGCAGGAAAGGCCTTGTTAAATAACTAACCAAAAAGGCTCTCAGGAGCCTTTTTTCTTATCTAATAAATACACTATGCTCTCAAAAGAATTTATTAACGAAGCCGGCGAACCATCTAACCCTAGTCGTCGCGGCTTTTTAAAGGGTTTAGCCGGCGTGGCTGCTACTGCGGCAACTCCTGGCGGATTGGGTAAATTAGCAACATCGGCTGCACCTGCCGCAACTACTGCACCTGCCGCAGTCTCGGCTCTTGGTCCATTGTTTAATGCGGCTATGAGCTTTGGTCTTGACAAAGGATGGCTAGGTCATGCCTATCCAGGAAATGTAGATCCAGAGGACTACGAGCTAGATCCTGAGCGTACAAAACCACAGGGGGCCGAAGGAGAAATGCCTTGGGGAGAAGCATACGAGTTAAGAAAAACCCCTAGCGGAAAAGAATACATAGCAACATCAGGGCCCTATGGTGATTCGGCTGTCTTTACATACTATAAAGACGGTGAAATTAGAAATATTGAAATTGCCTGGGATCGAGAAGGCTATGGAGAAGTAATGTCATCGGACGACGAGGACGATATGAATGCATATTATGACTTTTCCGACAATGAAGATCTAACTGCCGATAACGAAGGGCAGATGATGGATGTTGTTATCAACGCTGGAGGAACAACAGAACCAGCCATTGAACCTCAAGTCCAACCAACGCAGGTAAAATCTAACCAAGGCGGAACTAGCCCTGCTGACCTAGCACGCCTAGCAGGTGTTGCTAAAAAAGCCTACGACAAGTTCACTGAACCCAAAGAGCCATCGCAAAATACATCAGTATACCCGTCGACTCTGAAGCCAATAGAGTTACCGGCACCTGGTAAGCCCGATGTGCTAGAACCAGACTTAGATCTAAAAAAAGACAAAGTCCCGGTTCAAAAGAAAAAATAAAATAAAGCAACTTCGGTTGCTTTTTTCTTGACTAGACTAGTGTAAACACTATATACTAGCTGAGTGACAGCAATGTCGCTTTATTTTAAGGAAAGAAAACTATGAAAAAAATTGCAATTGCAACTATTATTGCCGTAGCCGCTACAACCGCTTCTGCACTGGAAGTCGGAGTAACCACCGGAAAGAACTATGCAAAAAGCAATAGCGCAGACTGCGGGTTTATTATCGGTCCTATGACTTGTACACAAGGTACCGATCGCACTGAGTACGGTGTCACAGTTGGCGAGAAGTTTGGCCGTCTTGGTCTTACCGCAGGGTTTGCAAGAAGTGATGGCGGCAGCCCCATTACTCAGGCCACCGACGGAGCATACCGTGACCAACGCCAAGATCGTTACAGCCTAACAGCTGGATACGATGTTGCCAAGTTTGGTGCAGTTACTGTTACACCCAAGGTTGGTGTTTCATATTTAAATAACTCTCGAGATGCCGACGGCTATGCCATGACTGTTGGAGTCGGAGCAAGTGTTCCTGTTACCAAGCAGGTCAGTGTCGGCCTAGATGTTGCACGACAATACGGCCAAGACCGTGTTAGTCAATTCGACGGAAACCGTGTTACAGTTGGCGTAAAGTACGGATTTTAATTAATCCTTACACTATAAAAAGGTAGTACTCAAGTACTACCTTTTTTTGTGGCTAAAATACAACAAAAAAAACGGTTGACCGACCCTGCCCGTTTTGCTATAATACATACATGATGAAGCAAAAGGAGTCCGGAATGTACTATGTTGTTTTCCACACTGCTAACCCGCACGCCGACAAGCGTTACTTCAAAACTGCCAGCGCCGCCAAGCGTAGCACCACCTGCTCTAATCGTAACGCAGGCCGTGAAGCGTATGCTTTCATGGAAGAAACCCTGTTCCTGATCAAATATCCGGTGGGCATGAAAGTCGTCAAAAATCTGATGACTGGTGAAGATGTCCAAATCGCCGAAGACACTCCTTGGTGTTGCAACCCTGCCAGCGAAACCTACTGGAGCATGTAAGCATGAAAAATGCTACAGTAAACCGCCCAGAGGCAATGAACGAGTTTGAAATGTTCCAGGTTGCTGACTGGATGGAACAGACCAAACCCAATGTTCACTATACAATGACCCCCGGAAACGATTGTATCTGGGTATACTACGGAAGTATGAATCTGTATTTCATCTTCCGTGCAGGTAAAATTGCTGATATCCAGATTGACTGACAGCCCGAATTCTGTTATAATAAGTTTTTAACACAGGAACACACACATGAAACTTCACAGCGCCGTACAAGACCAAGCCATTCTTTCCAATGTGGGCCAGGTTGGCGAGTTCCGTATTCGCAACAGTGCCAAGGCATTTAACATTCTGAGTTCGGGTCTGTATGCCAACAAGATTCGTGCTGTCGTCCGTGAACTGAGTTGCAATGCCGTTGACAGCCATGTTGCCGCAGGCCGAGCCGATACGCCTTTTGAAGTGCATCTGCCCAACGCACTTGAATCCTATTTCTCCATTCGTGACTATGGTACAGGACTGAGCCATGAGCAAGTTACCAGCATCTATACTACCTATTTTGAATCTACTAAGACTGATAGTAACGCCTTCATTGGAGCTCTCGGTCTCGGTAGCAAGTCTCCTTTTAGTTATACTGATAACTTCACTGTAACCGCCATCAAAGACGGCCGCAAAGGCATCTACACCGCTTTCATTAATGAGCAAGGTGTGCCCAGCATTGCCTTGATGATGGAAGAAGCGACCACAGACTCCAACGGTGTTGAAGTTCGATTTGCTGTGGACAGCCGCTATGACTTCGACAAGTTCCGTCAAGAAGCTCGTTATGTCTACGAGTATTTTAAACTGCGTCCTGTAATTAGTGGTAACGCAGACTTTGGATTCAAGGATCCTGAGTACAAGGAAAAAGATATCATTCCTGGTGTACACCATGGCAGTGATGGTTATCGCAGTTATGCTATCATGGGCAATATTAAATACCCCATCGAAGTGCCCAATGACGGTCAAGCACTTGGTGACCTGCACCGCCTGCTCGGCTGTGGCCTTGTTATGGAATTCGACATTGGCGAACTGGACTTCCAAGCCAGTCGCGAAGGTCTCAGCTACATTCCTCAAACAATCGACGCCATTAAGCGTAAACTCGAGCAGTTGAATAACCAGCTGACTATTCATATTGCCAAAGAAGCTGACAAGATTGATAACCTCTGGGATCGTGCTGTCTATCTGAACAAGCGTAATGACGACCCGCTGTGGAACAATGCTGTCCAAAAATATGCAGTTGATACCAAATTTGAACTGTTCAATGCTGGCACCCATCGTTGGAACAGTCTGAAACAATTCGAATTGGATGTGCAAGAACTGGCCAGCCAGTACAACATTGTCATTCGTGCATTTTCTAAAAACCGCGGTGTGGCTACCTGTACTGGTCTTAAAACCCATGTCAGCCATGTGCAGTCAGTGGCCAAACATTCTTGGCAGATCCGTGTCAGCGACGAAGCTTACTTTGTTATCAATGATACCAAAGTGGGTGCACTGGAGCGTGCCAAGTTCCACTGGCGTAACAGTAAAATGGAGTCGCATTCAAATCATGTTTTTGTGATTGAGGCAGTTGATAAGAACAAGCCGGTTGATACCAAGGCATTCTTTGATGCTATTTGCAACCCTCCTGCCAAGCGCATTATGAAGGCCAGCGATCTTTTGGAGAAAGCTCGTTCCAATAGCATGGGCAAGAATGTTACCATTATGAGCCTGTCGGAATCGAGTCGTGGACACTGGCGCAATCGTGAAATGGTCTGGCGCGATGCTGGCAAGGCTGATAACTTTGACAGCAAACAAACCTACTACTACATTCCGCTTAAAGGTTATCAAGCATTGAATCGTTTCACTGATGTGAAATCCTTGCATGTCCATTTGGAAAGGTCTGGTGTGTTTAGCGGTACCATTTACGGTGTCCGTAAGAGCGACATTGACTACATTAAGACTCAAAAGAATTGGGTTGAACTGGACAAGTTGATTGTTACTCATCTGGACAAATTGGACAAAGAAAATGTCATGGGTCTTGTTAAACAACAGCTTGACATCGAGGATCTTATCAAATATAATAGTGGCTACATCAACAGCAATAGTCCATTCTTGAAACTGGTTAATCTTTTTAAAGATGTAAAAGCCGTTGACTCTACTAAGCAAAACGCTATCCAGATTCTTTGCAAGCACTATAATGTCGCAACAAAGACCAATCCGGAGGCGCTGATTGCTCAGTACACCAAAGAAGTCAGTGATATTCAAAGCCGCTATCCTTTGCTGAAGAATCTCGGTTGGAATGTTGATAAATCGCATGTTGCAGAGTACATTAATTTGATTGACCAAACTAAAGGAGTTTGAAATGAGTTTTCCGTATGTAATCCAAGGTAGTAATGTTACCGTTGTTATTGGTAACAAGCCCCATACCATCGCTAAAAGCCACATTACCTACCAGCGTGTAGTTGATGCCATCAAGGCCGGCGATTGGGAAACTGTACAAAACATTATCGAGCCTAAGAAGATTGTTCTGGATTACGGTCAAGGCCGCGTCAGCATCAAAGGCGAAACCCTTTACTGGGATGGCGAAGTGTTCAATGGTACACTGGCCGCTCGAATGATTACCATGCTCCAAGAAGGCTTTACCATTGAGCCTTTGGTCAAGTTCATGGAGAATCTGTTGAACAACCCCAGCAAGCGTAGCGTTGATGAGCTCTACGGCTTCCTGGAAAAGAACAACCTGCCGATTACTCCGGACGGGCACTTCTTGGCTTATAAGAAAGTTCGCCAAGACTTTAAAGATATCCATTCGGGTACTATGGACAATAGTCCTGGGCAAGTGGTTACCATGCCTCGCAACCGGGTCGACGACGACAAGGACCGTACTTGCTCTACTGGTTTGCACTTCTGTGGCCTGAGCTATCTGGATCACTTTGGTGGCCGTGACAGCCGTACAGTTATTGTCAAGATCAACCCTTCTGATGTTGTTAGCATTCCAAGTGACTACAATGGTGCCAAGGGTCGTGCTTGCCGCTACGAAGTTATTGGCGAAATGGGCACTAGCCCTGAGGAAGCCTTTGACAAGTCTGTGCAGGCCAATGCCAACGGTGCAGTAAATGTTCCTAAATGGCCCACTGCTACTCAGGCTCCTAAGAAAGGTTCTACTCCTTTCTATCGTGGCTACACTGACGGTTATACTGGACGCCCTTACAACCCGGGTGAATATCGCAGTATGACAGACCAGAAGAACTACGAAGAAGGGTTCGACAAAGGTGCAGATCGTAAAGCCGACGGCCTTGATGCTCGCTACGAGTTTGTTCCACCAGTGACTGGACACTGGCCTGCTTAATTTTTAATTTTTTTCAAGTGTGCAAAAATGACTTACTTTCTGAAATCTGGTAACACCTACCGCGTTGCTAAAAAAGAAGCACTGAACATCAGCGATACTCTACCTGCTGGTAACTATGTCGTTGGTTTTGACAAGATGACCAACCAGTTCTTCTTGGAGGGCATTGATAGTTTTACTGCACCAGGCCGCATCTACGGTGACTGTCTGAAGAACACTGATCGTATTATTAATACATTCATGGATCGCCCGGCAGCCACCGGTGTCATGCTCACTGGCGAAAAAGGTTCTGGCAAGACTCTTCTTACTAAGAACATTTCCATTCAATTGGCCCATAAAGGTATTCCTACCATTGTGATCAATGCTCCGTGGTGTGGTGACGAGTTTAACAGTTTCCTACAAGGTATTGAACAACCTTGTGCAGTTCTGTTCGACGAATTTGAAAAGACCTACGATCGCGATGACCAAGAAAAGATTCTAACTCTGTTGGATGGTGTATTTCCTAGCAAGAAACTGTTCTTGCTGACCAGCAACGACAAGTATCGCGTGGATTACCATATGCGTAATCGTCCGGGTCGTATCTACTACATGATGGACTTCAAAGGTCTTAGCGCAGAGTTTATCACCGAATACTGCGAAGAAAACCTTAAGAACAAGCAATACATTGCTAAGATCTGCAACATTGCTAGCCTGTTTGCCGAATTCAACTTCGACATGCTCAAGGCTCTTGTTGAAGAAATGAACCGCTACAACGAAAGCCCAACTGAAGCACTGGCTCTGCTCAACGCCAAGCCTGAATTTGACAACGGCGCTAAGTACGATGTTAAGATTATTTGGGAAGGCGAAGAAGTCAAAGGAGAACACCATCCAGTTGTGTTTGAAGGTAATCCTTTGCAACCTAAGGGCATTGAAATCGGCTTCGATGCTGATCCCGAAAGCGACGACAGCAATGACTGGAAAAACATGTCTTTGTTTGCCGATGACTTGGTTAGCCTCAACTCTGCCAGCGGTAACTTTGTGTTTGAAAAAGGCAATGTCAAATTGATGTTGACTCGTCAGAAAACTCGTTACTTCAATTATGATGCTTTCTAATTTTTACCTGCCCGAAAGCACAATCTTTGTGGTTGTGCTAGGCACTACTTCATTCTTGGGGAGAATGTTATGATTAGAATTCTTGGTGTATGGTTCTTGGTTTCTCTTGTAATTGGATTCTTGATTACCGCCTGGCAGGCCGCATCAGGACAAGAACGCTGGGAGTTGACAAAGACCGTAACCTTTGCTATACTATGTGGACTGATTGCTTCAGTGTTCATGGGTTTTATTTACATTCTTTTTTAAGGAATTAAAATGTTAATGGAAGTATTAGGCAGAGTTGCATACTTTGCCCTGGGTTTTGTTGTTTGTGTTTATCTCTTTTCAAAAGGTATCCTTTAAAATGAATCGCTTTATTAAACTTAGTCTCATTGCCGCCGCAGTTGCAATGACTGCCGCTTGTACTCGTATCGAAACTGGTGAAGTCGGTGTTCGTGTTGGTTTTGACAAGCAGGTTAAACCTGGTGAACTCGAGCCTGGTAGTTTCAATCAAGTCTTGATTGGTGATGTCTTGACTTTCCCCTACAAGGATGTCAATGTTGTTATCGACAACATGACCCCTGTGGCTAAAGACAACTCAACCATGAAAGACCTGGATGCTGTGATTGTCTACAACATCAACAAGAATCAGGCCGCTGAACTGTATAGTTCTAAGAACCGCAGTTTTCATGCAGAGCACAAAGGCGATGTTTACCTGATGTACAACTATGTGGTGCAAAATGCCCGTAATGCTATCTACAAGGCAGCTCGAAAGTATGAAGCCTTGGACATGGCAGATAATCGTACCGATATGGAAAATATGGTCAAAGATGAGATTTCTCGAAACCTTGCTGAGGAAAAACTGGATGGTAGCATTACTATTACCCAGGTTATGATCCGTAATGTTTTGCCTGCTGATAGTGTTGTTCAAAGCGCCAACGATCTTGTTCGAGCCAAGAACGAACTCAAGCAAAAAGAAGTTGAAGTTAAGACTGCCGAAGCAGAAGCACGCCGAATGGCCGCACTGAGTAACCAAAGTGCTCAAAGTGTGCAGTTTATGCAAGCACAAGCCATGCTGAACATTAGCGAAGGCATCAAGAACGGCAAAGTACAGACTATTGTTGTTCCAGCTAACTTCAATGCCTTGATGATGCCCAAGTAATGAGTAACCTTTGGTTTAACATTAGGTTTGGTCGGAGGCATTTTCAATTCTCTAGGGATTGGGAAATAACATTTCGTGTTAATCCTTATTGGGTCGAAAATCCTCCCGACAAGTGGTTTGCAATTTATTGTTTATTTGGTAAACACTATGAATAGATTCCGTCCGCAGGATATTTCAAAAAAATATATTTTGAAGCAACGGCTCCGTTTTGGAAGGTCAGACACTTATAACTGGCAAACCCGAATTCGTTGGTATCCTGTAGGATGGAAACTTAATCACCAAACCTTAGGTAGAATATTTGGACAGTTACATTATTTGGGCAGTCATGCACCCAAGCCTGTTCGGACAAAGTGGTATGCAAGAGAAAAACTTTTCTTAAAAAGTCGTATACCATTTAAGTCATCTATTAGATATATCGAAAAGTTCAGCGCAGGTCGGTGGCTTTAAAATTAAGGAGTTGCTGTGAGTAAAGAAGAAGATAAGATCAAAAACAGTCGCCGTCGACAGCAAGACGAAAATGCAGTAAACAAGCAGACTAAAATTGCTCGGCAACACAGAGTTAGCGAATATAATCCCGGAGAGGTTAAACAGCCGCATAGGTTTGTAAAACATCATGCCATGGACTGCGGTAATCCTGAATGTTACCTTTGCGGCAATCCACGCAAGACACACAAAGATAAACTAACTGCACAGGAAAAGCGTATCTATCAGGACTTAGATCAATCAAGAACTCGTCATAGTAATGGGACCAGCAACGATGGCGAAGATTAAACAAAAGAAATTTAATTATGCTGTAGGGTTTTATTGGCCCGACACAGATGGCCATATTGGTACATACGCATATGGCGGTGAAACATTTTTTGGCACAATGGATGATGCTTGTAATTTCCGCGAGTATTGTCAAACTCGTCCCGATAATAAAGGCAAAGAAAAACGAGATTATAAAATTTTTATGCTGGTAGAAGTTCCAGAATAAGATCGATTAGGCCATGACACTAGAAGAAGCAATTAAGATCAAAGAAAGCCTCGAAGAGCTGGTAGCAGATCCAGAAATAGACTTTGGGCCTGCTTATGAGCATACTAAGATTAGACAGTCAGAAGCTTTACAGATAATTAAAAAAGAAATTAAGCGTCTAAAGACACAATAAATAATTTTGTGCATAGGGCACATAACCAACACTCTTTAAATTAACAGGTGTTTAGAGTGTACACCGTAAAAGGAGAAACCATGATGTATGGAAACAAGCTCGCCGCGGCTATCAAAGTAAACGGCAAGGTCCTTCGTGAATTCAAGGACACAGTCTATATCCCATTCGGGGCAGAATATGCAATCACACTTAAGAACCTACATACGACCCGCGCTGTCGTTAATGTGTATGTCGACGGTGATAATGTCGTTCCTGGTGGACTTGTTCTTAATGCAGGACAAACCGTTGACCTCGAACGAAGTATTCGCAATAACAATCTCACCGAAGGTAACCGATTTAAGTTCATTGAACGCACCGGTGCAGTCGAACAGCACCGTGGGGTCGGAGTTGAAGACGGATTGGTAAGAGTTGAATACCAATTTGAAATTCCGCGACCCGTAATCAACATTAACAATGTAGTTGGTTCTACTTGGCCACACTATCCTCCAGGTGTTCGTGGTTTTACTAACGAGTATCAGGGAGTCACTGACAAGTACAGCAAGAATGTCAATGCAGGTTGGATTACTGCCAGCGGTGCAACATTTAGCCAGGTAAATGTCAACGGTGCACTGCGCGGCGTTGATTATAGTCAAAACGGCCAGGCAACTGCACAGGCCGCTGGTGCCGCAGTTGACAAGTATTGTGCAGACAACAATATCGGTAACCCTGCACAAGAATACCATGATGGTGCCGCTACCATGGACAGTTTTGTTAACGATGTAGGAATTACTGTTCCTGGTAGTAAAAGTACACAGAGCTTTCAGGCTACCACAGTCGGCGCACTAGAAACTGATGTGCACAATCTTATCTTTAAGTTGGTTGGTGACCTTGGACACAATAAACCAGTGGAAAAGGCTGTCACAGTTAAACACAAGCCTAAATGTGTAACTTGTGGCAAGGTGAACAAACATACTGCCAATTTCTGTGCACAATGCGGAACAGCACTAGAAATATTTGCTTAAAATTTGTGCAATAAAACCCTATATAAAGTAGGGTTTTATTTTTGTACAGGTTGACACAAATAATTGATTCCGTTACAATAGAACTAAATAAATTAAAGCACGAAGATAGACTTTGTGCTACATTATAGAAAGGATTTTTCTATGTCATCAAAACCCTACGGAACTCTGGTCCTTATTGGACGATTCCAACCACTACACAATGCTCACCTTGAGATTATTAAAAGGTGTACCGCACTAACTGACAACCTGATTATCGTCGTCGGTAGTAGCCATCAACCCCGTACCTACAAAAACCCGTTTACCTTTGAAGAACGCCGCCGCATGATTTTGTCGGCTACTTCGGGCCTCAGCTTGAATATCTATGTCGAACCCAACACAGATACCATCTACAACGATCAAGCCTGGGCTGTTCGGGTGCAAGGTATTCAAAGCAAATATCGTATTATTGGCCGCAAGGATGGTATCATCGGTCACAAAAAAGACGAGTCTAGTTTTTATTTGGATATGTTTCCTCAATGGGAACACATCAATGTTGAAAAAATTGAACCACTAAGCGCCGTTGATATTCGTGACCTCTATTTTAAAGAGGCAGTGAATTACAAATTCATCCAAGGCGTTATCCCCGAATCTACTTACAACTTCCTTCTGGACTTTGCTCACAGTGAGGATTATCGTCAAATTATTCGCGAGCGCGAGTTTATTGCTAACTACAAAAAGCAATACGCCAGTTTGCCTTACCCTCCTATCTTTAGCACTGCGGACGCTGTGGTTATCCAAAGTGGACATGTACTCATGATTAAACGCCGTAGCGAACCCGGCCGAGGTCTGTGGGCACTGCCTGGCGGGTTTGTAAATGCCAATACCGATAAGAGTGTAGAAGATGCCGCTATTCGAGAGCTTCGTGAAGAAACTGGAATTAAAGTCCCTGCTCCTGTACTGCGCGGTAGTATTGTTCGCAGTCGCGTGTTTGATGCCATTGATCGTAGCGCCAGAGGTCGAACAATCACTCATGCCTTTCACATTGTCTTGCCTGACGGTGAACTGCCTAAAGTAAAAGGCAGTGACGATGCAGAAAAGGCTCGCTGGGTTCCGATTGCAGAAGTTCGTAGCAATGAATGCTTTGAAGACCATTACGAAATCATTCAACACTTTCTAGGAGCATAACATGTTGAAATATACCAAAGGTAATTTGCTTGATTTGGCCGAAGCAGGTGAATTCGACATCATTGTGCAAGGCTGTAATTGCTTCTGTAAAATGGGTTCAGGCCTTGCCAAGGAGATTCGCGAACGGTATCCCGATGCTTGGCAAGCGGATTACGATACAACTATGGGAGACATGATGAAGCTGGGTACATGGACCAGCGTTAAGCCCAAAGACTTTATCATTGTCAATGCCTACACTCAATACGACACCAGCAAGACAGGCGAAGATGTGTTTGAGTATGCCAGCTTCGAAGTTATTTTGAAGAAACTGGCTTATGCATACCCCAAACTGCGTTTTGGTTTCCCCTATATTGGCATGGGCCTGGCTCGTGGTAACAGTGATACTATTATGGAAATGCTTGAACATTTCGGTACTAAAATTTCGGCTACAGGAGGATCAGCAACTTTAGTCGAATTTGGTTGACGCAAGAATAGGCTTGTGTTAAACTGTAATCAAGTCCTAGAGATAGACTCTAGGCATTTTAAAGTAAAGGAGATTTACTATGAAACTCGCAAAAAACATTATACTGAACACTGACTCGTACAAAGTCAGCATGTTCAAACAGTATCCAGCAGGTACTACAGGTGTATACTCGTATATTGAGAGCCGAGGTGGGCGATACGATAGAACTGTATTCTTCGGACTACAGGCTTTTATCAAGGAATACCTGCTCAGCCCTATCACTCAAGGAGACATCGATGTGGCGGAAGAAATTCTTACCCTACACGGTGAGCCTTTCAATCGCGAAGGATGGCAATATATTCTTGATCAGCACAATGGATACCTTCCCGTCGTTATCCGAGCAGTTCCAGAAGGAACAGTTGTGCCCGTCAAAAATGTCCTGGCTACAATTGAAAACACCGACCCAAAATGCTTCTGGTTGACTACATGGCTTGAGACCGCCCTGCTTCGTGCAATCTGGTATCCTACTACTGTTGCAACTCAGAGTTGGAAAATTCGACAACTCATTCTTGACTACTTGGAGAAAACTGGTGATCCTGGACTTATTGATTTTAAACTGCACGACTTTGGTGCTCGTGGCGTCAGCAGTATGGAATCTGCGGCTATCGGCGGAGCGGCTCACCTTGTTAACTTCATGGGTACGGACACTATTTCCGGTGTGCTCTATGCTCGTGAATTTTACAATGCTGGCGTTAGTGGTTTCAGCATCCCTGCAATGGAACACTCAACTGTTACTTCGTGGGGTCGCGATGGTGAAGTTGACGCCTACCGCAACATGGTTCGGCAATATGCTCGGCCTGGATCAATACTCGCTTGTGTATCCGACTCCTACGACATCTACCGAGCCGCCAGAGAACTCTGGGGAGAGGAACTTCGACAAGAAGTCATCGACTCAGGGGCTGTGGTTGTAATTCGACCCGATAGTGGTGATCCAGAAACTGTCTGCCGCAAGCTGGTACAGATCCTGCACGAAAAGTTTGGTGCTACTAAAAACAGCAAGGGATTCTGGGTCTTGAACAATGTTCGTCTTATTCAAGGCGACGGCGTCAACGAGTCCGCTATTCGTAACATCCTTGGTAGTTTCATGGCCTATGGTTACAGTGCAGATAACATTGCATTTGGTATGGGCGGCGCACTACTGCAACAGGTTGATCGCGATACTCAAAAGTTCGCTATGAAATGCTCAAGTGTGCAGGTCAACGAAGAATGGCGCGATGTACAAAAAGATCCCGCTACTGACCCAGGTAAGAAAAGCAAGGCAGGGCGTGTTACATTGTGGACTAACAGTGGTGGTGAGTTTACTAGTGGTGTAACTGCTCCTACTGGTTGGACTGACAAGGGTATCGGTGAATGGACTGACGCACTGGTTCCAGTTTACTGGAACGGAAACTTGCACAAAGATTACACCTTCGAAGAAGTCCGAGCCAATGCTCGCAAATAATAAAAGGGCTCTTAGAGCCCTTTTATTTTGTCCAAAATGTTTGTGCTTTCCGTTATATACCTATATAATTCATTGATATAGAGCACTAAGTAAATGCATAGGGTGCTCTACTAAAGTACTCTACGAAAGTATAGGTCATGTCTAATTTAGGTTGTTTTACTTGTTTAAATTGTGGAAAGGTCAATCCAATTAAAGGACATTCCTACACTAACAAGTATTGTAATAACAGTTGCCAACAAGAACACCAACGCAGGAATCGAGCGTTTGAAAATGTCCAACAATGGAAAGAAGCACGAGAGCCACAGGCCTGGGCAAAGATTCCTGACTGGGCCAAACAGTACCTGATTGGTCAACGAGGGCATCGATGTGAAGTATGTGATAATACACAACACAATCATAAACCAATTCCATTGGATGTTAGTTACATCGATGGGGATAGTTACAACAACCGAGAAGACAATTTATTCTTAGTATGCCCTAATTGTAAGGCACAGAGAAAATAATTCATTAACACAAAAGGAAATAAAATGAAAACAATCGGCGATAAAATTACAAGTTTTGCAGTCACAGGCGTCAAGCCGGGTGCACTATCACCAGAAGGTGCATTTGAAACTATTACGGAGAAGAGCTTTGAAGGAAAATGGAAAGTTATCGTTTACTATCCTAAGGACTTTACTTTTGTATGTCCTACGGAGATCGTGGCATATGATAAGTTGGTTAGCGATTTCGCTGATCGCGATGCTGTGCTATTGGTCGGTAGTACAGACAATGAGTTCTGTAAACTAGCCTGGCGTAATGCACACGAAGATCTAAAGAAAACAAAGTCTTGGAGCTTTGCTGATGTTGCTCGCGACGAAAACAGTCTTGCTGACCAACTTGGTATCTTCTACGGCCCGGCCGGTGCCGCACTTCGTGCAACATTTATTGTGGACCCTGACAATGTTATTCAGCATGTTACAGTTAATAACCTGGATGTTGGTCGTAACCCAGATGAAACTCTGCGAGTTCTTGACGCATTGCAAACTGGTGAACTATGCCCATGCAGTCGTCCAATTGGTGGTGAGACTCTATAATGTTAGAAACTATTTGCGACACATTAGTTGAAGCATATAGAAGAAACTGGATTACCAGTCGTGATGGCAATGTGAGTATTCGTCATCACGACAGGGATCATTTCTACATTACACCCAGTGGCGTCCGCAAGCAAACACTACAGCCCGATCAGTTTAAGAAAATTCGTATTACAGAAAAATTCTGGCATGAAATGTCCTACACTGATATTAGTTCTAATCTAAAGCCTAGCGGTGAGATCCCCTTACACTATGGCCTACAAAAGAACATGGGCCAACACAGCAATGATGTTAGAGTGGTAGTTCACTTACATCCCACTTACTGTGTTGCGGCTATGCATCGTGGCATCGAATTAAGTAGTCTTGCTGACGACTTTCCTGAACTTAGTCGTTACACCAAGGTAGCACCCAATGTAGGAGATGTTGCTCCTATCAGTCAAGAACTTGCCGACCAATGTCATAAAAGTTTAGAACTTGACGATTATGGTAACATTGCCTATGACATTGTAGGTATCAAAGGACACGGTGTAGTTGCCATTGACACAAGCCCTTGGAGGGCATTTGAACATATTGAACGATTAGAACATATTTGTCAAATCGTATTAGCATCGGGGAAATATTAAATGTTAGAATGTATGATTATCGGAGACAGCATTGCCGTAGGAACATCGATGGCTCGCAAAGAATGTGTGAGTTATGCCCGAGGTGGCTGGAATAGTTGGCAATGGAACAAAGACTATTTGGACAAAGCATCGGCCCAGCCTGCTCAAACCGTAATTATCAGTCTTGGTGCTAATGACCATAAAGGTGTTAAGACTGAGTTTGAGTTGCGTAAAATGCGCCAAGCAGTAAAAGGTCAGCGTGTCTTTTGGATTGATCCAGGAAAGGATCGCAAACCCGTACCACATGATGCTATTGTAAAAATTGCACAAGAGTATGGCGATACAATTCTTCCACGCCCGAAGGACCATATGAGTGCCGATGGTATTCATCCTACTGGCCGTGGCTATAAAATTTTAGGAGAACAAGCACGATGACACAATGGGTAGATGCACTAAAGGAATCCAGTATTCCTGATTATGCAAAAGACGCACGATTAAATTTAGATGCTGTAATCAAGCGTTCAACATTACCAGTAGAAGAAGCAGAAGGTATTGCTGTAGCGGCTGCTTTTGCCACAGGTAATAGCAAATTCTGGACTTGGCTACATGCACAGATTGCAGATCGCAAAGAAGCCGATGCGGCTCTAACTGCGGCTAGTTTAATGGCACAAAACAATGTTTGGTATCCGTATGTTGAAATGGCCGGCGATCCACAACTAGAAGGTTTGCCTGCACAATTGCGTATGAACGCTATCGCCACTCACGGTGGTACAACCAAAGAGCGTTTCGAAGCTTATAGCCTGGCGGCAAGTATTGTGGGTAAGTGCCATTTCTGTGTACGAGCACACTACGACGGCCTAAAGAAAATGGGCTATACTGTAGAGCAATTGCGTGATATCGGCCGCATTGCCGCAACTATAAATAGTGTAAGCAAAGTTTTAAGCAACTAAAATGGCCAGTCTAACTGATTACTTTGAGAGAACTACCTACAAAGCCCGATATGAATTTGGCGCAAGGGTGTCGGGCCGTTGGAACCGGATTCCTTTTATCGGTACTATCTATACTGATAGCCTAGTAAGCCCTGATCAAGGTCCTCGTCTTAGTATTCATTTAGACTTACCCATAATGGTTGACAACAAAATTTATAATATTATAATAGACACACACCGGGCATTTAAAGACTTAAAGCCTTTAGTTGACCCTTTTGCGCCTGAAGCTGATCGGATAGCGAAAGCCTCTAAAACTTCTGGTAGTGGGTTCGACTCCCACCTGGCGCACCAAACTAAAACTAGGAGAAAAAAATGACACAATCGTAGATTGAATTTGCTTG
>JACCDW010983961.1_pt1 | contig 16822 bp, 12 predicted proteins | sample 7449781 | NCBI WGS metagenome assembly JACCDW01 (sample SAMN15323449, study PRJNA562643) | freshwater metagenome | isolation source: river surface water | place: USA:Blue River Watershed | collected 2017-08-18
ACAACTGCCTCTGACTAAACCTTTAACAGGCATGAATTTAAAAAATGGACAGCTACAGCCTAGCTCGCAGCACGATGGTTTATTTTATGCACTCTTACAAAAAAATTAATTTTAGCTTATTTAAAATCCTGACTTTATTGTCAGCGCTGCTTTTGTCATTCAATCTTTATGCTGCTCCTGGAGCAATTCATATTAAAAACGCTGAGTTGATTCCGGTAGACGAACGCTACATCTTAAATTCCGACTTTGATTTAACCCTCAATAATGTATTAGAGGATGCACTCACTAAGGGTGTTCCACTAACATTCCTAGTAGAGTTTCAAATAACAACGCCACGCACCTATTGGTTTGACGACGAAATCATCACTCAAAGTTATAGAGTGAGCTTGAGTTACCACGCACTTTCTAGACAATTTTTAATAAATAGAAATAAAACTCAGTTTTCATATACCAATCTTCAACAAGCTAAAGAAGCGCTTACTAAAATCAAAGACTGGACAGTTGTTGATAAATCATTGCTCAAGAAAGGCGAGCTATACCAAGCGGCTTTAAGAGTTAGATTAGATCAATCCAAACTACCTAAACCTTTACAGGTTGAGGCAAGTGGATCAGAGAACTGGACCTTGGTTTCTGAACGCTATCAGTGGACACCTGCATTCGGTTTATAAATGAAATACATCGTATTTATTAGCGTTGTACTCGGAGGGGCCTTACTCTTCCTTCTGTCACACGCCAGTTCAAGTGGATCTATTTCTGGGCACTACTACACTATTCTACTGTGGCTTAACGTTACCCTTGCTCTTGGTTTAACAGTACTCATTGGTTTTCAACTTTGGCGCCTGTACAAGCAAATGCGTGCCCGCGTTATCGGGAGTAGACTTAATGTCAGGCTTATGGGTGCATTTGCTTTGATGGCCATTATTCCAGGTCTAATTGTTTATATTGTTTCCGTTAATTTTTTAACACGATCTATCGAGTCATGGTTCAACGTTAAAGTCGAAGCAGCTCTTGAAGGCGGCGTTCATCTTGGTCAAAGCGCACTCGATGCAATGCTAATTGATACGAAATTAAAAGGCGAAAGTATCGCTTCAAACTTGGCCTTTCAACCGAGTAATACGCAGCTTAATATTTTGAATGACCTACGAGAAAAAAGCGGCGTTCAAGATGCAGCGCTTTTTAATGTTCAAGGTAAAATTTTATCGTTCTCTAGCGCAGACCCTCTAAGCTTTCTACCTGATGCGCCTAGCCTTTCTCAGCTAAGACAAGCAAAAGTACGTAATTATGGCGTGATCGAACCAATCCCAGGCAAAGGTTTATATTTGAGGGTATTAGTACCCGTCAACATGAATGATATCGGTGGTGAAACACGCATACTGCAACTCCTACAACCTGTACCGAAGCAATTATCAAACACTGCCGAAGCAGTTCAAGATGTCTACCAAGACTATCAAGAGCTTTCGCTCAGCCGAGAATCACTGAAAGAGGTTTTTGCTTTAACGCTAACCCTAGTCTTAATGCTCGCAATGCTAACAGCGGTATCTGTGGCCTTTGTATTAAGTCGCCGCTTATCAGCGCCTCTAGGCGTTTTAGCAGAAGGCACTCGTGCAATTGCACGGGGCGATTACGACACAGTATTACCCGTTCATGGTAACGATGAACTTGGTGTATTGGTGCAATCATTTAACAGTATGACCAAACAACTTGGCGATGCAACGCAAGCTGCCAACAGTAACCGTGCCAGAGTTGAAGCAGCTCGAGGATACTTAGAAACAATCTTGGCTCATCTTTCATCTGGCGTACTTACACTAAATGATAAAGGGGAATTAAGAACATACAACCTTGCTGCCTCTAATATTTTAGGGGCAGTACTAGGTCATTTTTCTCATCAACCCTTTGAAGAATTAGGTCGCGAATTTCCTGCATTAAAAGAATTATGTGAAAACATCCTCGCCCATGCCAAAAACAGTCAAAGCAATGAATGGCAAGAAGAAATGAACATCGTCACCTCTCAAGGGAAGCGCACAATTTTATTGCGGGGCACACGTTTGCCTTACAGTGCAGATAGCGGGTACCTCATCGTATTTGATGACATCACAACAATGGTACAAGCACAAAGAGATGCTGCATGGGGTGAAGTGGCTAGAAGACTTGCTCATGAAATTAAAAATCCACTAACACCTATTCAACTATCAGCTGAACGTTTGGAACATAAACTTTCTAGCAAACTAGATAAAGCAGATGGTGAAATGTTACGTCGCGCAAAAGATACCATCGTCGCCCAAGTAGATGCGATGAAAACAATGGTAAATGAATTTAGTGAATATGCACGTGCACCCTCACTGAATTTAAACAATGTAGACATCAATCGTCTGGTTCAGGATGTATTAGAACTTTACGAGCCAGCACACATTAAAATTAAAATTAGTTTAGAAAAAAATATCGCCGAAGTATTAGGCGACGCGACGATGTTAAGGCAAGTGCTACATAATCTGCTACAAAATGCACAAGATGCTCTCGAAAAAACCCCCAAGGCCATGATTCAAGTGAGCACTTACAAAAAAGGAGATGAGGTTTGCTTGTCTGTGAGTGACAACGGCTCAGGATTTCCTTTGGAAATTTTATCAAGCGCTTTTGAACCTTACATGACAACGAAGCAACACGGCACAGGATTAGGGCTAGCAATTGTTAAGAAAATTGTCGAAGAACACAAAGGCACAATCAATGTTGAGAATATTCAGCTTGAGAAAGACATTCTAGGTGGTGCAACAGTGACTGTTTGCCTACCTTCGAATAACAAAATATCAGAAAATGTCAGCAAACAAACAAAGCGGAAAACAAAAACAGGTAAGGCAGATAAGTCATGAAAGCAAGACAAATACTCGTCGTTGATGACGAGATTGGCATTCGCGAACTGTTAAGAGATATTCTTCAAGACGAAGGATATCAAGTAAAGCTTGCCGAAAACGCGGCCGAAGCGAGAGAGTATCGCCAACAAATAAGGCCCGATATTGTCTTACTTGATATCTGGATGCCAGATTGCGATGGCATCACCTTACTAAAGGAATGGAGCAACACAGGCATGCTAACCATGCCTGTTGTAATGATGTCAGGCCATGGCACGATTGACACGGCTGTAGAGGCGACTCGGATTGGCGCATTTGATTTTCTTGAAAAGCCAATCGCACTTCAAAAACTTTTAAAAACAGTCACAGCTGCGCTTAAACATAGTGAGCAATTGCCAAAGTCTGACATGAACTTATTTAAGCTAGGCAAAAGTGCAGTCATTACTGAATTACGACAACGCTTAGAACAAATCTCTCTGGCAAAAGCACCATTATTAATGATTGGTGAAGAAGGTAGCGGATCTGAACTCTGTGCAAAATTTCTACATAAACCACAAAGTCCTTGGCTAGAGCTGACAGACACCCAAAGACTCATTGATGCCCCGTTAGATATTCTAGAACAACTTCGTGAGGGATTATTATTCATTCCAGAGCTAGCATCTCTCAACAAAACTGAACAAAAAGGTTTATTGGTTCTGCTCGCAAAAGCAGAAAAGTATGGCACTCGCGTGGTAGCAAGCACTTCCAAACCACTGCCTGACTTAGTGACTGAAGGACACTTTGATAACACCCTATTGCAAGCACTGTCCGTCAGCACATTAAAAATTCCTAGCCTCTCAGATCATCGAGAAGATATTCCTGATCTAGCACGCGCAATTGGATTTTTATTAATAGAATCGACCGAAGTCAGCTATCGTGAATTTGAAACTGCGGCACTTAACACTTTAAGAAATGCTGATTGGCCAGGCAATCTTAAACAGCTTGATAGCGTCATCCGCAATCTTATGCAAACAAGCCTTGGCGAAAAAATTACAGTGGCTGATGTGCAGCGTGTCATGGAGCAGTTTTCTCCATTACAAATCACAGAAGCGGCTTCTGTAACAAAGTCTGAAGGCCTTCAAGTTGATTTAAACCAACCGCTTAGAGAAGCAAGAGATGCGTTTGAACGTTTGTACTTTGAGCATCACATCCAAAAAGCAGATAAAAACATGAGTCGTGTCGCAGAAGCAGTTGAATTAGAACGTACCCATTTATATCGAAAACTAAAACAGCTGGGAATTAAGACCAAATAAGCTTAACAAGTCAGTTAAAATGACACTTGTTAGCGCAGTGAATAAGGTAGTAAGTTTGGGCAACCAAATGGATGAGCCGTCATTGACCTAGTGTGACCCTGCCGACATAGATTGGGCGCGCTAACCTCTTCAGATAATAAAAAAGGCAGCTAAAGCTGCCTTTTTTATTATGAAATCGCTACTTCAATTTTTGCAATTGCGTCTTCAGCTTTTCCAAACTTGCAGAAAACTCAGCGACCCTCGCTTTTTCTTGCTCAACAACTGCAGCCGGCGCTCTTGCCACAAAACTTTCATTCGTAAGCTTACCGTTTGCCTTAGCAATTTCTCCCTCTAAACGAGCAATTTCTTTACCCAAACGTTCTTTTTCGGCGGCGACATCAATCTCAATTTTAAGCATCAATTTAAAATCACCAGCCAATGCCACAGGTGCATCAGCCTCAGGTAAATCTGTCACAATTTCAACTTCGGCGAGTTTCGCAAGCGCTTTTAAATGTGGCGCATAGGCTTGTAATTGAACTGCATCACCAGCAGCAATTAATGGCACTTTAGTTGCAGGTGAAATATTCATTTCACCTCGTAAACTACGGCAAGCGTCAACACTCTCTTTTAATAATGCAACCCAAGCCTCTGCTTTTTCATCAATCTTTTCTAACTGCGCTTTTGGATAAGCTTCAAGCATAATGCTTGGGCCAGTTCTGCCACTCATCTTGCCAATCGTTTGCCAAATTTCCTCAGTAATAAATGGCATCACTGGATGGGCTAGGCGCAAAATAGTTTCTAATACGCGAAGCAAAGTACGACGGGTTGCACGCTTCTCAGCATCGGAACCTTGCTGAATTTGCACCTTAGCAATTTCCAAATACCAATCGCAATACTCATCCCAAACAAACTTATAAATACTTTGCGCAACATTATCAAAACGGTAATCGGTAAAGCCTTTTTCGATATCAGCTTCAACGCGTTGCAATAGGCTCACAATCCAACGATCTGCTTGTGAGAAGCTCAGATAACCATCAGGCTGTGAACTGCACTGCTCTAAACCACAATCCTGACCTTCAGTATTCATCAAAACGAATCGTGTTGCATTCCATAATTTATTACAGAAGTTGCGATAGCCTTCACAACGTTGCATATCGAATTTGATATCACGACCAGGACTTGCAAGACTGGCGAAAGTAAATCGTAATGCATCAGTACCAAATGCAGAAATCCCTTCCGGAAACTCCTTGCGAGTTTTCTTTTCAATACTTTCAGCTTGCTTAGGATTCATTAATCCAGTTGTGCGTTTTTTCAATAAATCTTCAAGTGAAATGCCATCAATCAAATCTATTGGATCAAGCACATTACCTTTTGATTTAGACATCTTTTGGCCTTCCGCATCGCGGATTAAGCCATGAACGTAAACATCCTTAAACGGAATCTTGCCAGTGATATGTTTGGTCATCATGACCATACGTGCCACCCAGAAGAAAATAATATCGAAGCCTGTGACTAAGACAGATGATGGCAAATACTGCTGCAATGCGATATTGGCAGCGTCTTTTTCTTCATCACCCGTCCAATCTAAAGTTGAAAATGGCCATAATGCAGATGAATACCATGTATCCAGCACATCATCATCACGTTTCAAATTACCCGTATATCCGTCTTCTGCTGCTAATAGTTTTGCTTCAGTTTCATCATGCGCAACATACACTTTTCCATTATCACTATACCAAGCAGGAATTTGGTGACCCCACCAAAGCTGACGAGAAATACACCAATCTTGAATATTGTTGAGCCATTGGTTGTAAGTGTTCACCCAGTTTTCTGGATAGAACTTAATCTCACCTGAAGCCACAACATCCAATGCTTTTTGCGTGATGCTCTTACCATCCGCCGCTGGCTTACTCATGGCGACAAACCATTGGTCAGTCAGCATAGGCTCAATCACAACGCCAGTGCGGTCGCCGCGTGGCACCTTGAGTTTATGTTTATCAATCTTAACTAAATAGCCTTGCGCTTCTAAATCAGCAACGATTTGTTTACGTGCCGCAAAGCGCTCTAAACCTTGATATTGTTTAGGTGCGGCTTCATTCACAAACCCCTCAAGATTCAAAATACCAATCATCGGCAAACCATGACGCTGACCTACAGCATAGTCGTTAAAATCATGTGCTGGGGTTACTTTCACAACGCCCGTACCAAACTCACGATCCACATAATCATCACCGATGATAGGAATCTCGCGATCACACAAAGGCAATTTAACGTTCTTACCAATGAGATGTTGATAACGGTCATCTTCAGGATGCACCATCACAGCGACGTCACCCAACATGGTTTCCGGACGTGTGGTTGCAACTGTCAAATGCCCTGAACCATCAGCTAATGGATAATTAATATGCCACATTGAGCCATCTTCTTCTTCAGAAATTACTTCTAAATCAGAAACGGCCGTCCCAAGTTTTGGATCCCAGTTAACTAATCGTTTACCACGATAAATCAGACCTTCGTTATACAAGCGAACAAAGCTTTCAGTCACGACTTTGTTTAAGCCGGCGTCCATCGTGAAACGCTCACGTGACCAATCAGGCGAAGTACCTAAACGACGCATTTGTTTAGTAATCGTACCGCCTGAATATTCTTTCCACTCCCAAACTTTTTCTAAGAATTTTTCACGGCCTAAATCATGACGGCTAATGCCTTGTGCATCTAATTGACGTTCGACCACAATTTGAGTCGCAATCCCTGCATGGTCCGTACCTGGCTGCCATAAGGTGTTATCACCACGCATACGATGATAGCGAGTCAAAGCGTCCATGATGGTTTGATTAAAACCATGGCCCATGTGCAGAGTGCCTGTAACGTTTGGCGGTGGAAGCAAAATACAGAAATTATCTAGCTTAGTGGTATCTAGCCCTGCCGCATAAAAACCTTTTCCCTCCCAAAACTCATACCATTTACTTTCAATGGCTTTAGGGTCAAAAGATTTAGCTAATGCGTTATCAGAAGCTTCGTTAATTTGTGTGGTTTTAGTGTCAGTATTCATGGCGCAATTTTAACATAAGCGCCTTAATTCTTAACTAAGACTAAATGGGGATTGTTGAAACTTTAAGCGGTATGGCAAACAGCGCACTCCTGATCCTTACTCAATCTAATTGTGCGCCATTCCATATTAAGGGCATCTAACAACAATAAGCGGCCTTCCAAACTTTGACCTATACCCATTAATAACTTCATCGCCTCAGCAGCTTGCGTCGTTCCTATCATGCCAACTAGCGGTGAAAAAACACCATTTTCAGAACAGCGCATCTCAGTCTCCGAACCATCATCAGGAAACAAACAATGATAGCAAGGTGATGCTTGATGACGAAAATCAAACACGGTCACCTGCCCCTCAAAACCAATCGCTGCGCCAGAGACTAAAGGTGTTTTGAGTTTAAAACATAGGCGATTAAGTGCATAACGCGTTGCAAAATTATCAGAGCAGTCCAACACCACATCCGCTGCCGAAATCAATTGTTCGAAAGCTTGCTCAGTTGATTTTTCTTGAACGGTATGCACTACAACTTCAGGATTTATCGCATTTAAAGCACGCTGAGCAGATACTGCTTTATTAATACCAACAGACTGCGTGGTATGGATAATCTGACGCTGTAAATTTGTTAAATCAACGGTATCAAAATCACAAATAGTTAATTCACCGACACCACCAGCAGCCATATAAAGTGCAGCGGGCGAACCAAGGCCCCCAGCGCCCACAATAAGCGCTCGGCTTTTAGTCAATGACTCTTGGCCTTCATAGGCAATTTGCGGCAAAAGAATGTGACGGCTATATCGAAGAAGTTGGTTATCGTTCATTTATGGGAGTTTACCAACACTCACCATTCTATTCATCAAAACATTACTAGAAATCCACATTAAAAGATCATCAAATCCATTTTCTGTAAAATCCCGAGAAACGAAAGTACTATCGAGATCTGAATTTTCAGACTCATCAGGATTAGCTGCTGGATTAATAGCAGCATTTCTTCCCTTTGAATAAACCACTAACGGTACGTTAGACGCTTCGACTCCCATACAATTGGAGTCTTTACAAACTCGAATCAAACCAACGCCGGAACCTATAGTTGATAATGTAAACGGGATTGTAAAAGCATTGTTGACGCGATATTGGTAATACCTTCCCCACGGATCTTTTGCAGGCACCCCCAAAGCCGACCAAGGGAGGCCGCCTTCTGTTGCCGCTGTGTTAAGGCTAGAAGTACACAAATCAGCAACACCATCTTGATTATTGTCAGGGCATGGAAATACCCCGTTCGTCAGCACATAACCCATCAGCGCTTCTTTGATTGAGGACAAATCATCATTTGCTTTTTTAATCTTCATTTGTTCCATTTGCGCGGATGTTAATGTTAGAAAAGACCCCAAAATAAAACCAATAATTACAAGCACAATACTCATCTCAATTAATGTAAATCCTTGCGCTAATTTTTTTAATTCAATCATGGTGTCGTTACAACTCTCATGGAGCGGTTGCCCAGTTTTAAATTGACTTCATTGCGTGCAGAATTCATTTGATAAGAAATAAACACAGGCCAGCCATTATCTTTCAACATCGTCTTAATATCAGAAACAAATGCCAAATCACGCCCGACGACCCCTTCATACGAAGGATTTCCATTCAGGCTCATACTATCTGCCTGCCCATCGCCATTACTATCCGCGTAAGGATAAAAACCATTCTTAAAATAAAAGTCGACCAAACCTCCTTGACCGGCTGTACCTCTAATATCACCTAAAACCCTCATGCTTACCGCATTAAACAGATCATCTTTAGTCACAAATAACAACCGATCATTAAAATCCTCTTTCGCTTTCCCCATCAAAAAAGTAGGTACCCCGTTAACATTAGAGAGATCAAGATACTGAGCAATATCAGTTTGATTGATTCGCTTTTGTGAAGTCAAAGGCGAGCCAGCTGAAAACGTAATTGCCACCACTCGACTCACGTGAGAATTAACACTCAAAGTAGCCGAAGTATTTAGATTAATTGGTTTAGATCTAAATCCTGACGAAATGGCATACCAGAGCTTATCTCCATTGCCATCTCGGATATCTCCAATACCTAATGTTTTCCAAGGCAGTCGGCCAATAGGATTTACTTCATTACAAGTCGCTCTAGAGTTTCCCTCATTAAATGTACCAACCAAAGTTACATCCTCAGGACATGGCAGTGTCCCTGGATTCTTATGCTTCACTGACCATCCAATGATTGCAAGCTTAGCTTCATTTAATGCCTGCATTGTTTTTTGATTTTTTTCTAATTCTCGTTTATTCAAATCAAAACTAAGGAGCAAATAAGATGAGGCGCCAAATATTAGAACGACAAAAACAATCAATAGAGACACTCCTGTTTGTTTTCTAAAATTAGCGCCCATCTTGAACGCCCTGATTTCTTCTATATATTTTTATTTGCTCATTCTTTGGTTCTGCTGAAATAGTGGCCACCCCCAAATCCTTAACTCGATTCTCGTCTGGCAAATAACGTTGGCCAGCTTTTAAATTAAATTGCTGACCATTTCCAGATAACTTCATCCGAACCTCATCGGCACCATCCAATTTGTTTTTGCTCTTGAACTTAGTACTCAAATTCCCCACTTGCACATCAGTGGTTGATGAGTTTTCCTGAATGGCTTTATGGTTAACCCATACTGTATTTTTTCTACCATCACTGCGTTTCACATAACCTTGCATATGCACTTCGACAGGCAGAGGTATCGCTACATCTTGTTCCGGCTCCTTTTTAGCTTCTTGTGCTTGTAGCGCTAAAACGCTCGCCGTTTGCCTCAAGCCATCCAAGCGAGCTCGCTCGGCTGGTGAAGTGAATAGCCGTGCAGTTTCTAGCCAAGCTTTAGTAGTATCTTTTTCTGCAGCATTTGCTAAATGAATCGCCATGAATAGCGAGCAAAAAAATATTCTTTTGATCACGGTGACACTCCGGGCTCATTTTTAGATGGCAAGACTTTAACAGCAGCAATTGGGTCATGAATCGTAATCCAATCTAGTTCACATTTCGCCTGCATATTTGGGGTTAAGCTAGCGCTAATGGTTGGATTGATCCGTTGAATTTCACAAAGTCGAATAATAAATGGTGCGCTTTGTTGATGACTAAGTGAATCTAGCAAAGTAATCAAATCGACTTCATGCAGCATCGCCAATTCAATTTTCATCACTGACCTTTGAAGCTTAAAAGGCCCAATATTCAAAGCAAAGTTCGGCACATAATTCTCTTGGACGCCAACACTATATTTAATGCTAAAAAGTTTATTGTCCTTATGGATTGTTCTTAACTTATCAACCCAATCAATTCGGCGCTCTTCTCCGATTGCACCATCCGAAATTAATTGCTGATATTGTGGTAGAAATTTAATAATATTCGCTTTTTCATTTCCAGAATCCTGAAATCGCTGAGTAGCTTCAAGCAATAATTCTTTTTGTTTAGCCACTTGTTTAATGGTATTAATTTTTTGAGACTCCACCTTAAACAAAAGTAGAGATATGCTAACCATCGAAAATAAAAAGAATCCTATTGATAAGCGCAATTTTTTCAAATCTATTCGGATCAGCTTCATCTCAACGAGCCTCCCGATGCAACATTAATTTTAATGTAAATAAAGCAGCAGATTGTTTAGCCTCAACTTCATCAGTCGTGCTTCCTTCCAAGCTGGAATAAGAACTTACATTCACTGGCGCTTGGACTATCTCAACATAAGCCACGTTATCATCTGATCTTAATATTTCTGTGAGTTGATTCACCAAACTCAAAGCAGCGCGATAGTCCCCAGTGAATCTTTTAATTTCCCCCCCGAAAAATACTGTCTCATATAAATAACCAGAAGGAAGTGATGGTAAATTTTGTTCTTCTTTATTAACTTGGCTTCCTCTAGCCTGCGCCTCAATATCGCGTACATGCAAATCATCTGTCTGTAACCATTTAATACGATTCACTTGTACATCTGGTGTTTTAATTAAAGCCTTACTCAAGACTTGCATCACACGAGTCGGCATCTTTTGATAAGACTTTAACGTACTGCCGATTTCAACTGCCCGCTGCAAATCATCACTAGGTAAAGGCGCATCAGGAAAATCTTTAGCCACTTTTTGATATTCGATTTCTTCATGATGTGTTTTAGCTTTCAGCCCTTCCAGCATCTGCTCTTGATTAAACACTTGCTTGAGATGAATCATCGCAAGCATAAGCCCAAATAAAAGAATCAAAAAAGAAAGAATATTCAACCATTGACGAGTAAGGTTAATTCGGTAGGAAGATAATAATGTTGATGGAGCCAAGCTTGGCAAACGAGTCGATTTTACAAGCACTGCCATATGTAACAATTCTGGCAACTCAACTAAATCCCGTGGAGAAATGCTAAGTTTTTTTAATAACGCACGAATGTCAACAAGCTTAAAATCTAAACCCACTTTGTTTTGCATCAGCAGCGAAAATTCATGATGAACTGAAGCAAGATTCGGCATTCGAATTTGAAGCTCTTCAACTTGATTAAAAAAACGCTGACTTAATAGATAGCGTTGTGTTTTTTCTATTTCTTCTGCATAAAAATAATCTAGCGCATCAGCAGAAGTCTCTGTTGGAAATATTGCAAGTCGACTCATTCGCAACTCACCTTTAAACAAATAACTTTGTCTAAATCCTGTTGCAAGCTTTTCAACCAAAAGTAAATGTCTATATTTTATTTTTAAGGCTTTTACTAAATGCTGACTCACCATCGATAGTAAATAAACCCCAGCCAACGGGGCTTGCTGTCCATCAATCACTTCCAACCACGGCTTTAAAAAGTCTGTCTGATTCAATCCTAAAAATAAGAATCGATCATCTTTACGCTTTTGTGAAGGCTGTCGATCTAAAAATAAAGCTGTTCTAAAAAGGCTGCCTCGATAGGTTTGACTGAGCTTACGCTCTATCAAATCCCTTCTATCTTTGCCACGCGTATGTGGAAATATTTCTAGTCGATAATCCTCTTCAATCGCATCGACCAAGCAATCAATATTGGTCTTTGCATGTAATTGTATAAATACTTTAAATGCTTCTAAATCTTCTGGATTGTTATGAAATATTTGGCAGTCTTTTAAACGACCCATATGCCAATATCCAGCAGTCAACTTCTCGCTAGAAACATATAAAACAATACGACTAAATATCATCATTTATAACTGCAAACTGCTGTAAGAATCATAAACAGGGCCAAGCACGGAGATCATAATGAACGCCAAAATCAGCCCCAAAACCACTGTAAGTGAAGGCTCTAACATCTTCATCATGCTTTCTATAGATTCATTGACTTCGCGATCATAAAAATAACTAATTTTAAGTAAAGATTGATTTAATCCACCGCTACTTTCACCTACCTTAATCATACGAACTACCAAGGGTGGGAAGAGGCCAACATGTTGGAAGCTGTCGCCCATGCTATCGCCCGCATTAATTCGAAATTGAACCTGCTGCAATGCTTTCACAATGACCTGATTGTTAGAGATCTCTTCACAAACCTTAATGGACTCTAAAACAGGAATTCCTGATTGATACATCAAGGCAAAATAACGCGCAAAACGTGCCAATATTATTTTCTTCATAATGGCTCCCGTGACGGGTACTTTTAACTTAACATCGTCAAACCAAAAACGAATCGAGGTGCTTTTCTTTAGTAACAAGGGAAATATTAAAATGACTAGCGATGGCAATAAGATTAGCACCCACCAGAAATTCACGAACACATCAGAAATTGCAATCAGAACTCTTGTTTGAAGTGGTAGTGCTTGACCCATATTGTTCAAAAAAGACACCATCTGCGGAACTAAATAAATCATTAAAAACGACACGGCACAAATAACAACACCAAGCACAAATAAAGGATATGCAATCAATTTTTTTGTTTGTGAAATTACTTCATCTTGCCATTTGTAAGTAGAGGCCAACTGATCAAACACCACCGATAACTCACCTGTCTTTTCTCCAGCAGCAACTAAACTAACAAACACTTTATCGAATACATTCTCATGAGAGGCTAAAGCTTGCGACAGCATCTTCCCGCCTTCAATTTCAGAAACAATCGCAGCAATCACTTTTTGGAAATGCGGATTAGGATTGATATCCCGCAAATCACTTAATCCTTCAATTAAGGAAACTCCAGCACTCGTCAGCTGCTCCAGCTGAAAACAAAACATCATCAAATCTTTTGCATTCACTTTTTTAGAATTAAAAAATTGATGTTGCTTATCCGCCAAACGAAAGCTAATAAGTGTGAGCCCCGTTCTTTCTAAGCGAAGTTCCAAATCAATTTCATTGATAGCATCCAACTGCCCTGTTGAAATTTTTCCTAACTCATCCACCGCTTTGTAATTAAAATTTGGCATTGGGCTATCTTGTCCGCAAGGTCAAGTCGATCACTCGCATCACTTCTACTAAACTAGTATGGCCTTCTATAACACGACGTATTCCATCATCAGCCAGAGTAGTTAATCCTTTATTTAAAGCTAAGGTTTTCAACTCATCGATATGCGCACGCCGTGAAATTAACGCATCCATTTCATGATCTATACGAAGCAACTCCATTATCGCCATACGTCCACGATAACCAGTTGTATTACATAAACTACAGCCTTTCGCTTTAAAAATTTTCAGTTGATTGCCATCATCCAAACCAAGCTGCTTAGACTCAAAATCATTAGGTAAATAAGCCTCTTTGCAATGTGAGCACAAAATACGCACCAATCTTTGTGCTACCACGCCAATAATATTGCCAGCCATAATGTCAGGCAGAATTCCAATATCTAATAGCCTTGGGAAAGCCCCTAAAGCAGAATTTGTATGTAAAGTACTAAACACTTGGTGTCCTGTCATTGCTGCTCTAAACGCCATCGTTGCCGTATCATGATCTCGGATTTCCCCAACTAAAATAATGTCAGGATCTTGTCTCATAATTGAACGAATACCATTGGCAAAATCTACTTTGTTCACTTCAGCAACTGAAGTCTGCCGCATCAAATTAACTGGATATTCCACGGGGTCCTCTAAGGTCATAATGTTGACCGCCTCTGTGTTTTGATGCGACAACAAAGAATATAAAGTTGTTGTCTTTCCGCTTCCCGTTGGCCCAGTGACAATCACAATCCCTTCAGGGCGTTGCATCATTAATTTCAGTTCATCTAATGCTTCTGATCTAAGCCCCATACGCTCTAAAGGAATGATCGATTTCTCTCTATCTAACACACGGAGAACAATATTCTCCCCATGAATCGTTGGATGGCTAGAAACTCGAAAGTCGATGGGTCTACCTCCTAAATGAATCTGTAGTCGCCCATCTTGAGGTGCTCGAGTTTCAGCAATGTCCATTCCACTAATCACTTTTAAGCGAACAACAATTCCAGGCCAAAACGTTTTATGCAAACTTCGTATCTGTTGTAATACACCATCAATCCTGTAGCGGACACGCAAAAAAGCCTGCTCTGGCTCAAAGTGAATATCTGAGGCATTACGCTTTACAGCATCCATTAACAATGACCCGACCAAACGTACAATTGGCTGAGTATATTCATCGCCTGCTGCCTGTAAGCTCTGGTAATCGATTTCGCCAGTTTCGATTTCTGACAAAATGCCATCAACCGATAACTCATAACCATAAAATTGATCGATGACTTCTTCTAACTGCGCCTCAGAAGCGAGTAAAGCCATAATCTCGACATGCCCTCCTAGCATCGCCCTTAGCTGATCTAAAGCGACGACGTTAAAAGTGTCTGCCATGGCTACTATTAAACGTAGATTTTGTGAATCGAATGAAATAGGAAGGACTTGATGACGCCGTGCAAAATCCTCAGGGACTTTTTTAATCGCATCACTATCTGCCACTACCTTACTTAAATCGATACTTTCTTGACCTAAATTACTCGCAACTAAATCACGAACAATAGATTCTGTAACAAAACCCAAACGCACAAAATGTCGACCAATAGGAATATTGTTTTGCTCTTGTTCCTTGAGTGCAATTAACAATTGGTCAGGCGTAATCAAACCCTGCTGAACCATCAACTCGCCGAGTCTAAGTTTCGATGTTTCCCTTTTTAGAATTGAAGTATTCATAAATATTACTGGCAACTATTCAAGTCTTTGCTCAGCTGCCTCACTAATTACTTTCCTTAACTGATTCTCCGGCAAATATTGTTTGAATGTTTCTAGCGCCTCACTGTTAAGTGAAGCGTTTTTAATAACCGTGGGGCGCAAGAAAATAACGAGTTCGGTTTTTTTATTAATGTCACTTTTTGCTTTGAATAAATTTCCTAGCTTTGGTAAAGACAGCAAACCTGGAACACCATTTTCTATCCTCGTAGAATCATCCTGCATCAAGCCACCGAGGATGACTGTGTTACCACTTCCAACTTGCAACATAGACTCCATTTCGCGGACTTGAATCTGTGGAATGCTACTTTCAATCTTCACGTCTTTAGTATTAAGGCTTGGATTTGGATCTTGAATTGATCCAACCTTTCTTGCGATGGTTGGCCTGACATTAATAGTGACAGTGTCATTTTCATTAATTTGCGGTGTCACCGACATCCAAATGCCAATTGGAATCGTATGGGGTGTAGTAGTGAAGGTTGTAATGGCAGGATTATTACCTGTTGCGGCTACCGTATCAGCCGTAATAGTAAAATAAACAAGGTTGTCCACTACTTTTAAAATGGCAGTTTGACTATTGAGTACCATCAATTTTGGACTGGATAATACTTTAGATGTCCCAAATGCTTGAAGCATTTTTATCGATGCCGCTAGATCCCCTAGATTTGAAGATTGGTTGTAGCCAATTGCAACAGACGGTCCCGTTGACAAACTTGCTCCTAATAATGACTGTTGAAAAGTAAAGCCATCTAATGTGCCATTTTTACCTAAGCGACTCCAATCTATACCAGCCTGAAACTCGTCGTTAAGCGCAATTTCAACAATTGATGCCTCAATCAATACCTGACGTTTTGCGCTGCTCTGAACCAGCTCAATAAAATCAGTAATTTTTTCATGTTGTTTTTGTGTGGCTCGAATACTTAAAATACCGGTTTCTTTGTTTGCAATAATTTTTGAAGCAAATAAAGTTTTGTAAGACTTCAAACTCTTCTCACTACCCTCTGATACTGATGCTAATAGCTTTTGTGAACCGTCTGACACAACTCCATTTGTGCTTGATACAGCAGAGCCATTTGGAGCAGTTTTCTCTTTGGAACCGCCCACAGAAATACCACCAGCACCCTTGCCTTCGCCGTCATATTCCGCCTGCAATCTAGCATCCGAATCCAATCGATTAATCAGTATCTGCTTATCTGTCTCCTGCAAAATGTCCTCAATATTCTTAATCAAAGTCTCCCAAAAATGATTATTAGAAACGGACACCACGGAAGTGGTGGAATTGTTCAAGTTACTTGCTGAACTGGCTGTTGAAGTTGTTGTTCTAGAAGAAGATGGTGCGGAAGCAAGCTGATTTGTTACCGAGATACCTCCTTTGGTATCTCGCTCCATATTCACGTAATTAATTTTGTAATTTCGCAAAATAGGATTGTCAGGCTCAATGACTAACACGCTATTCTCAACTCGATAAATCAAGTTCACCTGACGAGATAAGCGCTCTAGGATGGCTGGCA
>JACCDW012077393.1_pt1 | contig 16816 bp, 13 predicted proteins | sample 7449781 | NCBI WGS metagenome assembly JACCDW01 (sample SAMN15323449, study PRJNA562643) | freshwater metagenome | isolation source: river surface water | place: USA:Blue River Watershed | collected 2017-08-18
ACCTGTTCCACATGTTCCGGAACCAATCACATCACCTGGATGCAATGTAACTCCATAACTTGCGCGCTCGATGATTTGAGCGAATGTCCATGACATATCTTTCACATTCCCGAGTGATACTCTTTCGCCATTCAAAGTGCAAGTCATTTCCAAATCATAAGTCGCACCATTCCGTGTATCAATCTTCCTTGATGCGAGTTCATCAACCGTTACTAGCCAAGGACCAAGTGTTGTAGCAAAATCCTTGCCTTTTGCAGGACCAAGATTCAGCTTCATTTCATGCATTTGCATTGCGCGAGCACTCCAATCATTCATCACCATGAAACCTGCTATATATGAGTCTGCTTCAGATGCAGGAATATCACTTCCTTCTTTACCGATGACGATTGCAACTTCAAGTTCAAAATCCAATTGCTCCAAATGCATTGGGCGTACTGTTATTGGACCTGGACCAAATACCGCCTGATGATTTGTGAAATAGAAAATCGGAATCTCATCAAATTCTGGAATCATCTCAAGACCACGATTTCTACGTGCTGCCTCAACATGCTGTCTGAATGCATATCCATCACGCATGGAGGTTGGTCTCGGAATAGGAGACATCAATGTAACTTCAGAGGCTGGCATACCCATATGCATCATCGAAGGAGCCATATCATTCAATACTTTGGCATCATGCATTGCAGGCGAACCAAGTCGTAAAAATGACAATATATCCGAAGGCAAATAAGGCAATATAAATTGATCATTAGAATGCACTGCATCTCGCATCGATGCAAGATCGAATACGGTATCATTCAAAAATATTCCTAAGCGCTCCACATTAGAAGCAGGCTGAAAAGTGATGAGTTTCATGATATTTCCTCAATAAAAAAGGTGTCCGTTTCAATCGAACACCTTCAAAATTACAGAATTTCAGAGTCTTGAATGAGTGGAATCTTAACTCTCAAGGGCATGTCTGAGTGACAATGCACCAACTGTGCCAAAACCTGCCAAGAAGAGCAATTGGAAAGGAATCGCTGCGATTTCAAGATAAAAGAGTGAAATCGAGATACCTACGATGAAATATAGGGTAAAGAACAATTCCATGAATACTGCACCACCAATTTTCTTTTGCGCATATTTCTTCTTTTTCCATTCACCCTCTGCACCAACGATTTTATATTTCGGTGTGCGAAGGAAGGCAGATTTTTTACCTGTCAAAGCTTCAAAAACAGCTTTTGTATTATTCACTGCAAAACCCATGCTGCCTGCCATAAAAACCGGGAACAACATTAATCTGCGACGCCAATCGAGGTGAATAGCTCTTTGAGCATACATGTAAAACATGAAAGTACTGATTGATGCAAGAACAAAGATTCCCATCAAAGTGAAGATTGAATCATAACCTTCAACTGTGTTTTTAATCACAACTAAGGGCACATTCAAAAATGCAGTGAGAAGAATGAATGGGAAAACGATATTACTAGTCAAATGCACGGTACATTCCAATTTAATCTTCATTGGAAGATTGGATTTCCATACGAGTGGCAATAATTTCTTTGCTGTTTCCACAGCGCCTTTTGTCCAACGGAATTGTTGTGTTTTCAAACCATTGATGTCTGCAGGTAATTCTGCGGGTGAAGTAACATCATTCAAAAACACAAATTTCCAGCCGCGTAGCTGTGCGCGATAACTGAGATCTAAATCTTCGGCCAAAGTGTCTGCATGCCAATTACCTGCATCTTCAATGCAGGACTTCCTCCAAATTCCGGCCGTTCCATTAAAATTAATAAAGAATCCAGCTTTATTGCGCACTTGTTGTTCAATTACGAAATGACCATCCAATGCCAATGCTTGGGCACGAGTCAAATATGAATAATCTTCATTCAAATGTTCCCAGCGAGTTTGAACCATACCAACACCATCATTGCGGAAATGTGGAATTGTTTTCATCAAGAAATCTTTTTTGGGAACAAAGTCAGCATCGAAAATTGCAACAAATTCACCCTTGGCTTTTTCTAAACCACTCTTCAATGCACCTGCTTTGAAGCCAGTTCTATCGATGCGATGTATATGCTTGATATCAAATCCTCTCGATGCCCATTCAGCAACCAATCTGCGAGATACTTCGACAGTTTCATCGGTGGAATCATCAAGTAATTGAATTTCAAGTTTGTCTTTGGGATATTCCATTTCACAAACGGCATTGACAAGTCTTTCAATGACATATACTTCATTGAATACTGGCAATTGCACCGTGACCATTGGAAGTTCAGCGGGTATTTCTAAATCAGGTGATGCATAGGCTCTTGTTTTGTGATAATAGTAAATCATCACAAGTCCGTGAAGACCAAATGCAAAAAGAATACTGAGTGAAATAAAGTACACAATGAGTATTGCAACTTCCATGGTATGTGTTTTAGATAAGAGTGAATGAATGATTGCCCGATAAACGGGATCACCATCCCGATACCACGGCAAGAAGAATATCTTCGCCTATTTGCTGCAATGCAGCGATTACTGCTTCTTCTCGGGCTTGTTGTCCCTGACTGATGAGATAAACTTGAAAGTTTGAGAATGTTCTTTTCCAGACCTGCTTTCTTTTCACATAATCTGTGTATTCGGCTTCCACCGATACGGTGATTCTTCTTTCTCTTTCCACTTCACCAGGGCTGACCGATACAACCGCATCATCAATACGAATAATGGAGGATTGTAATTGGGCATCACCATTGGCATCAACAAGCACGAGGGTATTGTCATTACGAAATTTGTCAAGCAATCTCCTCGTGAGCACATCTCTGAATCGAGGATTTCCAAAACCACTATTGTCTTGAACGGCCGTCAGACTGATTGTCTTCAGATGATCCGGAACAGATCCACCGGTAAAAGAATAGCATCCCGCCAACAATGAGATGCAAATTATAGAAAGGATGGTGAGTACTCTATTACTGAAATATGAATAGTTGTTCATCATTATAAATGGTCCGAAGAATCACTTGAAAATCATTGCAAAAATGGATTGCTTTCTTTTTCATCGCCTATGGTCGTTAATGGACCATGCCCAGGAAATACAATCATGTCTTCCGGCAATTTGAGTAGAATATTCTTGATAGATGAGAGCAATGTTTCCATATCTCCACCTGGTAAATCCGTCCTGCCAATACTTCCTGCAAAGACAGTATCACCGGCAAAGATGCAAGAATGAGAATGATCAACAAAACAAACTCCACCTTCGGTATGTCCGGGTGTATGAATCACTTCGCATTTCCAATCTCCACAGATGAGCATATCACCATGTTCTATAATTGCTGTGTGCTGCACATTATTCAATGTGAATGGTAGTGGCCACACGGTATGAGCTGCTTGATCAAGCAAACGATATGCATCAAGTGGATGAACAAGAATATCCCAGCCCTTTTCAGCACATAATTCAGCATCAGCGGTATGATCCCAATGTGTATGTGTAAGCCATAATGCCGTAATCGTAACATCCTTTTCTTGCGCATAAGTCTCAAAGAGCTGTATGCTTTGATATGGCGCATCAATTATAATTGCAGTTTTTTGCTGCATGTCCATTAGCATATACCCATTTGTAGCCACAGGACCTGCTTCAATGCGAAGGATTTGCAAATATTCTGCATTTGGAATTGAATAGAGATTCATTTGTTCCATTATACTTGTTCCGAGAATGTAATTCCGAATTCACCAATCATTTCTCTTCTCGAACCACTTGCAACATCTCCATATCGTTCATCATGTTTTCTTCGTAATTCGGGCGATAGATCTGCGCGATAAGCCTGAATGGCAGATAAATTTTCAGCTTCATAAGTGATGCGAAATGAGTCAAATCCTTCTTTTGCAGGTTCGATGATTCTGAGGAATTGACACGATGTGAATACACCTGTAGTCATAACTTCAGGTATATGTTCAGAGCGCATATATTCCACCCATTCTTCGGCTATCGAGGAATCAACTTCCATGGTGACTTCATAAAATGCTGACATTTCATACTCCTTTTTGGGATAATGCTTTCAGATCCATGATTTCAATGCTTCCCCTTTGCAATCTGACAAGTCCTGATAATTCAAGTTCTTTTAATAATCTACTAATAACCTCTCGAGCTGTGCCAAGCTCAGTGGCTAATTCTTCATGAGTCATCTTGATGATCTCCCTGCCAGATTGTGACCTATCGATGAGGGTATCTGCCAAACGTTGATCCATTCTTTTGAATACCACTTCTTCAATGAGCATCATATTATCTGTCATACGAAGTGCAAATTGTGTGAATACATAATTTCTAGCATCTTCGGAATCATTCATGAGTTTTCTGAAAATATCGGGTCTGAGCGTTATCACCCAAGCTTCTTCTTCAACCATTGCTGAGGCCTGATGTATGGGATTCGATAAAGCGCATGACATCGAGAGCATACAACTTTCGCCACGACCAATTCTATAGAGCGTCATTGATCTACCACTTGGGCTATCTTTGAATACTTTGATGATTCCAGAGATGATAAATCCCAGACGGCCACAGCCTTCACCTTCTGTGAACACTTTTTCTCCTTTCTTCATCGAAATGACTGAATGATCAATATCTTTAAGAAAGAAAAACTCCTCAGGCCACTCGGGAATTACCAAATCATTTGAAGGAAATGCTGGATTGGTGAATGTATCGAGTGTTTTCATTGTAATTTTGTAAATGTTTCGGCAAAAATGAGAATTCCTGATGTATTCACCCACATCACATGAATCTTTCAAGATATATCGGTGAATGCAACACTAATAACATGGCAATGGATAAACAACAAATCAAGCGCATGAATTCAAGCGAATCAGGTGCCCAAATCAAATTTCTATTGAGTTTTTACAGGCCTCATGCCATCAAAGGTATTTTGGCACTCATCATAATGCTAATCACGGCATCAATTGGACTATTATTTCCAGCCATGATTGGAACAATGCTCGATGGTTTTATTCACCCCGAACAGTCTCATGGACTTTTTGGAATTGCTCCCTCACCAGGAATGCTTGCATTATGGCTTCTCATCTTAATTGCAGTCCAAAGCACCATTCGCTTTTTTGCCTCAATGACTATTGCACGCATCACTGAAACTTCACTCGCAGAATTACGCACCAAAGCATTCGATCATATCATTCGATTGCCGATGCATTTCTTTGCAGAACACAGAGTAGGTGAACTCTCATCAAGATTATCTTCAGATCTTTCTCAAATACAAGAAACATTTGCTTTTACTTTACTTGAACTTTTGCGACAAACCATATTCCTCATTGGAGGCATTGGATTTATTCTCACAGCAGGTCTCGACCTTGCTTTGCCTGTTCTATTAGCATTACCAATTCTTGTATTGATTGCCGTGATGTTTGGCAGATTTATCAGAAAGCAAAGCACAAAAACTCAAGATGCACTTGCGATGTCGGCAACAATCATTGAAGAAACTCTGCAAGCAATCGCAAGTGTGAAATCGTTTACAAATGAGCAATTTGAAACAAAGCGTTATCAAGGCGCATTACAGAATATGATTGGCCTTGCAATTCGCACAGCAAAATTGCGATCTGCATTTGTATCATTCATTCTATTCACCTTTTTTGGTGGTATTGCTGGCGTGATTTGGTATGGTGGAAGCCTAGTTCAACAAGGAACTATTACTATTGGTGATTTTGCAACATTCCTCATTTATGCAATGTTTGTCGGCGGAGCAATGGGAAGTTTTGCCGAATTACTTGGTCAGATCCAAAAGGCACTCGGTGCATCTGTGAGGCTCCGCGAAATTCTTGACGCAGAAATCGAATCGATTGATGTAGATGAACATACAAAGAAATTCAGGCCTTTGCATTCTGTTGCTATGAAGGATATCTCCTTTCATTATCCTTCCAGGCCGGATATTCCTGCATTGAAATCTATTAATCTTGAAATTCAATCTGGTCAACGCATTGCATTTGTAGGTGAAAGTGGAGCAGGAAAGAGCACGACTGCATCACTTATCCAACAATTCTATCAACCGAGTGAAGGTATCATTTCCTATGATGGGATTGCTGCTTCCGAGCTTGGTTTATCCTGCATTCGCGCTTCAATTGGCATCGTACCACAAGATATTGTACTCTTCGGCGGAACAATTGCTGAGAATATTCGATATGGTGATATTCATGCAGATCTCGATGCAGTGAAGAAAGCTGCAGAGCTTGCAAATGCAAAAGAATTCATTGAGCGATTCCCAGAAGGATATGATACGATTGTTGGCGAAAGAGGCATCACCCTATCTGGTGGACAAAGACAAAGAATTGCAATCGCGAGAGCAATACTCAAAAATCCACCAATTTTAATTCTTGATGAAGCAACTAGCTCACTCGATTCTTCTTCTGAACATCTTATCAGTGAAGCATTAGAAAGGCTTATGGAATCAAGAACCACGATCATTATTGCACATAGATTATCAACCATCAAAAATTGCGATGCAATAGCTGTATTCGATAAAGGATCAATTATTGAATATGGAACACATGATGAATTAATAGAAAAGAATGGAGTCTATGCTCATTTGTCGGCACTTCAATTACGATAAGATATAGCAGATTATAAGAGAATTAATCGAGGCATACATGACACAAGTCACTTTACAACATATCGTTAAAGAATATGAATCAGGAAATCAGATTATTCCCGATTTGTCATTCACCATCAATCCGGGTGAATTGCTTGTACTTGTTGGCCCTTCGGGATGCGGGAAAAGCACAGTGCTTCGCATGATTGCAGGTCTCGAAGATATCACTTCGGGTCAATTACTCTTTGATGATCAGATTGTTAATGATATGCCTGCCAAAGGTCGAGATATAGGAATGGTATTCCAAAATTATGCTCTCTATCCACATCTGACAGTAGCTGAGAATTTGGGTTTCCCATTATCGCTTCGCAAAGTGAATCCGAGTGAAATAAAACAGCGCGTACAAGAAGTGGCAAGTCTTGTTGGACTTGATGCACTTTTAGAAAGAAAACCTAAACAACTTTCCGGTGGCCAAAGACAGCGCGTCGCATTAGGTCGCGCAATTATTCGTACGCCAAGAGTATTTCTCTTTGATGAACCTCTCTCGAATCTTGATGCACAGTTACGACTACACATGCGTGCAGAAATAGTGAATCTTCAAAAAAGACTCGGCATCACTGGCATTTATGTTACGCATGATCAGGCAGAGGCAATGACAATGGGTGATCGTATCGCAGTGCTGAATAAAGGGAAATTGATGCAAATAGGAACACCTCAGGAGATTTATCAATCACCGGACAATCTCTTTGTTGCTGGCTTTTTGGGCAGTCCAAATATGAATTTTTTCAAAGGAATGGGATCGATTAAAGGTGATACAATACATTTCTTTGAGGAAAAAGAAGGTGCGAAATTCACGATTCCTATAACAGCGCTCAATAACAGTACTTCTATTCCTGAACAGATCACAATCGGGATCAGACCTGAGCATTGTTCCATTCATGCTAATGATATTGATGGTCCAGTTTGGAATACCAAAATTGATCAAACTGAATATCATGGACATGAATTGATACTTCACATGCTTTCAGCAGATACGAGAAAATCCATGCGACTTCCTGTTTCTGAAATGCAAGCTATTGGTAACAATGTATCCGTGTATTTTGATGTCAATCACATTTGCGTATTCTCGACTGAGACAGGAGCAAGACTATGAATTTTGAAGCACATGAATTCGAGAAAGAGTGGAAATATCAAGATCCTGCAAATACCGAGCTAGCATTTTTAGAATATGTAGATGCATTAACAGAACATGAAGATTCAACTCTACTTCCACAATTATATACGCAACTTGCACGCTGTAAGAGTTTACTTCGAGATGCTCAAGGATGTGAAATATATTTACAATCTGCTAAGGATCTTATCAATGATGCAAATGGGGTTGACCGCATTATTCCATTGATTCGATATCACCTTGAGCGTGGCAGATTATTGAATACGATGCAATCTGAAGACAAAGGGCGAGAAGATTTTCTTATTGCATGGAATGAAGCTGTGGAACATGGCATTGATTTTCATGCTGTTGATGCTGCTCATATGCTCGGCATCATTTCATCAGGAGATGAAGCATTGGAATGGAATCTTAAGGCGATGCGATATGCTGAAGATTCAGAAGATGCCAAAACAAAAAGCTGGCTAGGGTCCTTGTATAATAATATCGGTTGGACCATGTATGGTTTGGGTCGATATGATCAAGCTCTCGAGTGTTTTCTTAATAATGAATCATGGTATCGAGAAAGACATCGACATGAAGAAGCATTAATTGCACATTGGTCCATGGCAAAAATGCTTCGCCTGCTTGATAGAGTTGATGAGGCTTTGAGGGAATTATATGTCATTGCAGATGAGCGCAAACAACGTAAGCTTCCAAATGATGGGTATTTAGTCGAAGAAATTGGGGAATGTCTACTCGCAAGAGGACATATGGATCAGGCACAGCCCTTTTTTGCTTCTGCATATCAAATTTTGAGTCAAGATGATTGGCTTATTCGCAATGAAGCTTCAAGAATAGAAAGACTCAAAATGCTTGGTAAATGTTAAGTGGATTTCAATTCGCAAGTCCATGAAACTGCACACCCTGATTTTTGGAACATCGCAGATGCACTGCAATATGTTTGCTGAGAAAGCTCCACCGAACGCTCCAGATCTTTCAGTTCGGCATCTGGACTAATCAATGTATAATGTAGCCGAACAGCAGTGAACACTTTTGGATGTTCACTTGATCTATCTGAATCAATTTCTACATGTAATGCCGTGATCGTCTTGCGTTTTTTTTCCAAAATCGCAATCACATCCATCATAGAACAAGAGCCCATCGCTTGAAGCATGATCTCCATGGGAGTGCCATGTACTTGCTGAGGATGATGCGTGTCAAAATATGTGGACATACCCTCGGCATTTTTGCCTTCGAGCAACATTCCACCCTTCCAATCAATACTTGCTTTCATAATGTACCTTAACGAACTTCTGAACCAATTCCATCAATTTCCGGAATGACGAGTCCCAAAGAACCATCTTCGGCATTTGCAGCAAGCAGCATTCCTTGAGATTCCATTCCCATTAGTTTTGCAGGTTTAAGATTTGCAACAATGACGATTGTTTTTCCGATCAATGATTCTGGGGAATAGTGCTTTGCTATACCTGCGAGAATTTGTCTTTGTTCAGTACCTAAATCAACTTGCAGTTTGACCAATTTTTCACTTTTGGGAACAGCTTCTGCATGAATAATTTTTGCGGTACGTAATTTCACTTTTTTGAAATCTTCAATTGAAATTAATTCTTCCGCGGGTATTTGTGATTGTTCCATGGATTTGATTTTTTCTTCTATGACAGAATCTTCTAGTTTGGCAAAGAGAATTGGTGGCTGCTCAATATGCTGTCCACTTTGTAAGACAGGTAATGAGATCCAATTCCAGTAATTAAGACCAATAGATGAATGATCTCCGGTATTGGGCTCCTGACCACAAGCAATTGCTATACTCTTTGCTGTATGAGGTATAATTGGAGCGAAAGCTATAGACAATGCATTTAATACTTGAGTACATATATATAGCGTTTTAGCAGCTTCCTCAGGAGCACTCTTGACAGATTTCCAAGGCTCTGCATCATTGAAATACTTGTTTGCAGAACGAGCGATATTCATGGTTTCCATCACTGCATCGCGCAATCTGAATCCTAGATAGGATTGTTTTGTGCTTTGCATTCCCCAATACAAAGATGTAATCATGAGTAAATCATGTTCATTGAAGATTTCTGAATATGATGCAGGAATCTCCGCAATCATTTCTTCTTTGGAATTCCATGTTTTCTCATGAAACCATTGAACTAGTGCATTCCACTGATCAGGTATGTGAGTATATTTCCCATCAAGATGAGGAACTTTTCCTGCAAAATTCTTTGTCAGAAATTGTGTCACACGATTAATGAAATTTCCTGGGATTGCTGCGAGTTCATTATTCGTTTTTGCTTGAAAATCTTTCCATGTAAAATCACTGTCTTTTGATTCAGGAAGATTTGTTGCAAGTGCATAACGAAGGATATCCGTATTGCTTTCGCCTGGAAAATCTTTTTGATAATCTCTTAGAAATATTCCCCAATTATTAGATTTTGAGAATTTCTTTCCTTCGAAATTTAAGAATTCATTAGCAGGCACATACTGGGGTAGAATCATGTCTCCTTTAGACATCAATAGCATCGGGAAAATCAATGTGTGAAACACAATATTGTCTTTCCCTAAAAAGGCAACATAATTTCTGTCCTCACCTTTTGGAGCTGACCACCATTCTTTCCATGCATCTGCATCCAAGCCATGATTTTGAGCCCAGTGTTTTGTTGCAGAGATATACCCCAAAACAGCTTCAAACCATACATAAATAACTTTTCCCTCAGCGCCTTCAACCGGCACTTTGATTCCCCAGTTCATATCGCGTGTTGCAGCTCTGTCATTCAGTCCTTGCTTAAGCCAAGAACGACTTTGCTGGAGCACATTCTCTTTCCAATCATTTGCATGTGATTCAATATAGTCTTCGAGTGGCTTTTGGAATTCACCCATCTTGAAATACCAATGTTTGGTGGATTTCACAATGGGAGTTTTTCCGCTAATTACACTTTTCGGATTGATCAATGCAGTTTGTTCATACGTGGCTCCACAACTATCACATTGATCACCACGCGCACCATCTTTTTTACAATGAGGGCAAGTTCCTTCCACATAGCGATCAGGAAGAAACATATGTGCGGATTCATCAAAGAATTGAGGTTCTTCTTTTTCGATGAGGAGTCCTTTCTCGATCCAATCAAGAAAGAATTCTCTGGCGGTTTCATGATGAGTAGGAAGTGATGTGCGAGAGTAGACATCAAAGCTCATTCCGAAAGTGGCAAATGCTTGCTCATTCATCGGATGATATTTATCTATGATTGCTTGAGGGGTTGTTTTCTCTTTTTCTGCACTGATGGTGATTGCAACGCCATGTTCATCCGAACCGCATACGAAGAGAACTTCCCTGCCGCTCAATCGAAGGAATCTAGCATACATATCGGCCGGCAAATATGCTCCAGCCAAATGCCCGAGATGAATATAACTATTGACATACGGTAATGCCGCAGTGATGAGTGTTCTTGACATGATATTCTCTGCTATTAATCATGACAAATTTACTCAATTTTTGGGGAGCTTCTCTCTTGGTTCTCAACAACCCATTTTTGTAAACTCAACTCTACGGTTTTCCTCTCTCCCTTCAGGCGTATCATTGGTTGAAACAGGAAACTCTTCACCAAATCCTTGTGCGGATAATCGGGTTGGATCTATGCCATTATCAATAAGATAGTCAACAACTGATTGAGCTCTTTTTCTTGATAATTCTTTATTGTATTCGTTCGAGCCATTGCTATCTGTATGTGCATCCAAGCGAACACATAAATCAGGATTCTTGGTTAGATATGATTTGAGTTTATTCAATTCTTCAACACTTTCTGGTTTGATATCCCATTTATCATGGTCAAAAAATACTCTACGAAGTTTATAAGACTTTCCAATACCACCTTTTCCGCCATTTTTATTATGTGGTTTTTCCATATTGTCAAACTTCTGAGCATTTTCTGAAATTGGTTCCTCTGCTTCTTCAAATGGATCTTCCTCGCCCTCATCATCAGCATCAGAATCTTCCTTATTGCCTTCGTCTTCCCATGAATCAGGATCGTTTTCTTCTTCTGATTCATCATCATTTTTCTCTTCTTTTTTCGGCTTTGAATCTTGTATGGATGGTTTTTCAGTAGATTCTTTACTATTACCATCAAGAGGTAAGCCGGAGACTTTTTTCCCACCTTCAGAAGTTCCGCTACTGCTGGATGTTCCACCACCAATATCACTTGGTGTGTTTCCTATACTATGTTGTTCTTTTGAACAACCACAAATAGGACAACCAACATGAGAATGTTGATTATCATTATGTCTAACATGTGTTGGATGCGAACAATGATTACAAATAACATGTTTCTCAGAAACTGTTGTTACTGTACGTGTATGACCATTTATACAATTAAGACCATTACAAATGCTTCTCGAACAAGATCTTCCTGGGCAGTCCGCTTTAATGCATCGATATGCGGGACAAATCGCATCATAACAGCGTCTTCCTGCACAACCTTGATCAGTACATTTTTGAAGCGAACATTCAATGACTGGATAGCGATAATGTTCATTGGCATATAATGAATCATGATTCACTCTAAGTAGAATATTGCCACCATTGAATCTGCCACTTGGAGTATTTAATGTGGAACCTTCACTTAATACACCGATTGAGAATACATCAAATGCAACCTCTAATCCAAATCTTGCTTCTCTTGCTACGGGATTGACAGAGAATGAAGAAACAATTCTCTTTTTGTTGATTGCCGCTACAATCCCAAATTCTGAGGAATATTTTTCACCCCAGAAAATTGGATTTTCAGAACAATATTGTAATCTACCGTGCATGGTCAGCCAATCAAGAAGCGAATATGTAGCAGATGCTTGATATACCATGTCTTTTGTATCCACAGAATACAGATTTGACAAACCTGCTGAGAGATACAATTTATCATATGGATTATAAATCAAAGATCCACTATAGCGAATTGTACGACCTCCAAATTCCGAATATCGGAATGATGCACCAGCCCACACATTATAGCCGGATATTTTTGTTCCAAGACCACCATAGAAACTGAAAGGCACATATGAAATGTCTGGGAGTCTTTCATAACGAACAGAAGTATATCCCAAGCCAACACCTTGAGATGAAGCAAATGCTCCAATCAATCTTGTGTTTTGCCATGTTCTGTCATATGGTACAACAAGTACAATATCTGTTTTGCCGGTCATGCCGAGCACAGCTGGATTCCAGCCTACAGATGTTGCATCATTCATCAGGGTAAGAGGTCTATTTGTAAATCTATCAGCTATGAATTGTCCACGCAAATCAAAGCCTTGCCCCAAACAAAGAATACAGAAAAATACGTATGCTAATTTTTTCATGAATACAAACCGTGATAATAACTTATGAACATAGCTGAAGCAAACTACTTGCCAAATTAGAGAAAAAGTGAAAAGAATATGTAGTTATATCCTCTTTCATCGAGGAGATAATAATTGTCTATATGTTGTACCTGACAATATTATGGCTGATTTAGCTATTAAATGGTCATAATTAAATAATAAAGATGTCATTTCTTTGGATGTTCTGAATCTTGATTGCGCGAGCAATGTCATTTTGCGTAAAATCTCAGGACGATATGCAGACAATCCCTTTAAATAGTCCTTTTTTGCCCCTTTCAATACTCTTTTCACAGAATTCGAAAAACCAATTGAAAACCCATTTCTATGGGCAATAATATCAGAATTCTCTAAAAGTGCATATGGCTCAGGAATTGTAAAATCATCTTGTTTGAGTAGCCATGCCTGCAATTTCTTGAATTCTCTATCTCCAGCTTTCCAATCTATGGATAGTGTGTCAATATTTGCACAATACTCATTCACAAATCTGAAGAGAAGCTGTTCATCTTCAAGTATTTGTAGAATCGGTGAGTTCTTTGTTTCAATTAAGATTGTATCGGGATCGATTCCATGCCTTGAGGTAACTGGTCTGCCATTTGCTGTTTTGAATTCAACCTCTCTGCCTTCTATTTTTACATCTTCATTATAGGTGGGTAATTTCTGAATACATCTTCCTGAGGGTGTATAATATCTTGCTGTAGTCAATTTCAATGATTTATTACCTGGAAGCGACATCACGGTTTGGACTAGCCCTTTTCCAAAAGAACGAGTACCGAGTATTACTCCACGATCCAAGTCTTGAATGGCGCCAGCAACAACTTCACTTGCACTTGCACTTTCGCCATCAATCAATACCGCAAGTGGAATATTCGGTTCTTGTGGTTGGAACTGTGAAAGATATGTTCTTTCTTGCTCAGCATCTCTGCCTCTTGTCATAACAATTGTGGATTTCATTGGCACGAATAAATCACAGAGATCAACTGCTGATTCCAATAATCCACCTGGATTGCCTCGTAAATCTAGCATAAGACCGGAAAATCTAGGTTTTTCCCGTCTAAATTGTGCAAGTACTCTTCTTACTTCATCCTTCGTACTGGCAGAAAATCTCTCAACTTTGATATAACCTATGCTGTCATTCACCATGCCTGTTATACCGAGTGATTTCACGCGAATGATTTCTCTTGTGAGGACTGCATATATGGTATCAGTTCTTCCTGGTCGAAGAATTTTCATAGAAACTTTACCACCAACTGAGCCACGACTAAAGGATCTTATAAGATTTGTTGTATCAAATAGTACAAACATGCTATCCACAAAACAAATTCTATCACCGGGCTTTAGTCCATTTTTTTCAGCAGAATATCCTGGATAAATATCAATGACAGTTTGCATATCATCGATAATCCCTATAATCATTCCAAAACCTGTATAGGAATTTGTCGATAATAATTCCATATCATCTTCACCACTATCATCCAATATCTCAGAATAAGGATCAAGTGATGAAAGCATTGCTTTTGTTCCATCATTTACGAATTTCATGGGGTCCACGGGATCAACATAATGCAATGTTACTTCGCGGAATACAGAACCAAATAAATCCATTGCATTTGTGATTCTCTGGAATAATTCCTGATCCGAGAATTTAAATGCAATTGCACCACCGGTCAAACCGATAAATGCGATGAATATCAAAAGTGTTTTTTTCATGAAAGCAAATGAAATTGCAAAGTGATGAATGAACTAATCGTGGTGAATGCAATAAGATGCGATAAAATCTCAGCATCCAACTCATACATATCAATCAAAGCTAATGTCAATACCATTGTTGGCATACCCGATTCTATGATTAATGCTTCACCGATTGTGCCATGTATACCAAAAAATACTATGCATACTGATGCCAATATAGGAGCAATGAAGAGCCGAATAATACTACCAGGAATGAGAATCAACAGAGATTTCCATTTCGGTAATGTTAATGCCATACCAACAGAAATCATCATGATTGGGGGCACTGCCTTTCCGGCAATTTCTGAAACGTATAAGATCATTTCAGGAACTTGCAGCGATGAATACTTTAATGACAATCCAATAATTACAGCATAAACAGGAGGAAGTCGCAATATTCTCATCATAGATTCACGAATTCTCTCACCATGGGATTTTTTATCTCCTCGGTAATATCCTGCTGTAAATACACCTACTGTCCATAATAATGGTGTGAGAGCCAATACATCATAGAGCACAGGGATGAATGAAAATTCCTCTCCAAAAATTCCTGAGATGATTGGCAAGCCTAAATACGTTGCATTACACCAAGTTGAACCAATGATGAGACTTCCAAGTGTTTCATCACTCATAGTATTCAAAAAGGTTTTTCTCAAACCTGCATATACCAACCAAGTGATCAAAAGGCAGCCGATAGTCACGAAAATTGCGGTCACTGGAATCTGCCAAATTGCATCAGTCATGGGGGCTTTTGCAATTACAGAAATAGTGAGCAAGGGAAGCAAGATTTGAATTACCAATGAACTAATTGCATTCCGCATGATTAATGGTGAAGGCACACCAGGAATGAATCTCCAAGCAATTCCAAGCGAAATCAAGATAAGATATGCTAGAAATACTGTATTCATGCATCAAGTCGAATAATATCAGTGATTGATCGCGCTATGCGAGACGCAAGTGCCACGCCCATTCCATTACATCCGAATGCGCAATACACGTGATTGGAAACTTTAGAAATAATTGGTTTTTTATCCGGAGTGAATCCCATTAATCCAGACCAAGCATAGTCAATGTTAAACTGTTTACCAGGAATAATGAGATCTCGCAATAATGATTCAAGTGAATTCATCACAAGATCAGTATGACCGAATTCATAAGTTTCTTCTGTTTGAAAATCAAGATTCCTTCCACCACCAAGCAGAATACGATTGCCAAGTGTTCTGAAATAGTAAAATCCTTCTTCAATGTGAAATGCACCTTGAAATGGTAAATCAGCAATAGGCGAGGTTACAATTACTTGTCCTCTTCCCGGCTTTATCGGCAAATCCGAAGCCAAAAGTGGAATGCTCGCATTATTTGCCAGAATTATTGCTTTTGCCATTAATGCATATTCACCTATTGGGCATAGAACATTTGCGATTGCTTGATGCTGATCTTCATGTTGAATGGACAATACTCTACTACCAAATTCTATGCGTATATTTTTTTCTCGAGCTAATCTCTCAAGCGTGGCATGAAGATGTCCACTATGTAATTGACCTTCATGCTTATTCATGATCACAGCTTCGACTACATTTGAAAATCCAAGGGCAGCTTGCTCATTCTTGTTCAGTACAATATATGTCTCGGAATCACCTGTGATCTGTTTTGCAAGCGTATTTATCTCTGACAGTCTATCGAGCACATGTAATTCACTCTCACGAATTAAATCCGCACCACCCAAATGTTCATATTTGATAGCCTCTGGTAAACATCTTTGTAAAAGCTTCTGCAATCCAAGATATCGCTCATTGGCAATCTCAAAAGCATGTTCATGACCAAATGCATCCATATCATGCAATAATTCGGTGGCACTACCAAAGCAAGCGAAACCTGCATTTCTTGTTGTTGCTCCATGTCCATGAGGCGCCTGTTCAAGAACAGTAATTGTTGCCGATGGAAATTGTTCCCTGCATTCTATAGCAGTTGATAAGCCAATGATGCCAGCACCAACGATGCATATATCAAC
>JACCDW011088792.1_pt1 | contig 16813 bp, 15 predicted proteins | sample 7449781 | NCBI WGS metagenome assembly JACCDW01 (sample SAMN15323449, study PRJNA562643) | freshwater metagenome | isolation source: river surface water | place: USA:Blue River Watershed | collected 2017-08-18
CTCCAAGGGTATTTTTTCTGCACGTAAAGCCATCATGCATTACTGCCAGGAAAAAGGTATTCAGGGTGTGACCCTTGATGATATTTACACGGGTAATGGTGTATCAGAGCTGATCGTCTTGGCAATGAATGCCTTGCTTAATGCCGGTGATGAGGTTCTGGTGCCAGCACCTGACTACCCATTGTGGACAGCCGCTGTGAGTCTCTCTAGTGGAACTCCAAAGCACTATTTATGTGACGAATCAAAAGATTGGTCACCTGATATGGCTGACATCAGGTCCAAGATTACGCCCAACACCAAAGCGATTGTTGTGATTAATCCCAATAATCCAACCGGTGCTTTATACGGTAATGATGTTTTAAAAGAAATTATTAGTGTTGCCCGTGAACATGGCTTGATCATCTTTGCGGATGAGATTTACGACAAAACTTTGTTTGATGGTGTTGAGCACACATCGATTGCTTCTTTATCCACCGATGTCGTGACTGTTACTTTTAATGGCTTATCTAAAAACTATCGATCATGTGGCTATCGCTCAGGGTGGATGGTGGTGTCAGGCGATAAGAGTGGGGCGAAGGACTACATCGAGGGTCTAAATATGCTTTCATCGATGCGTCTTTGCGCTAACGTTCCTGGTCAATACGCGATTCAGACAGCTTTAGGTGGATATCAAAGTATTGATGATTTAGTGGCTGAGGGCGGACGTTTGCGCCGTCAGCGCGATTTAGCTTGGGAATTAGTGACTCAAATTCCTGGTGTGACTTGTGTCAAACCCAAAGCTGCGCTGTATCTGTTCCCTAAGTTAGATCCTGAGATGTACCCGATCGAGAATGACCAGCAATTTATTGCAGATTTATTGCGTGAAGAAAAAGTCTTGTTGGTGCAGGGTAGTGGTTTTAATTGGCCAAAACCTGATCATTTCAGAATCGTATTTTTGCCTCATGAAGATGTCCTACGTGAAGCGATTACTCGCTTGGGTAAATTCTTGGAGCGCTATCGTAAGAAATTCGGCAAAAAGTAATTTTTATATTTAATTAACATTTATTAGTAAGAGCATTTATTCATGAAACCTATTCAAGTTGGTCTTTTAGGCATCGGTACTGTTGGTGGTGGTGTATTTACAGTTTTAGAACGCAACCAAGAAGAAATTAAACGCCGTGCCGGTCGTGGGATTCAGATTCATACGGTTGCTGATTTAGATACCAAGCGCGCTGAAGAGTTAGTCAAAGGTCGTGCCAAGGTAGTGAATGATGCTAAGTTGGTCGTTGCCAATCCTGAAATTGACGTGGTAGTGGAGTTAATTGGTGGTTACGGTATTGCTAAAGAATTAGTGCTTTCAGCGATTAACAATGGCAAACATGTAGTGACAGCGAATAAAGCTTTATTGGCGGTTCATGGTAATGAGATTTTTGCCGCAGCTCAGGCAAAAGGTGTGACTGTTAACTTTGAAGCAGCTGTAGCTGGTGGCATTCCTATTATTAAGGCTTTGCGTGAAGGTTTAACTGCCAACCGTATTGAGTGGATTGCCGGCATTATTAATGGCACAACCAACTTTATCTTGTCTGAGATGCGCGATAAAGGTTTGGATTTTGATGTTGTTCTCAAAGAGGCGCAACGCTTAGGTTACGCAGAAGCGGATCCAACATTTGATATCGAAGGTGTTGATGCTGCACACAAAGCGACCATCATGAGTGCGATTGCTTTTGGTATTCCTATGCAGTTTGATAAAGCCCATGTGGAGGGTATTACCAAGCTGTCTGCTGTTGATATCAAATATGCAGAACAATTAGGCTACCGTATCAAATTATTGGGTATCACCAAGAAAACGGATGATGGCATTGAGTTACGTGTTCATCCAACGCTTATTCCAAGTAAGCGTTTGATTGCCAACGTAGAGGGTGCCATGAATGCCGTCCAGGTGATGGGTGATGCCGTAGGTACAACTTTGTATTACGGTAAGGGTGCAGGCGCTGAGCCGACAGCATCTGCGGTAATTGCTGATTTAGTGGATGTGACTCGTTTGCAAACAGCTGACCCTGAGCAACGCGTCCCTCATTTGGCTTTCCAGCCAGGTTCCGTTGTTAATACGAGTATCTTGCCTATTGGTGAGATTACAACGAGCTATTACTTACGTTTACGTGTGGCTGATGTGGCAGGTGTATTGGCTGATATCACACGCATTTTGGCAGATAACGGTATTTCTATTGATGCCATGTTGCAGCGTGAAGCTGGTGATGGTGAGAAACAAACAGATCTCATTATGTTGACTCATGAAACCAAAGAGAAACATATCTTAGCGGCGATTGCAAAGATCGAAGCTCTCAAAACAGTGGAGGGTTCTGTGACTAAGATTCGTTTGGAAAACTTAAGCTAATTACATAGATGCGTTACATATCAACTCGTGGTCAGCAGGCCAATCAATCTTTTTCAGAAATTCTATTGGGTGGCTTAGCCGCTGACGGTGGCTTGTACTTACCTGAAAAGTATCCCCAGGTAACTAAAGAGCAGTTAGATGCTTGGCGTGGACTTTCATATGCAGAATTAGCTTATGAAGTATTAAGCCTTTATTGCGATGACATTCCGAAAGAAGACTTAAAGGCACTAATTAAGAAGACTTATACCGCTCAGGTGTACTGTAATGGTCGCGCTGAAGATCGTGCAGAAGACATTACGCCGATTCATTGGTTAGGCAATGAAGGTGGTGCGCGTTTGGGTTTGTTGAGTTTGTCGAACGGTCCAACCCTAGCATTTAAAGATATGGCAATGCAGTTGTTGGGTAATTTGTTCGAATACACGCTCAACAAGCAAGGACAAGAATTAAATATTTTGGGTGCTACTTCAGGCGATACAGGAAGTGCAGCGGAGTATGCGATGCGCGGCAAAAAGGGCGTGCGTGTATTTATGTTGTCTCCCAAAGGAAAGATGAGTGCTTTCCAGGTAGCGCAAATGTATTCATTGCAGGATGAAAATATTTACAACATCGCGATTGAGGGCGTATTCGATGATGCTCAAGATATTGTGAAAGCAGTGAGTAACGATCATGCCTACAAAGCGAAGCACAAGATTGGAACTGTTAACTCTATTAACTGGGCAAGGGTAGTTGCTCAAGTTGTTTACTATTTCCAAGGTTATTTACTCGCCACAAAAACTAGCTCAGAAAAAGTTTCATTCTGTGTGCCATCCGGTAACTTTGGTAATGTTTGCGCAGGGCATATTGCTCGCATGATGGGCTTGCCGATTGAAAAGTTGGTGGTAGCAACAAATGAAAATGATGTTTTAGATGAGTTTTTTAGAACGGGTGTTTATAGAGCACGCCAATCATCAGAAACATTCCACACAACGAGCCCTTCTATGGACATTTCTAAAGCGAGTAATTTCGAGCGCTTTATCTATGATTTGTTGGGTCGCGATGCAGCAAGAACTGCTCAAATGTTTAAAGATGTTGAAACAAAGGGCGGTTTTGATCTTTCAAAAGATCCTGCTTACTCAACAATCCCGCAGTATGGTTTTGTGTCAGGCAAGAGTACTCACGTTAATCGCTTGGATACCATTAGAGATATCCATGCCAAGTACAAAGTGGTCATTGATACGCATACAGCAGATGGCGTTAAGGTGGCTCGTGAAAACCTTCAAGCCAATGTGCCGATGTTGGTTTTGGAAACAGCTTTACCAATTAAGTTTGCAGAAACTATCCAAGAAGCTCTTGGTCAACCAGCTGATAGACCTGCAGCATTTGTGGGTATTGAAGATAAGCCACAAAAAGTCACTGTCATGAAGGCTTCAGCTGATCAAGTAAAAGCATTTGTTGCAGAACATACTGGTTTGTAATTAATTATTCAATGAGCTTTGTTTATTCTCAAACTCAGTTCTTGTATCCAGTCATTGGATTTGTTGCATATTCTGGAACTGGTAAGACCACGCTCATTGAAAAAATCATTCAAGAATTATCTAAGCGTTCTTTAGTGGTTTCGGCGATCAAGCATACTCACCATCGTTTTGATGTTGATCGCCCCGGAAAGGATTCCTATCGTCATCGAGAGGCGGGCGCTAAAGAAATCATGCTAGTTTCTGATCAGCGCTGGGTTTTGATGCATGAACTCAAAGATGATCGAGAACCCACGATTCATGAGCAGTTAGCAAAATTATCATCTTGTGACTTGGTGATTGTTGAAGGTTTCAAGCATGTCGCCATTCCTAAAATTGAATTGTGGCGTGCTGACCATGAGGAAAGCGCTAATAACCCTTGTCGCGCCAATACTGATTTAAATATTCAGGCGATTGCCTACCCAGGAGGCGTGAATGCGTCTAAAAAACCTGTGTTGGAGCGGAATATTAAGATCTTAGATTTGGATGATCATGCTGAGATTGGTCAATATATCTTGGACTTTACTGGCTTGTCTGCAAAATTATCCTGATCGTTTTAGACTCGAGTTATGACTACATCTTTTGTTAAACCGCCGATGAAAACAACTCAGGAAGCTCTGGCACATTTGTTATCCAGAGCAACTCCTGTAGATCAGGTGGAAACGGTATCTACTCAGGATGCATTAGGTCGCATTTTGGCAAAGGATATCTTGAGTCAAGTTGATGTTCCACCCATGGATAACACCCAGATGGATGGCTATGCAGTGCGTACTGCCGACATTCAAAAACCTGGTACTTCTTTTAAAGTTTCTCAAAGAATTCCTGCGGGGCATGTCGGCACCACTTTAGAGCCCGGAACCGTCGCCAGAATTTTCACCGGAGCATCAATCCCTGATGGAGCCGATGCTGTAGTGATGCAAGAGCTTTGTGAGTTAAATGGTGATGAAGTAAAGATTTTAGAGCTTCCAGCACCGGGTCAATGGATTCGCAAGCAAGGTGAGGATTTAACAGCGGGTCAAGTTTGCTTAACTCAAGGCACCTTGTTGCGTGCTCAAGAATTGGGTGTGGCAGCATCAGCTGGCTATGCTCAATTGCCTGTTTTTAGAAAATTAAAAGTAGCTGCTTTTTTTACGGGAGATGAATTAACTCTTCCAGGGGAAGCACTTAAACCAGGCGGTATTTACAACTCTAATCGAGATACTTTGTTAGCTTGTATTCGCTCTCTAGGTTGTGAGGCGACTGATTTAGGTATCGTTCCTGATACTTTAGAGGATACACGAGCGGCGCTACGACAAGCTGCGCAAGGACATGACTTAATCATTACCTCTGGCGGTGTTTCGGTGGGTGAAGAGGATCATGTGAAGCCTGCTGTCAGTGCTGAAGGGTATTTAGATCTATGGCAGATTGCCATGAAACCAGGTAAGCCTTTGGCATTTGGTGCTGTCAAAAATCAAGTGATCAATCCTCAAGGATCTTCTGACACCTGGTTCATGGGTTTACCAGGTAATCCTGTATCTAGTTTTGTTACATTTTTATTATTTGTTAGACCCTTTATTGCCAAGATGCAAGGTCGAGTGAATTATCAAGCGCCTTCTATCAGCATGCGTGCGGATTTTGATTGGTTAAAACCAGATCGTCGCAATGAATTCTTAAGAGTGCGCATGAATGCGGAAGGTGGCTTGGATTTATTCCCTAATCAAGGTTCAGGGGTGCTAACAAGTGCATCATGGGCAGATGGATTGTTGGATAACCAACCATCACAAGTGATTAAAAAGGGTGATTTAGTTAAATATATCCCTTTTGCTGGAATGCTTTAAGCTTAAGCTATGAAGATTCAATTGAAATTTTTCGCATCTCTTCGGGAAGTCTTAAAAACTTCCGGCGAAACTTTGACAGTGCCTGACGGCATTCAGACTATTCACGATTTACGAGAGTTCTTAATTTCTCGTGGAGAGCCTTGGTCAGTCGCTTTAGCTCATGGCAAAGCTGTCAGAGTGGCTCTCAATCATGAGATGGTGGAGGAAGGTGTGCCATTATTGGATGGTGCTGAGCTAGCCTTTTTCCCACCTGTGACAGGCGGTTGAGGTTTAAAGATGCCTGTACGTATTCAAACTGAAGACTTTGACCTTTCAAAGGAAATTAAAGAACTTAGGCGAGGTGATGCTCGTGTCGGAGCAGTTGCTGCATTTGTAGGAACCGTTCGTGATCAGAATGATGGTGCTACGGTCTCGAAGATGACTTTGGAGCACTATCCAGGGATGACCGAAAAATCTCTTCAGGAGATTATCGAAAAAGCCCAGGCTCGTTGGGATATTTATGACGTTTTGATCATTCATCGTGTAGGTCCTTTGGAGATTGAAGATCAAATTGTCTTGGTAGCAGTGACCAGTGCTCATCGTGGAGAAGCATTTGCTGCTTGTGAGTATGTGATGGATTACCTCAAAACTTTGGCTCCATTTTGGAAAAAAGAAAATACGCCTGAAGGTGAGCGCTGGGTAGACGCCAGACTAAGTGATGATGAGGCTTTAAAGAAGTGGCAATAAGCCACTCTTTACATCAAGCGTTTAAAGGGTGGTAACCCAGCGATTAATTTCTTGCCATAAGGCTTAGTTCTTAAGCGTTTATCTAATACAACGATCTTGGCAGTATCAGTTTCGGTTCGAATGCCTCGACCGACCCATTGTTGAAGTTTGAGTGCAACCGCAGGCACGCTAATTTCATAAAAAGGGTTCCCTTGATTTTTTTCAAGCCACTCCGCCTTGGCTTCCTCGACCGGAGAGTCGGGTGGTGCAAAAGGTAACTTGGTGATGATCACGGTCTCGCAAAGTTTGCCTGGTAAGTCCATACCTTCGCCAAAACTTTGCATGCCAAAAATAATACTTCGTTCACCATCTTCAATGCGTTTGATATGTTGCTGAAGAAGTTTTGATCGTGGATGATCACCTTGTACGAGAACATCTTTAAGAAATTCTTCAGGAAGATCCTCGTGAACTTGTTTCATTTGTTTCTTAGATGTAAATAAAACTAGAGCGCCATGTTTTAAATCCTGAAGTTCCTGAGGGATCAGTTCTGATAGTTCACGAGTGTGTCCTTCTGCATTGGCGCTCGGACACTCCACCATGTCTGGAACGCAAAAGGTACCTTGCTCTTCATAGTTAAAGGGTGATTCAGCTTCAAAGGTTCTGGTTTTTGAAAACCAGTGAAGTCCTGATTGGCGCAAGAAATATTGAAAGTCACCCATTGTTCTGAGAGTGGCTGAAGTCAAAATGGCAGCAGCACTTTTAGACCATAGGGTCTGTGCGAGGTTTTGCGCAGCACTAATTGGTGATGCATGAAGCTTGAAGTCAAAGGTTGTTCCTAAATCCTGCCATTCCACCCACTTGGCAATCGGTGGGTCTGCCTCCGCTTGGAGTAGGTGCCAAGTATGAGCAAGGTTTTCGGTTTTTGCTTGATAACTGCCGATTTCCAGAATAGATGGATTGAAAGAATCTTTATCGAGACTATTGTTGCGATGGTCATTGAGTTGCTGCAATACTTTAGCGACCCGGTTGTTGAGGCTTTGAGCTAAAGGACCTAGTGTTTGAGCATAACTTAAAAATTCTTCCGAGAGTTCCCCATTTTTAAATCTAAGGATGGGGTTGTCATGGCTAACCAAGTTAGCTAAACGAAGAGAGTTAATCATGCCTTTGCTGTGCATGATGAGATCTTCAACAATCTCATGAATCTCTTCAGCAATTTTGCCGTTGGACTCAGGAAGAAGTGCGTCAGCTCGAAGAACTGCTGCCATGATTTTCTCAAGCCAACGAGTGCTCGCAATTAGACCGACTGAAGATGCAAAGTGTTTAATCCCGATGCTTGGAAGATTGTGCGCCTCATCGAATATATATAAAGATTCTGATGGATCTGGCAGAATTTTTGAGCCTGAGGCAATGGTGGAAATAACTAAATCATGATTAGCGACAATCACATCAGCTTTGACTAATTCTCTGCGCGCATTGAAGTAGGGGCAAATATTAAATCTTTGACAATGTCTGCCCAAACAAGAACTTCTTTCTGCGGCAATTCTTCCCCACATGGCATCACTAATGTCGCTTGGAGCGGTATCTTTTTCGCCATTCCATTCACCCTTTTGAAGGGCTGTGAGAGCTTCTGAGAACTTATCTTTATCCTGCTCCTTGGGCGGACCATCCCAATTGGCATCTTCAAACAACGCGGATTGTTTAACTTTCCCGCTGATTTGTTCTAGTCGAATATTGCAAACATAACGACCACGCCCTTTGGCTAAACCAAAGTTGAATTCAAGAGGGGAGATCTTTGATAGGGCTGGTAAATCTTTTTGGATCAGTTGTTCCTGAAGTGCGACAGTTGCAGTACTAATAATGACTCTTTTTTGTAATTGTTTGCTAAAAACAATAGCGGGTATTAAATAACCGAGCGTTTTGCCAACCCCTGTCTTACCTTCTACAACAAGGATGTTTTCTCCTTGTCTTTCATCTTGAGCCTCTTTGAGTTGACCCAGTGTTTGAGTAATTTCCTCAAACATCTGCTCCTGTCCTTGGCGAGTCTTAAAGCCTGGCCAGTTTTCTTGAACTGCCTGATAAAAGCTTTGGATGGAGCTTTGAATTTCTTCGAGGTTAAAACGGCTCACTGAAAAAATCCCAATTTGTCTTGTTTGGCTAATTTTTTAACTAAAGCCTCTGCTTTGGATGCTTCTGAGCGGTTGTCAAAAGACCTCGTAGCCAGAAGCTTAACGGGGCCTCTGCCGCGGGTATATTTGGCTCCTTCCCCTTTGTTGTGGGCTTCAATGCGCTTTTCTAAGTCATTGCTGATGCCTGTGTAAAAGCTTCCATCAGCGCATTCCAAGAGGTAAAGTGACCATGACATACCTCCATGATAAAGCTCTGACATTTATTTGATCTAAATCACTTGAAATTACCCAAGTTGTGACCATATCCTAGATATTGAATTTAGGAGAAATCCATGAGAATCGACAAACTAACCAGTAAGTTTCAGGAGGCGCTAGCTGAAGCGCAAAGCTTGGCTTTGGGTTCAGATCACCAGTACATTGAGTCTGAACATGTTCTTTTGGCTATGCTCAAACAATCAGATAGTACGGCTAAATCCCTGATTAACCGAGTGGGTGGCAATGCTTCGCAATTAGAAAAAGCAGTTCAAGGCTTAATCGCTAAATTGCCTCAAGTTCAGGGAACGGGTGGCGATGTGCAAATTGGCCGATCTTTAGCAGCCAGTCTTAATTTAACTGAAAAAGAAGCTACCAAACGCGGTGATGATTTCATCGCTGGAGAATTATTTTTGTTGGTTTTGGTGGATGACAAGGGCGAACTAGGAAAAGCCTTTAAATCCGCTGGAATCACTCGTCAAACATTAGAAACTGCTATTGAGGCAGTGCGCGGAGGTCAATCAGTGAATAGTGCAGATGCAGAAAATCAAAGAGAAGCTTTGAAAAAATACACCTTAGATTTAACTGAGCGTGCTCGTTCAGGTAAGTTAGATCCTGTGATTGGTCGAGATGATGAGATCCGCCGCGCGATTCAGATTTTACAAAGACGTACTAAAAACAACCCAGTGCTGATTGGTGAGCCAGGGGTTGGTAAAACAGCGATTGTTGAAGGTTTAGCTCAGCGCATCATTGATGGAGAAGTGCCAGAAACTCTTAAAAACAAGCGTGTGCTTGTTTTGGATATGGCATTACTGTTGGCGGGCGCTAAGTATCGTGGTGAGTTTGAGGAGCGCCTCAAGGCTGTCTTGAATGACATCGCTAAAGACGAAGGTCAAACGATTGTCTTCATAGATGAAATTCACACGATGGTGGGTGCAGGCAAAGCCGATGGGGCGATGGATGCAGGCAATATGCTCAAGCCAGCTTTAGCACGTGGAGAGCTCCACTGTATTGGCGCTACTACTTTAGATGAATATCGCCAGTACATTGAAAAAGATGCGGCATTGGAGCGTCGTTTCCAAAAAGTGATGGTCGGTGAACCTAGTGTTGAGGACACGATCGCAATCTTGCGTGGTTTGCAAGAAAGATATGAATTGCATCATGGGGTCGAAATTACGGACCCTGCCATTGTTGCTGCGGCTGAGTTGTCGCATCGTTACATCACCGATCGTTTCTTACCTGATAAGGCGATTGATTTGATTGATGAAGCGGCTTCAAGAATCAGAATGGAAATTGATTCAAAGCCTGAGGTCATGGATAAATTGGATCGTCGTTTGATTCAGTTAAAAATTGAAAGAGAAGCTGTTAAGAAAGAAAAAGATGAAGCTTCTCAAAAGCGTTTAGCTTTGATTGAAGATGAGATCCAACGTCTTGGTAAAGAGTACGCTGATTTAGATGAAGTATGGAAGTCTGAAAAGGGTGCTGCTCAGGGTGCTGCATCTATTAAAGAAGAGATCGACAAGATCAAATCTGAAATTGCTAAATTGCAACGTGAAGGTAAGTTAGAAAAGGTAGCTGAGTTGCAGTATGGCAAGTTGCCTGAGCTTGAGGGTAAGCTGAAATCAGCGTCGATGGCTGAAGAGAAAGGCGAGGCTAGCAAGAATAAGCTGTTGCGTACCCAGGTAGGTGCTGAAGAAATTGCAGAAGTAGTGTCTCGCGCAACAGGTATTCCTATATCCAAGATGATGCAAGGTGAGCGAGATAAATTGCTCAAAATGGAAGACTTCTTGCATCACAGAGTAGTAGGACAAGAAGAAGCTATTCGCGCGGTATCTGATGCGATTCGCCGCTCTAGGGCTGGCTTGTCTGATGAAGGTAAGCCTTATGGTTCTTTCTTGTTCTTAGGTCCCACGGGTGTAGGTAAGACCGAGCTATGCAAAGCCTTGGCTGAGTTTTTATTCGATACGGATGAACATCTCATCCGAGTAGACATGAGTGAATTCATGGAAAAACATAGTGTGGCGCGCTTGATCGGTGCTCCTCCAGGTTATGTGGGCTACGAAGAAGGTGGCTACTTAACGGAATTGGTGCGTCGTAAGCCTTATAGCGTCATCTTATTAGATGAAGTTGAAAAGGCTCACCCTGATGTTTTCAATGTGCTGTTACAAGTCTTGGATGACGGACGTATGACGGATGGTCAAGGGCGTACGGTGGACTTTAAGAACACCGTGATTGTTATGACAAGTAACTTGGGTTCACAAATGATTCAGTCAATGGCGGGTCAGTCTCAAGAAAAACTAAAGACAGCCGTCATGGGTGAAGTCAAGGATCATTTCCGTCCAGAGTTCTTAAATCGTATTGATGAAGTCGTCGTATTCCATGGTCTTGATGAGAAAAACATTGCGGCTATTGCAAAGATTCAGTTGAAACGATTGACTGAGCGTCTTGCCAAAATGGAAATGGTGCTCGAGATTAGCGATGCTGCTTTAGCTAAAGTAGCAGAAGCTGGTTACGACCCTGTCTTTGGTGCGAGACCTTTGAAGAGAGCGATTCAGCAATATATTGAAAATCCAATTGCTAAATTAATCTTAGAAGGTAAGTTTGGTCCTAAGGACATTGTCCCTGTGGATGTTGATAAGAAGGGTGCATTTTTGTTTGATCGTGTCGTTCACTAAGTGACATAGTGGCTTTACGCCAATAGATCCCTTCTAGTAGTAAGATAGGCTGATGACGATTCGCAAAGACGCGGAAGTCATCAGCCTTATTAGTTTGGCTCATGGCTCTTCCCATTTTTTTCATTTAATTCTTGCTCCATTATTTCCATGGCTGAAGACTGAGTTCGGCTTAAGTTATGCAGAGCTTGGGTTTTTGATGACGGTTTTTTTTATCATCTCAACCATCATGCAAGCTGCTGCTGGTTTTTGGGTAGATCATTCGGGGCCCCTCAAAGTCCTCTTCTTTGGAGTGGGAACACTAGCAGTTTCAGCCTTGGTGCTTGCTACATCCAGTGGTTACTTAGGGCTCTTATTCGGGGCTTGTTTGGCTGGTCTTGGTAATGGAGTATTTCATCCGGCTGATTACACACTGATTAATCGCAGAGTCTCCTCAGCTCGTGTTCCACATGCTTATTCCATGCATGGAGTTTCAGGAGCTTTAGGTTGGGCAGCATCGCCTGCTGTATTGGTGACTGTCACCACAATGACTAACTGGCGACAAGCGCTCTTAGTAGCTTCTGGTTTAGCCACTTTAATTTTCATCTTGTTGTATTCAAGACGCCATGTTTTACGTGGATCAGATGAGGAGCTTGTCCAAGAAGCGCATAGCAAGAAACAAACATCAGTTTTCTCATTAGCATTTTTAAAATTGCCGGCAGTTTGGATGTGTTGGGCCTTTTTTCTCTTAAGTGCCCTGGCATTAAGCGGTGTCCAAAGCTTTGCGCCAACTGCTTTGCAATTTCTTTATGACTTGCCTTTGGCTTTGACGACAACGGCGTATTCAAGCTATATGTTAGCGAGTGCAGGGGGCATGTTGTTGGGAGGATTTGTTGCGACCAGATCTAAATATCCAGATCGAATCATTGCTGCTTCATTTATCACAGCTAGTTTAATTTGTGCTGTGATTGCCATGTCCTTAGCTTCCGCTGCAACAGTTCTGACATTTTTTACCGTGATGGGTTTTTGTGTGGGCATCGCTGGACCGTCGAGAGATTTGATGATTCGTGCAGCAACCCCGAAAGAAGCTTCGGGTCGGGTTTTTGGTGTCGTTTATTCTGGGTTAGATTCGGGACTTGCGATTGGTCCATTATTGTTTGGTTTATTAATGGATTGGCGTTTGGTGCCTGGCGTATTTTTGCTGATCGCCACCTTTTTATTACTCGCCTTGCTCACTGCCTATCGAGTAGGTGAAAATAATCGATCGATACAGTCTAATCATTTGTGATTCAAGTTTAATTAAAAGGTTAAATTAAGGGGGAGTTTGATGAGTTTTGCTACAACTGATATTTGCGATGCTAATGAGGATTTGATTCTTAAAGGTCAATTAAGAGTTTGCGCACCCGTTTTTAAAGCTTATGGTGGTTTGTCAAAATTTCAAGGTGCAGCAGTTACTTTGAAAGTTTTTGAAGATAACACCTGGGTTAGAACTCTATTAGATGAGCCAGGTCAAGGGCGTGTATTAGTCATCGATGGTGGTGGTTCTACTCGCTGTGCTTTGGTTGGTGGTAATTTAGGTGTCCTAGCAGAGAAGAATGGTTGGGCAGGTATTTTGGTCAATGGTTGTGTTCGCGATACGCTTGAACTAGCTGCTTGCAAGGTCGGTATTCGCGCATTGGCTGCGCACCCACAAAAGAGTGTGAAGCGTAATGTCGGCGAGCGTGATCTCGTGATTGACCTAGCTGGCACAACAGTCAAACCTGGTGACATGATTTATGTCGATGAGGATGGCGTATTAATTTCTGATCAAGCACTGATTTAAGTTAATTCATGTTGATAGGAATTGGTTGCAACTGATGAATTAGTCCACCACATTATGAAATATTTAAAATAAGCCATTGATTTAAATGGCTTATTTTATTTCAACACCTTTTATTTAAAGCTTGCATTGTTTCATGTAAATACATAAACTCTTATATAAGACATAAGACCTGCATCACTTGAGATGGAGAGTTTTATAAAAGATTTTTTTGGTTTTTTACAGGGAGAGAAACATGTCAACACGTCAACAAGAAATTGATGCATTGCAAAAGGATTGGGATACAAACCCACGTTGGAAAGGTATTAAGCGCGGCTACACAGCAGCTGACGTAGTTCGTCTACGTGGTTCTTTCCAAATTGAACACACATTGGCACGCCGTGGTGCAGAAAAACTATGGAACTTGGTGAATAACGAGCCATACGTGAACTGTTTAGGCGCTTTGACTGGTGGTCAAGCCATGCAACAAGTTAAAGCAGGTGTAAAAGCTATCTATTTATCAGGTTGGCAAGTTGCTGCTGATAACAATACATATGCTTCTATGTATCCTGACCAATCATTGTATCCAGTGGATTCAGTACCTAAAGTAGTTGAGCGTATCAACAACACATTCCGTCGTGCTGACGAGATCCAACACTCTAAAGGAATCGAAAAGGGTGACAAGGGTTATATCGATTGTTTCGCTCCGATCGTTGCGGACGCTGAAGCAGGTTTCGGTGGCGTATTGAACGCATTCGAATTAATGAAGTCTATGATTAAAGCCGGTGCTGCTGGTGTTCACTGGGAAGACCAATTGGCTTCTGTGAAGAAATGTGGTCACATGGGCGGTAAAGTGTTGGTTCCAACACAAGAAGCTTGCCAAAAATTGATCGCAGCTCGTATGGCTGCTGACGTATGTGGTGTTCCAACTCTAGTGATCGCTCGTACAGATGCTGAAGCTGCTGACTTGTTAACTTCTGACTATGACGAGAATGACAAGCCATTCTTGACAGGTGAGCGTACAGCAGAAGGTTTCTACAAGACTAAGAAAGGTCTTGACCAAGCTATTTCACGTGCGATTGCTTATGCTGAGTACGCTGACTTGGTATGGTGTGAAACTGGTACGCCTGATCTTGAGTTTGCTCGCAAATTTGCTGAAGCAGTTCACGCTAAGCACCCAGGTAAGATGTTGGCATACAACTGCTCACCATCATTCAACTGGAAGAAGAACTTGGACGACGCAACGATTGCTAAGTTCCAACGTGAATTAGGTGCAATGGGCTACAAATACCAATTCATCACATTGGCTGGTATTCACTCTATGTGGTACAACATGTTCGACTTGGCTCAAGACTACGTTGCACGTGGTATGTCAGCTTATGTTGAAAAAGTTCAAGAGCCTGAATTCGCAGCTCGTGACCGTGGTTACACATTCGTTTCACACCAACAAGAAGTTGGTACAGGTTACTTCGACGAAGTAACAACTGTGATTCAAGGTGGTGCTTCATCTGTAACAGCTTTGACTGGTTCAACAGAAGAAGAGCAGTTCCACTAAGCAAGTCATTGGCTTAGGCGTACCCCGCCTTTGTTGATCAGCCCGGCCAAAAGCCGGGCTTTTTATTTTTGAGCGAAAATACCCGCATGAATTCAAATTGTCCTTTGTGTACGACTGATGGTGGAGAGCTTCTCTGGAAGAATGAAGAGATGCGTGTCATTTTGGCTGATGAGCCAGAGTTCCCTGGATTTTGTCGTATTGTCTGGAATGAGCATGTTGCTGAAATGAGTGATCTATCCATTGATCAACGAGCCAGACTGCATCACATTCTTATTTTGGTAGAAAAAGTGGTTTTAGAGGTCATGCAACCTGACAAGATTAATTTGGCTGCCTTGGGTAATATGGTTCCTCATCTGCATTGGCATCTCATACCTAGATATCAGGCTGATGTCTGTTTCCCTGCATCTGTTTGGTCAGAGAAACAACGAGCGTCTGATCATACCCATTTAGAGATACAGCGCGCTAAAGTGCCATCTTTGAAGAAGAAAATTCAAGAGGTTTTGGGAGTTCTGTAAGTGGCGGCGATGAATCCCGAAAAACGCAGAGCTTTTTTTGAGGCTCTCAAAAGTAATAATCCTAAACCCACCACTGAGTTGGAATATTCAACGCCATTTGAGTTACTAGCCGCAGTTCTTTTATCTGCTCAAGCTACAGATGTTTCTGTTAATAAAGGAACCAGAAGATTATTCCCCATCGCTAATACACCTGAAAAGATTTATGCCTTAGGTGAGGCTGGATTGATCCCTTATATCCAGCATATTGGTTTATACAAAACAAAAGCTAAACATCTGATTGAAACTTGTCGCTTACTGATGGAAAGACATCAAAGTCAGGTACCAGAGGATCGAGAGGCTCTAGAAGCTTTGCCAGGTGTTGGTAGAAAAACGGCTAATGTGATTCTAAATACTGCTTTTGGTCACCCTACGATGGCAGTTGATACGCATATTTTTAGAGTATCTAATCGGACGGGGTTAGCCCCTGGTAAAGATGTTTTAGCGGTTGAAATGGCTTTGTTAAAGAGGGTGCCTAAAGAGTATTTGATAGATGCTCATCATTGGTTAATTTTGCATGGTCGATATGTTTGTAAAGCCAGAAAGCCATCTTGTGGGCAATGTATTGTTGAGCCCTTATGTTCATTTAAAGAGAAGGACTTTTCAGCATGAGTTTGTTTAATCCAAGTCGTGAGGAAGTTCGTCAATTTTTTTGTGATGCCTGGACTAAACATGTGCAGGCTGGAGTTTTAACGCCACTGGAGTCGATCGCTACTCGATGGATGGTCGAGCATCCTGAGTACCATGAAATTCTGAGTCAGGTTGAAACAGCAAAGGCGACTGACTATACCCCTGAGATGGGACAAACCAATCCATTCTTACATTTGGCGATGCATTTATCGATTGCAGAACAAATTCAGATTGATCAGCCACCAGGCATTCGTGAAGTAGGGCGACAGTTAATGATCAAGCTAGATTCTGAGCATGAAGCTCACCATCGCATCATGGAGTGTCTTGGCGAGGTGATGTGGCAAGCCCAAAGAAATGGTACTCCGCCAGATATGCATGCCTATGTTGAGGCGATCAAGCAACTGATCTAACTAAGTCCTTAGTCGTTAGGTTCTTGTTCAGATTCTTCTTGTTTTGCTTTCGCGCGTGCCATGGCGGCAGCGATGATGGCTTTTTTTCTCTCGATTTCTGATTTTTCAGCATCATTCGATGCAGACTCGGTATCTAGAGCTTTTAGTTTACTTTCCGCCTTGCGTTTGAGGCGCTCATCATTATCAGCCTCTTCACGCACCAAACGTTTCTGTCTTGAGAGATACCGTTCTTGGGCGATACGTGCTTCTTCTTCGCTCCATGCGTCCCAACCAGTTTGAGATCCTGTGACCGGAATCATGGTGATGCAGTCCACTGGGCAGGGGGGGATACATAAATCACATCCTGTGCACCAGTCTTTTAAGACCACATGCATTTGCTTAGACGCACCGACAATTGCATCAACAGGGCAAGCCTGAATACATAAAGTGCAACCAATGCACGCCTTAGGGTCTA
>JACCDW011392804.1_pt1 | contig 16812 bp, 22 predicted proteins | sample 7449781 | NCBI WGS metagenome assembly JACCDW01 (sample SAMN15323449, study PRJNA562643) | freshwater metagenome | isolation source: river surface water | place: USA:Blue River Watershed | collected 2017-08-18
TCGGAGTTAGCAAAAACTTAATTTATATGTCTAATATGTAAAGCGATTTACCTATCACTAAACGGCAATCCTGTCAACTAGGCGATCCAAGCTGTTTTAGTACCTAGCTAAAAACGAAACGCGGTAATATACCAGCTTTTGTGCATCCTGTCAAACGAGGTAGTAGGTGCAATCATACCTAAGCTGCCTATCGTGCCTAAATGACCTCTTAACGGTTCGCTGGTTAAACTTTACAGGTTAGATAAACTTTACAACCTATACATACTTTACGTTTTAGACATATCTTTGCGAAGCTGGCTTTACAGTTTGAGCCTGGTCAAGTTCTAGATTACTGACAGTATTTTCTGTCAGTAAAATATTCATAGGTAGACATAACTCGATAATTGATAAGCTGGGCAAATAACCCTTTGTTTTTGCTAACGTATTAAAAGACCTACTTAGAGTTCTACCTACCTAAAATCGCAAAATAATGTAAGCTGAGAGAATATTTAAATAGGTAGCCTACAGTAATTTGTAGTTTTATGTATAGTGTCGTAGTATGCTATTTGGGGATAGATTTTAGCTAAATTTGCGATTTAAGCCCTCTGTACTAAAACCGTACTAATATAAGTAAAACTAATAAAAAAAGGCAGTATCGCTACTACCTAACCCTGGAAAGCTTATTACTGCTAGTGTCTGAGTTATTCTAGCGACCTATAAAGCTGTGTTCCTATGTCTGACAATTGCGCTATCTTTATAAGCACTCGTACCACTTTAGATCGGTCGCCATCGATACGTCTCGCCCAAAGGTCGATTAACTCGCTTTCTGATGGCGTTAATCGTACCTGTAAGCACATTGTCCTTTTTTGTTTTTTCTTGCTCATTTTGCCTCAAAACGGAATATCCCACTCGTCATCTAAGGTATCTGTTACCCAGTTTCCATCGTGCCAGTCAATGCAAGGTCTATCAATCCAAAAAGCTCGATTTACCAATGTGTCTACCCAATAAAAATCATAAGTATCAACTGCAAGCTTAATTTCAAGCCATTTACGCCAAACAATCTTAAAAGGATACAATCTAGGGCAATCTGGCTTTACTCGTCTATATTCGTCATTAGTTTTTGCCATAAGATACCTGTTTCACGTGGTTTGTGATTTATTTGTCTCTTAAGATACTCGCAAAGTTCGATCGCTTGCTCGTTGTCGAGTGCATATTTACTGTTAACTTTGTATCGGGTTCGCAAGTAATCAAATAACCTGGTGTAACTCCAACTAGCTTGTTCGGCTAAAAGCGTTATTTGTCGTAAGTTGTGTAAATATTCTTTTGTTTGTTTACCCATCTTATTAGTCAAGGCTAATTTCAGATTGAGCATTAAGTACTAGTTCGCACATACCAAGCCCAGCAGACATTTTTTCCTTTACCTCGTCTATCGATTGTTTTACTTCAAGTTGCTCTGAGGTAACGTTTACGGATATCTTGCAAAATAATTCATGTAGATACTTGCAAAATACAAATACCCTAGCTAATTCCTCTCTATCGAGCTTACTAATAAAAACTATCGATTTATCATCTTGAAATTTTTCTTTCACGCTATTACTTACAAAGCTCATAGCATCATCGAATTCCTGCAAGGTCAATCTAGCGATCAAAACTTGATCTATGTGTGTTAAATGAATTTTTGCAAGTTTATCTTTTTCTAAGTTTTTATTTTTCATTTTTTCCCAGGATAATGATACGTTTTTGCTTAAATTAGCTTCTTGTCATGTAGTTGTTTTATTTGACTCAAGCTCGAAAATAGCTTTTATCATCGTCCCTTTGACATCCGAAATTGCTATCCCTTTACACAGGCTGTTATCCTCCATTCCTTCTGTTAACCGAGAAAATAATTTATATACTTCTTTACAGGCGTTAACTGCGCTTTTTTTGCTTGTTATACCTGCCTCGATTACCTCGGTTAGCAGAGGTAAGTCATTAACAAACCAAATCGCTAGTGAAATCGACAATATTTCTTTTTCAGATGTAGTCAGCCTCATCTTTTTTCCCACACTCCGTTAGCTAAGTAGTAACCTAAGCTAGTCATTGCATTTGAAACGGTTCGTCCGGTAGGTTTTTCAGTTAACCAGCCTTGAACGTAGTAACTATCTAATTGCGCTCTAAAAGTTTTGTTGACTATTTTTAGAGGTATGTTAGCTGCGTTGCAATTTTGTCGTTCGGTGAAAATAATACGTTCGATTACCGCTAAAAGACTGTCTTTGCCAGCTTCAGACTCATTGTCGAGCCAAGCGAAGTAAGCAGCCAAATAATTGTTAGCTTCCGAGGCATTTTGCCAGATACCCGTAACAATGCCAGTAGTAGCTAGGTCGAGACAAATTATTTTTTGATTACTGGTTAGCTTAGTTAACTTAGGGCGTATATTACGACGTAAGGCTAGCCATTCTTCACAGCGTTGTAAATCCCAGTACCTAGAAAACTCCTTATCGCAACCGTCCCAGTCAACCTCGTCAGGTGAGAAGTGTCTTGTTGTGCCACCAGCGATACCAAGGGAAATTTTTCGTTCTTCTGATAAATCTTCTATTCGAGCAGTAGGGATAACTAGCATTCTACGCCTAAGCTCTTTAAATTCTTCCAGCGTATGAAATGGAGTAATCGAACTAAATATTTTCGGACAGAAGCAATGAAATTCCAAGTTTTCCCCTGCATCTTTCGAGCTAATCATGATTTTGTCTGAAGCTCGGTCATACCCGTATTTAAATAGCTTAAAAATGTCGGGATTAGTTTTAAAAGACGCTGGATCTACATCATCCCAAACCATAATGACGTGGACTTCTGTTTCAACATAGCTAAACGGCATTATCGATCCGACTGGTGCAGGTACTTCGATATGTTTAAATTTGCGACTATTTAAGCTATTGCGGATAGCTGCAAAAGTATCACTACTACTATTAATGTCGATACCGTACAAATTAGCAGCTAGCTTGCCGATTGTAGATTTGCCGCTTCCAGACACGCCATAAAAAAACAAATAAGGCGTAATTCTGCACAAGGCAGAGGGCAAAAGCAAGTAAGAGGCTACTAGCGCATAGTGATCTTGAGGTAAATAAATTGCCTCTTTTATCCATTTTCGAATAGATGTAGGAAAATCCGTCTCAAAAATATCTCGCCAATAAATGCCGAAACTATTAGCAAGACGGAGTGAAGAATAATTAATACTGGTCATTTGTTTGTGTCTATATTTTTTACTGTCAGTATTTTCTGTCAGGAAACAATACCTTTAAGAAGACTGAAATAAGCAGCAAGGAAATCGCTGTCTTTGTTTCCAGCAACTATTACTTGTTGAATTAGTAAGCCCAATGAGCAGCTTCTAGTTTCTTCCTCTGAATAATCACAAAAACTACCAAACTCACGACGCAAGAAAGTTACTTTGTCTTCTAAGCTAGCTCCTTTTGGTGCAAAAGCTTTTCTTTGGGGTGTCTTGACTTCATAAACTGGCAGAGTACTACTATCAGGAATTTGTACCATCTGTACCGAACGAGTCAAACAAGCAGACTTTTCAGCTTCTACCATGTCCCCAAATTGCATATTAGGGACAAAGGTTACAGTCCCTTTTAAGCTCTTCTGTGCAGCCATCCAATGTTGAGGGTTGTTTTGAATATGCTTGCTTAGTTCTACTTCAAAACCGGAAGGTTGGAAGGTTTCTTCTGCATATATCCACTTTCCATCATTATCTTTCTTGCCTGTAGAAGTCCGAACGTTGTACTCTTTAGAGTAGATAGGTATTTCGCAGTACCCTAGCTCTTGGGGTAATGCCGATCCAAATGCTGGCATTACTCCTACCAAACCTTCTAATTTGCCGTAAAGAACATACCCTGTATCTGTAGAGGTTACTTTTGCTTCTTGGTAATTAGCCTGAAACAAAAAATCCTTTTTATCGCCTTTTAGTTTACCGTAAGGCTCTTCTTTGTAAGCGGAATAGTATTTCATGAAATTTTATTAGTTGTTGAATCTGTAGACGACTGCAAGGTTTCGCTTGCTTGCGCTAAAGCCTCGTAAATAGAGGGTTCGAGTCTTTTTAGCTGCTTAGACAATTTTTCGCTACCTTGAGTTCGAGCTTTTAAACTACTGCTAAACAAAGCAACAGCAGCTATTTCGGACGGTTCTTGACCTTCGTAGATAGCCAAATCTCGCGATACTATCATTAAGGCTTCGAGTAGCATTGATATCATTTCACTCATGGGTCATTTACTCCTAAATGTACGATTGAAGTAAACATCAGCTTGGTCTAAAGTAAAAATTCGCTCTTGTAATGGGCTGCCAAGATAACGCCTCGCAAAATTGGTTACATCTGGACGAAGTTTTTCAAACAATACATAAAAATTTTCAAAAAACTCTGGATGATACGCTTCTAGTAATGCTATTTGAAACGGAAAGTAGTCTAATATGTATCCTTTCGCTTCAACTAATAACATTGGTGTTTTTGCATCTTGTGTTTTGTACACTGCAAAATCTACAGCCCATTTTTTACCGTTTGGGTAAGCTTGACACTTAGGAACTAACGGTAATTTGTATTGAGGTAATACATTTTCTACTCCAAATACACCAATTAGCATTCGGTAAACTTTATACTCATGCGTACTGGCAAAGTATAAGCGAGTATCGGTCTTAGCTTTGCAGTTCCTGTACTCTTCCTTTCCTTTGACATATGGCGTAGCAATGTCTCGAATAGGATCGTAAAGCATTGGAACAGCTTTATACTTATGAGGTTTTACCACCGTTTAATCTTCTTTTTTCTTTTTCTTGAGCTAAAAGAGCCATAATCGATCGCCCTTCATTATCAAGAGTTTCGTCAGCATCATGATTATTGCTTGGGGGTCTACCTGTTAGCAGTTCCCAAGCATCAGCTACTAACTCGCAAATTCCGTCATAACCTTCGTTTTGCAATGGCTTAACTAATTTACGAGCAATGTAAGACAAAGCATATTCTCTGTCAAAAACAACGCTATATTCGTTTTTCTGGTGTAAATGACTGCCTAATGGAGCAATTATCATGTTTCGGCGATAATTACGTGGCGTAAGCATAGCCGCGTGTAAGCTCGTGCTTAACTTATTACCTGGTAATTTACGCCACGTAATAATTTCAACGTTTCGTATTTGACGCATTCTTGATTGCTTCGTAGTTTTGCTTAACTCGTCCATACCCTAGAGCTAGCTTTGCTAGGTAGGTATATCTAACTCGTTATAAGTAGTATGGACAAAAAAAAAAAAAACTACATCCGTCAAATTACTGAATCTCAGTAAATTTCCATGTAAAATTTGTACTTTTTATACAAGTTGGTAAATCAGATTACATTGTGAAGAAAACTTGTTAATAGTTGAAAGTAAATTTTTTTAACAATAACTTGACAAGAACTTAAATAATTTGTTTATATATAAATAATCCGCCCTGCGCGGTCTGTCCGGTGGGAATGATACTAGGGGCGGGTGGTCGGGAGAATGTCTTTATATTAATGACAGTATTTACTGACAGTAAATAAAATATAAGCAAACATCTATATAAAATATTTACTGTCTCGATCTAAAAAAAAATTATTTACCTAATTTCTCCTTCAAAATCACTTTCACTAGAAATTAACGATTTGATATCGTCCGATAATTCTGCTTCACTTTTGGTAATTTCAGTTTTTAACTCAGTTATGCTGTCGGAACTAACTGAGTTATTTCTTATCTGCTCTATTTCTGGTTTAAGCTTTTTAATCCCTGGGTGAGTACTAGCTAATTTCTCGTATTTGGTAAGCAATTGATTATACGCTTCATTTTGAGCCTCAATTGTCTCGATATAGCTTTTTACCTCACTACTTTGTATTCGTGCTTCGTTTAGCTTGCTAGTAGCCTGTAGCTTGGTATTTGCTACCTCTAAACTAATGCTGTTACTTTTAGCCGTTTGATAGCCTAAACACACTAAATAGCTACTAATACCTACTGCTAATATCGTCCAGGCTAACTCTGGCAAGTTAATCTTATGCATCACTACCTTCTAGTAAAAATAGCTTTCTCTCGCTTTCTCTTCGGTTAACTAGCCCCAGTACCTCTTTACCCCCTGCTCTAGTCCAGCGAAGTAATTCGCTAGCCGCTCCGCGAGTATCGCCGTTATTTAGCTTCTTAAGCAGTGTGGATTGACTAAATGCTCTAATACCTACATTAAAAGTAAAGCTTACTAGGGCATCAAACTGATTTTGAGATAGTTTTACTTTTACAAGTCGATTAACCGCTCTCATTGCGTCTTGTACATCAAGCTTAAGCAACCTCTCGGCTTCGCTAAACGTAATTACTTGGTTGGGCTTAGTAGTCTTAGTATGTCCATAACCAATTGTTAGAACTCCTGCGCTACAGCGATAAGAGCCTAAGTTGCAGCCTTCCCAACTTTTGATGAAATTTAAACCTTTTTGGGATAACAACTGATCTGTTTTCTCTCCCGATTGAATAGCTCCTAGCCAACCTATGTAAGGCAACGCTTTATCGGGTCTTTTAGGCAATCCTAGAGAACTTCTGATTAAATCATCAAATGCGTAATCCAAAGAATTAATTTCGTCGTTTTTAGCACTCTTGAAAAAAACCTGAAAAGCTCTTAATCTATAAGCTTGATAGTTGTTAGTCATAATAAAATACTGTCAGAATTTACTGACAGTAAAATAAATGGTTAAGTAAACTCGATAATTCTTAAGCTTGCATCTCCACTAGCAGGCGTGGGTATGGCGTAAATTTCGCCTATATAATTTACTGGGAAGTTATAAGTGGCATTACCAGGGATGAGTACAAAATAGTTCCCGTTATTTGGAGTAATATTATTATCAAAATTTATTGCTACTGCTCTAGCACCGTTGTTTTTAATTGTTAAGCCTTTTCGATCTGGATTAGCAGGGACTATCAATGTAATTACTGGTTGAAGAGTTATAACCGTCGTGGTTGCGGTAGTACTAGCTAACAAAGTACTTAGCTGTTCGGCAAACAATCCCATCATTAATTCTCCTAATTCCGATAATATTTTTAGTGATTCTAAATATTTTGGCGGTAAGCTTACCGTAGTTTGAGCTTGCGACTCTAAGACCTTGGTAAACCCTTCGATACAAGTATCTATAGTAGTGCCTGTGTATTCCCAGACTTTTAATCGAACTTCACTTAAACGAGATAAAGCAAAATAGTATAATTCGTAGCTATTACCTGAAAAAGCCGAAAACTCTAAAATTGATAATTCCGATAAAAATAGTTCTTTTTTACTGCCATAGGCTATCCCATTTGGCGTTTGTAGTCCTTGCGCGATATAACCTCCTTTTCTCCACTCAGGTAAAGCAAGCGATGATTCAACTTCAGCAAGAATAAACGGGCTGCTAAAAACTCCTAAATAAGCTGTACGGTTAGCACTCGTATAGATATTATTTACTCTAAGCTCCCAGTTACCACCTATTAATTTCGAGAAGCCCATAAAAATTATAAAGACTGATTTTGTAACGATGTCAGGCTATTTAACTTAACCAGTATTTCATTTTGTTTTTCGTCAATAGTTATTAAAATATCCTCGACCGTTACGCTACTATTCTCATCGAGCCTGCTCCACAGTTTAACCCTCCAATTTACTAACCAGTTAACCGCTGTGAAAACAATCTCACTTTCTGCTACTGGCTCAAGTTTAAATAAATTTAACTGTCTCAACCAGACGCGCTGAGAAGCGATACTCGCTGGGTATTGACTTAATGGAGTATTCCATAACTGTCTTACATATCCTGCCCTGTGCCAGTTCCCGCCGCCAGCCGACATATCGATCTGAACCAGACAAACATCACTTTTAAAAGGTAGTATCGTTTTATAGCTTCCGCCATACTCGCCACTAGGTAAGCTGTACTCCCCGACAAAACGAAATTCTTCTGTAAGATCGATATGTGGATTAAGCATTGATAATCACTGTTAAGCGCGCGTTTTGTTTTTACTGGGTTCGTAGGAATACAAAACCATTCTGCCGTTAGTTGTCTCACCTGCAATAGCCCTTGGGAATTCCTCGACCAAATTAGCGGCAACCAGTACGTCTTTGTATCTGACTTTGTTTCCAGCCGCGTCATTTAACCGTAAGCGACGGCGAGAGCATACAGTCGATTTAACCATCTCTTCTACTGAGCAAGCTGGGTAACGATACTCAGGCTCGTCTTTTGCTATTTCTTTTACTCCACATTTAGCCTCAATTCCCGCATAGCTTCCTTCCGGTGCAATAAAATAAAATTTTGCTGCGGCAGCCCCTTCCCCTGCACCTGGTATAGTCATTTCGTATCTAGCAAAACCTGGCATTCCAAAAACCTCCTTACAAACTAAATTTTATTTAAAATTTAACCTCTGCTTCTTCTGCGACTAAACCCAGCAGATTGGATATCAACTCCTTTGTATTTCAGTCCTAGAATTGTTCCAGCTACTGTATCGAGTTTGTCTCTAGAGCATAAAACTTTTGAGCTTTTTGCTGCTGTTCCAGTGCCATAGCGAATACTGACGTAAGCAGCCCGTCCAGTTCTTACCAATTGGTCTATAGTCACGAATTCAAGCGTTCTATCCGCGTCTGTTGCTCGTTCGATACCTACAGCAGTTGATATAGTCGATCCCGTGTTGTCGTAAAAATCGGGTAAACGAACTTGTCTTTTAACGCCGCCGCCTAAATCGACGACATGAGGGACTAGTCTTGGCATTCTTCTTGCCTCCTGTAACTAATTGTTTTCGCTCGAACCGCGAGCTTGTATACTACTCTAATCGACCTATAGCCAATTTATACGAAAGCTAAAAAGCTATAGGTTTAGTTTTGCTTTTAGTTCGTACTGTTTTACAAGGATTCGTCAGGACTTTTGCCATCTACAGACACTAAAACTAAATCCTTGGGCATTCCATGTATTTTGAATTCAGCACGACTAAAATAAACCTCTCCTGCTGGTCGCCTTTTCGGCTTTTCAAATATACGCCCGGCAACCTGTATAGTTTCACGCGCCGCAAAACTGCGGTCAGTAGTACTGGTTGTTAAGTAGTCGTTGTTGATTACGTCGTTCTGAATTGCCAACATTTTGCTAATAACATCTTTGGCATCGTCAACCGTTCCGGCAGTAACAATCATTTCATATCCTTTAATTTTGTCCCTATAACTGTATTTATTTTTTCCTTTTGTCCAATGATGTAAACTTTGACCTGTTGTAAAAATACCTTTAATCTTTGTTTTTAGTGCTACTAAATCGGCTCGACTTTCGTAAGCTCCTTTGTACCTAATACTGCATTGAGCCTTAATAGGAGCGCGGTTATTAGCGTTAGCTATATCGGATCTTTCTTTCCAATGAATTACTACTTGAGGCAAGTAAACAACCGATTCGTGAAAATCTAAAGTCGGAATACCGTAAATATCTGGTTTTAGATGTGCTTGTTGAATTTCATATCGAAATAAACTTATCTTCATGTGCATTGTTGGAATGGTGTCTTTTGAGCGAATAATACAAGCGTTTCGTATGTCTTTTCTTGTTATGCCTCCAACGGTATCAAAATCATTGTCTGTTACATCAGCAAACCACTCAACGACTTCTTTGTTAAAAGTTTTGCGTAAATAATCTCGAATCAGTTTAGACGGTCTGGTAATTGTCATAAGCTTTGCCTACTAATTGTTTATTTTTTTCTGACAGAAAATACTGTCAGAAAATTAGAATCAAGTCTTGTGTTTTACTCTTCAGCTTCGTACTTAGCTATATCGTTTTTATTAACTGTAGTAGCTCCGATTACATTGCCCGCAGTTTCTAACGCTTCTTTGCCTGCTTCTTCTTTGTCAAAATCATCTAGAGCTTTCGTTAACTCGGTAAAAGCTCTAGCACTTTCGTTAAACCCTTCTTGTATCTCTACCCCTGCACTAGCTAAAGCCGTTATTTGTTCTAAGCCTTCTTCTAAGTTTTCGACCTTATTTCTAAACCCTTGGTAGTGGTCGCGAAACCCTGGTCGCTCTTTAAACCAAGGGAAAGCGTCTTCCTCTAAGATTCCTTCTCGCTTAAACGAATTCCCCATCTGAGCTACCCAGCTTCCTACAATTTCTGTAGCTTCAATTGCTGCATCTTTGGTTTGCCGAATGGCGTTAATAGCACCCGCTCCTGCGGTAATAATTCGATTAGCTGCTGCAAAAGTCTTTTTAGCTGCCGCTACCTGTGCTGCCCCAAAAATATCGTTAAGCAATCCATTAATTGTTTTACCGATGATCGCGTTAACGTCTATTTCTGTGTTATCAATACCTTTTGGTGTAACAAAATTCAATACTGCGCTTAGTGCTTCTCCCGCCGTTTCTCCTAAATTACGAGATAGCATCATTGCATTATGAGTCGAAGAAACTAAAGTCAATACTGAAATTATTTTATCTGCGCCTGTAGCCGTCCACGCCTTCTCCGAAAACTCTTGAAAAGCTTTGAAGGCTGATTGAAAAGCATCTAACTTACCCTCTACGCTTCTGGCTATTTGATTCGTGTTAGTTACTATTGGCAGCATTACCGTATTCAGTAAAGCGTTTAATCCACCCAATACATTGTCAAGATTATTTTTAATGGTATTACCTAATTGACCAGCCCAATTACCCGTAGGGGATAAGCACCCGTTTGGCATAGTAGCTTGACATACTCCTTGTTCTGCTGCCGTTGCTATTTTGGTAGCAGATGTTTGATCTACTAGCACAGGAAAAGCAGCGAGAGCGGCTATTTTTAAAACTCCTAACTCATCAAAAGTATCTGTTGTTTTCGTGTTTATACTATCAATAGTAGTAGTGGCTGTAGCAACGTTAGCTGTTAGAGTATTTATTTTTGGAGTAACCTTGCCGTCTACTTTGTCAGCCGTAGTATCAGGAATCGAGTCTACTTTTACCCCTACTCCTGCTATAGCTCCTGTAAGTGCCGTATATTGTTCGTTTGTCAAATTAATTTCCTCTGTTAGATTTTCTATTTGTCCATTTAAAAGAGCAATATTAGACGCATTTGTGCTTATATTGCTTTCTGTTTGACTAACCCTATTGGTTAGCGGTGTCAAATCTACTGTTACTGCTGGCGTATTTTCAAGTGTTGTAACTCTATTGTTTAAATTGCTAACATCTTGATTTAAACTTGTCGGATCGAACAACCCAACCCCACCATTTTCTAAAGCAGTCAACCTATCTCTTACTGTTGGTGTTTCGCTTCCTGTGTAAACTCCAAGTTCTTTCCCAATATCGTTTATATTTTGTTCTTGTTGCTCGGATGTTTCACGGGTTGGTAGCCAGTCCAATAATTCTTCAACTTTAATACTAAAACTGTCTTCGTACTGATTTGTTAATTCCTCCCAAGTTGTCGGCGTTATTGCAACCCCTTCAGGTAGTCCTACACGCTCTAAAACTCTTAGTAATTGATTAGAGTTTTTAACAATTACTGATTGAGTAACTACGCTGCTACCCCCACCAGTTGCTACTCTACGTTCTTGGTCTAAAATTATCTTGGCTTCAATAGTATTTAACCTGTTGTTTGTTAAATCTCTCTGTTCTTCAATGTCTAATTTAAGAGCAATAAACTCAGATCGGTAGTAGCTTGTTAGCAATTGTAAGTTAACTATATCTGCACTATTTTTAGTAATTTTTTCTTCTTGTGCAGCTATAACTTCCTGAGCGTTTTGTAATGCTAAAAACATCTCGTCAAAAACTTCATTTGCATTAGTTAGCTGAGCGTTTAAAGATTCAATTTCTAAGGCTAAATAATTAATATCTTCGGTATGTTGTAAATTGGCAGCCTCCAAAGCCGTCTCTAGTTCAGTGATTGCTACGTTGGCATTTGTAATCTGCTGATTTGCTTTGTCCAGTGCTGATTGCTGCGTTTGGAAGCCCTGTTCTAGCGTTTGAATATTGCTTCTTAACTTTATGATATCTTGCTGCTGCTGGCTATTAATAGCTATTTGAGCGTTAAACGTTATTTCGTTTTGAGCGAGCGTTGCGTTTAACGCGCTAATATCTTTGTTAGCTTTATTGTAAAGAGTTAAAAGGTTAATGTAATCCTTATCAAAAGCTCTTATTGCTTGCTCGTTTTGATCGATTCGCTCGCCAAGAACAGTAACACTTGCATTAGTTAAAACCAGCGTTACTCCTGCGCTAGCTAAAAAGCTTAATATAGGTAATAAAGCTGCTGTACTTTTCAATCCCTCTAACGCTAATTGAGCCTTAGCTAAAGTCCCGCTAACCGCAGTTGACAACCTCCCCATTGATGGCAAACTCTTTGCCGTTCCTGTAGCCGTACCCGCTAACCAATTCCAAGCGGCAATACCTCCGATAGTAATAGGTACGGCAATCCCTGCTGTCGCTTGTTCGATTGAAATATCCGTAATCGCATTATTTAACAAATTACCCAAATGAGTATTGTCAAAATTTCCTTGATTTAATACGTCAATTGCACTACCCGCGCTACTAGTTCCTAGTAAAATATTTAATTGATTGCGTAATTGTTGTAACTCGGCTTTCGTTGCTAAGTCTTCACAAACTAAATCTGGCATAAAGCACCTCTTTTTTTTAAAGTGAAAAACTCTCTACTGCGATACCATCTGACCCATAGCAGCAAATTATATTTCCGCAAACGACCTCACAAGTATCAGGAGGACATCCCTGAGTTAAACAACCAGTTGTTATCCCAGGCTCACTACTAAAAGAAATGGTTTGCATTAATTGTTTGTTTTCCCCGAATAACTGCAAAATCCATTTACCAAATTCAGGTTTTACAGTTGGTTGTACATAAATTGGTTCACCATTAGGATATCTATTTGTAGAAATACTTGGATCAGTATTACTATAAAAACCAAGAGGATGCACAAACTCACTAGCGGGTCTGTATTCTACCGATATTTGACTTATACTAAACCGATGAGAAATAGGAACAGCAAAAGCGTCATAACCCTGATACAAAGAGCTAATTATTTCTGCTTCGGTTTTAGAGCTTAAATTTGGGTATGTACTGTAAAATCGATTTCTTCTAGCAAAATAGGCTCGTCCATCGACGTAATTAACATACATTCCAAAAGGAACTTGGTAATTAACAGAAAATCCAGGTATAGCGGTTATTAGTAACGGAACAACTGAAAAAGCTACTCTAACTATCTCTGGATTTTGACCTAAATAATTAGTAGTTCTATAAGAAACGAGTGGTATTTGATTAGGAGAATGTAAAAAATATTCTCTAACGTTCTGTATTCGTACTGGTGGCTCATTTGGTCTTGTGTATTGTAAATAAGGTATTTCTCCTTCATTGCAAGAAATTAAAACCATATTAAATAATATGCTTGCTTGTATTTTTTCAATTCAATACTAACAATTTAAACCTATAAAGACTATAATCAAATTATCCTTAAGTTTAAACACGATCTAAGTAAGCTACTTGCTCCGCTTACTTTTTTTATTATTTAAAATCCTTACTGCTTTATGAAAATATCTATTACCGTCCCAGTAATTAAAACAGTTAAAACTGAAATAAGCTTTGTAGCAGATACAGAAAATGTAAGAGATATGTTTCATGACAAAGACGTACAGCAACTAATAAACGGTAATAAATTAATTGCCTATGTTTGTGCTGAAGAGTTTTTAGAATTAGATAACAATATAGAATTAGCTGACTTTGAGAGTTGTATTGACGGCATTAAAATCGAGCTTTTAAATGACGCTAGTAATACCTTTGATTTACAACAAGCGATGATGCCTTAACAGTGCTTACCATTCCTGCTAGACGGAACAAGCAAAGATTATACGCTCAATCCTACAACCGTCAAGCCTTTACTAGCGTAAAATACTTCGTATCGAGGGCTTGACAGTTTACGGTTCTCGCTTCTTTTTTTCTTTGCTTCCGTCCAGAGGGAATGGTTTTCTTTTTTTTGTTCTTTTTTTGTAGGCAAAATAGTTAGCAAAGCATTACAGAGTAAGGGCTTAGGTACGTTTTGTTTACTGTCAGTAAATTCTGACAGTAAATTATTACAAGTTAGCAAAGCAAACAAGCAAACAAGCAAACAAGCAAACAAGCAAACAAGCAAAGTAAAACAAAACTTACAATGCCTAGATACTTACTAAAACTCGATATTCAATCGCAAGCCATTAAAAGGAGAAAAGTTGTTACTCCTGGAATGATGGGCTTTAGCGATGCAGAATGGGATACTTTGGCAGTTCGCCAAAAGCAATTAGCCCTAGACAATGCCCTAGAGGAATGGTCAAAACACTTTGTGACCATTAGTTGGGACGTTCTGCCTTAGTGAACAAAAGCACTCACACAAAAGCAAAAATAAATCATTCCCCTCGGCGGCAAAAAGAAAAGAGATTACCTACTTGAAGCACTAGTCAAGGGCTTGATTCGTAGAATTTTACGGCAGTAAACCCTTGATAGGTGCGAGAGTAGGAATATAATCTCTATTTTGCCGAGGGAATGATAGCTAAAACGAAGGACTACGAGCTAAACTAAGCAAAACAAAGTAAACTCACTTAAAAAAGCTAGTTATGCCTTCACCTCCTGCTGAATTAACCAAAAAGATTGTTGCTTTAAACTTTTGCGATTTATTTGTAGCCTATCGCGCTGGTAGTCATGAAAACTGCTACATACCTTCCAATGTTCGCGATTTGCTCTACCAGTTAGGTAAACAACTAGGCATACACACTGCTACCAAAGCTATTTCAGGTTACGAAACACCCAGAGGCTTGCTGCTTATTTGTAATCTACTTAATGTTGCAACACAGGTTAACAAGTACTATCAAGCAGATGAGGTTAGCGATGCGATCGATCACTTACGAAAGCTTGGCTTACTCGATTAACTTGCTAAAATTTAATTAGTTAACTATTTGAAGCTTTATTGACTAAATAACCCTATTCGTGGTAACAATAGTTTATTGGGTTTAGACATCGTCCCTGGGTTCGTCGTTTCGTGACTACCATACTTTGCTTAAACCAGTAAACACACAAAAAACCGCCTTATTCCTAAAGCGGTAGCAATCTATTTATCTATTTCGATTAACTGGCAACTATAACCTTGCTGCTAGTATAACAGTACTAAATTCAAAGTAGGTCAATTATTTCATCGCTATTTTTACCATAGATTTTAGCGATTAGTTTCGCTATGACTTGTTTGCTATCGGGATAATCAGCAACAAGCCGTTTAGCTTCATTTAGACCGCTTACAAAGTCAATTGCTTGAGTATTGCTTTTAAACAGTAAATCGAGTGTTGTTTGGGTACTTTGTCGTTTCTTGTAAGTACTATCATTCATAGCTGGTGTATGCCCTAACGATTGCGCTCTAACCTCTAAAGGAATACCAGCTTGCATTCCATTTATGTTTGCTAGGTGTCTATCAGCGTGAGTTTGGGTAAATGGTGCGTTCCAATCAACTAGTTTGTGTCTAGCCGTTCTTACCCAGAAACGACGCAAATTATCAGAATCTTCTGTTTTAGGTCGATTTAATGGTAACAATGGCGTTTTAATTTCTAATATCTCCATCAAATTAGAATGTGTAGGTGGAATAATTGGACGTGCTAACCTGTAACCCGTCTTAGTTGTTGTATCTATAATCGTCTTTTCTCCTATTACTATCGCGTTATTAGTATTACTTGGATCGCTTAACGCTGGTATAACCTTTTTGTCCTTAGTAGTGAATTGCTTGTCTAGGTTTTGGATCGCGAATACTTCATGTAACCTTAATCCATAAACTATTTGCATCGAAAACACCCATAACCATCGCTTTCTAGTTTCTAAATTGGCTTTTGGATGTAAAGTACTTGTAATACCTAGCGTGTTGTTCCTCCATTCTAAAAATTCATCAAGAGTTACGGTTTGCAATTCTGCATATTCTGTTTGAGTGATGTCTAATTCGACTAAGTTATCGATAATATCTTTTCGCTTAATTGTTTCAGCCATTTTTTTCATGGCTCGAACTACTTCTTGATAGTTTTTAGTTCCTTTTTTTTGCTTGTTGATAACGACGTGAATGTCATTAAGATTAATGGTTTTATCTTTTGGCAATAGCTTATAAAAACAACCGTAAGCTCTATTCCAGCTACTTTTGTCACTAGGATTGTTTTTGTTTCTTGCTTTCTTGGTTCTACTTAAACTATCCCAATATTTTTCCTCAACTTTTGCTATCGCTTCACCAAACGTAAGGACATCATTTTTAATCTGCCCTATTTCTTTAATCTCTTTATCGTACCATTGCCAGAATTCAGCTTCGCTAGTAAAGCTTTTTAACGCTTCAGCTACTTTATGAGCTTTGGAGAGCGCGTCTACCATGCCATCTAAAGTAAAGCTACAATTACAACCGTATTGACTACGAGATTTTTTACCAATCTTAAATTGTAAAAGTATACTATCTCTGTTTTTTGCCAGAGAGACACCTCTAGGCGTTTGTTTGCGGTATCGCTCGAAGTCTTTTAGCAGACTTTCGTAACCTATTTCGTAACTATATTTTTCACTCACTTTTCACTCACTTTGCTTGAAATTAACAGTGAGCAAGTGTTTCAAGAGCTTTAGTCGCAATCTTTGGTACTTGGTTTAGAGTTCAATCCTCGTCATGGGCTTAACTTGTCTTTGCTTGCCACGACTCGAATTCAACTCGTGACTAACCTTACCTAAAATGCGCTTCACTCACTTTTCACTCACTTATCCTCAAACATACCCTTACCTGACGGGTAAAAATCGGAGTTAGCAAAAACTTAATTTATATGTCTAATATGTAAAGCGATTTACCTATCACTAAACGGCAATCCTGTCAACTAGGCGATCCAAGCTGTTTTAGTACCTAGCTAAAAACGAAACGCGGTAA
>JACCDW010580917.1_pt1 | contig 16806 bp, 18 predicted proteins | sample 7449781 | NCBI WGS metagenome assembly JACCDW01 (sample SAMN15323449, study PRJNA562643) | freshwater metagenome | isolation source: river surface water | place: USA:Blue River Watershed | collected 2017-08-18
AGACTTGTGTTGCATCAGGCAGAGCAGCCAGTTTATTGAGGGATGTACGCATTTGCAGCGCGGTACCTTCAAACAGGCGGCCGCAGCCGCCGGCAAACAGGGTGTCGCCGCAGAACAGCCATTGCTGCGCTGCTGCGTAATAGGCAACATGACCGGCGGTATGGCCGGGTACATCAATGACGGACAAAGAGACGCCCAGATTGGGCAGACTGACTGTGGCGTGTTGATCGACCTTGTCAGTCACGCCCGCAATATTTTCACCGGCCGGTCCGTAAACCGGTACGGAAAATTTTTCCAGCAATGCAGCAACGCCGCCGGCGTGGTCAGCATGATGGTGAGTGAGTAAAATAGCGTCTAGCGTAAGATTTTTTGATGCCAGCATCTTCAGTACGGGCGCAGCGTCACCGGGATCAACGATGGCGGCATGCCGGTCATCATGGATCAGCCATAAATAATTATCCGCAAATGCAGGAATCGCGCTGACATCTAAAGAATGCGTCACTGACATGGACATGAACCAATACGCTGTTGAAAAGCCGATTATATCGCTAGGGCCCTGGTTCGACACGCCAGCCGGTGCCTACATCAGGGCATGGGAAGAGGCGCGGCTCAATGAGCTGACCGCTGATATTTTCGGCTACAACGCGGTGCAGATCGGGCTGCCACAGATAGACGGGCTAGGTGCCAATCGCATGCCCAACAAATGGACCACGGATGTGAACATGCCCGTGCGGCCTACTGATGCCAGTGCGGCTGCGCCTGCGCAGGTCGTGCTGGTACATGATTTTGCCGAGCTGCCATTTGCATCGCAAAGCCTTGATCTGGTGGTACTGCCGCATGTACTCGAATTTGCCAGCGAGCCGCATCAGGTGCTGCGTGAAGTCGAGCGCGTATTAATACCGGAGGGGCAGGTGATCTTGTGCGGCTTTAATCCTGTTAGCCTGTGGGGCGCCCGCCAGAGTACAGGGCGCCTGACCGGTGCACATTTTCTGCCGGTGAATGGCGAATTCATCAGCGTGCCGCGCTTGAAGGACTGGCTGAAGCTGTTGAACATGGAAGTCAATCGTGGCCATTTCGGCTGCTATGCGCCTCCTTGTGCAACCGAGCGCTGGCTGCAACGTTTCGCCTTTCTTGAAAAGGCCGGTGATCGCTGGTGGCCTTATCTGGGTGCGTTGTATATCGTGCAGGCGATCAAGCGTGTCAAAGGTATGCATCTGATCGGGCCCGTCTGGCAGAACAAGCTCAACCGGGTCAATGTCGGCGTACCAGCTACCAACAAAATGAAAAACCAACTTGAAGTCAATACCGAGCAACATGGATAAAGTCGAAATTTATACCGATGGCGCATGCAGGGGCAATCCTGGTCCAGGTGGCTGGGGCGCATGGCTGCGCGCCGGCGATAATGAGCGTGAAATATGCGGCGGCGAACGCAACGCGACCAACGACCGGATGGAACTGATGGCCGTGATCGCGGCGCTCAATGCATTAAAGCGGACTTGCGAAGTGATCTTGCATACCGATAGCCAGTATGTACAAAAGGGCATCAGCGAATGGATACACGGCTGGAAGGCGCGCGGCTGGAAGACTGCAGCCAAGGCACCGGTAAAAAACGTCGACCTGTGGCAGGCGCTGGATGCTGCACAACAGCGCCACACGATAGAATGGCGCTGGGTCAAGGGGCATGCTGGTCATGTCGGCAATGAGCGTGCCGATGCGCTGGCCAATCAGGGCGTGGAAATGACGCTGCAATCCGCGCAGGTTTAATTACTTTTTTCATACAATCGCATGCGACAAATCGTACTGGATACTGAAACCACGGGCTTGAATCCGCGCACCGGCGACCGTATTGTCGAGATCGGTTGCGTCGAGCTGATCAATCGCCAGCTCACGGGCAATAATTTTCATCGCTATATCAATCCTGAGCGTGAATCTGATCCCGGTGCGCTGGCAGTGCACGGACTGACAGCCGATTTTTTACGTGACAAGCCGAAATTCGCAGAGATCGTCGCCGAGCTGTGCAATTTCATCGCCGATGCGGAAATCATCATTCATAACGCACCGTTCGATGTCGGATTCCTGGATGCGGAGCTGGAAAAAACAGCTCGCCCCGCCTTCGCCAGTCAGGTGAAAAAAATCACTGATACGCTGCAGCAGGCGAAGGAGCTGCATCCGGGCAAACGCAATTCACTCGATGCGCTGTGCGATCGGTATGGCGTCTCAAATGCGCACCGCACCTTGCATGGTGCGCTGTTGGATGCAGAGCTGCTGGCCGAAGTGTATCTGGCGATGACGCGTGGGCAGGACAGCCTGACCATGGATCTGGACATGCATGAGCTGGCGTCGGATGGCAATGGCGGTCAGGCAAAGATAGCCGACATACTCGTGTTGCCGCCGCTGGAAGAAGAGCTGCTGGCACATGAAGCGGTATTAAAGAGTCTGGACAAGGAAGCCAAAGGCACTTGCCTGTGGCGACAACTGACCGCCGATTGAATGCGCATACATGCCTGTGCGATAATGCACGCCGGTCCGGGAGGTTAGCTCAGGGGTAGAGCGATCGCCTCACACGCGATAGGTCGCTGGTTCGAAACCAGCACTTCCCACCAACCTTAGCAACTCCACTATCCCCGCCATCCCCACCGGCGGCAACCAGCAGATAACGAACATCTGTCTTTAATTTTTCCGCCGTAGCTGTTTTTCTTTTCCTGAATTTCCCGCTTACTTTGCCGCATCCTGATGATGCGGATTTATTCGTAAAGTAGAGTCGGTTAATCAGGGTTTGCGTGCCGTGCGTACATTGCGCGAGGATTTCGCACTATGCGCAGGGCGACTGACGGCGCCACCCGGGCGCGGCTTGTTCTGGCCGAATTTTTTTGCCAGTGTATTTAGCGATGGTGGCGCGTGGTGATGACCTGCATCACGTACCTGACGTTTTGCACCGGCTGCATCCGTACGTGGCACCAGATGCTGCGGACCGTTGCCGATCAGGTCGCTCCTGCCCATGCGTTGCAGCCCTTCTCTGATGATTTCCCAGTTGGCCGGATCGTGATAGCGCAACAGCGCCTTGTGCAAGCGGCGTATTTTTCCCAGTCGCGGTGTCTCAACAGTCTCGGAATCTTTGCTGATCTTGCGTAACGGGTTTTTGCGCGTGTGATACATCGTCGTTGCCATTGCCATGGGCGTGGGCAAAAAGGTTTGCACCTGATCCAACCTGAATGCATTTTGTTTTAACCATAATGCGAGGTTGAGCATATCTTCATCTGTTGTGCCCGGATGCGCAGCAATGAAATACGGGATCAGATATTGTTCCTTGCCGGCTTCTTTCGAATATTTATCGAATAATTCCTTGAAGCGGTAATACGAACCCATGCCCGGCTTCATCATTTTCGATAGCGGGCCTTCTTCTGAATGTTCAGGCGCGATCTTCAGCAAGCCGCCCACATGATGCGTGGCGAGTTCTTTCACATATTCAGGTGAGCGTACCGCAAGGTCATAGCGCAGGCCAGAGCTGACCAGGATTTTTTTAATGCCCGGAATATCGCGCGCACGGCGATACAGCTGGATCAGCTTGCTGTGATCCGTGTTGAGATTGGAGCAGATAGTCGGATACACGCAGGACAAGCGGCGGCAGGATTCTTCTATTGATTTATCTTTACATGCGAGCCGGTACATATTGGCCGTGGGGCCGCCCAGATCGGAAATCGTGCCGGTAAAACCTTTGGTCTTGTCGCGTATGAGTTCAATCTCGCGCAAGATCGAAGGCTCTGAACGGCTCTGGATGATACGGCCTTCATGCTCGGTGATGGAGCAGAAGGTACAGCCACCAAAGCAGCCGCGCATGATGTTGACGGAAAAGCGGATCATGTCCCATGCAGGAATCTTTGCATTCCCATAGGACGGATGCGGCGCGCGTGCATACGGCAGGTCATACACATGATCCATCTCGTCCATTGCCAGCGGCAGCGGCGGCGGATTGAGCCATACATCGCGATCACCGTGTGCCTGCACCATGGCGCGGGCATTGCCGGGATTGGATTCCAGATGAAACACGCGCGAGGCATGCGCATAGGCGAGCGGATCATCTTTCACAGCTTCGTATGCGGGCAGGCGTACCACGCTTTTTTCACGGATCTCTTTTTGCTGTGCGAGCCGCTCTTCGCGCGTCATCAACTTGATCGGCTTGACGGCAGGCTCGGTAGCGGACTGGTCGGTGCCGCATACAGCCGGTTCTTTTTCTTTCATTTCATACGGATTAGGATGCGGATCGATTTTTCCCGGCGTATCAACCCGCGTGGAATCGACTTCGCTCCAGTCAGCTGCTGGTCGCCAGTTGCGCTGCACCATGAATGCGGTGCCGCGCAGGTCGCGAATTTCTTTTATAGATTCACCGGCGGCCAGTCGATGCGAGAGCGCAATCAGCGCGCGCTCTGCATTGCCGAAAATAAGCAAATCAGCCTTGGAATCAGGCAGTACCGAGCGCCGCACTTTGTCTGACCAGTAATCATAGTGTGCGATACGGCGCAGGCTGGCTTCAATGCTGCCGATGATGACAGGCGTATCGGGGAATGCTTCCCGGGCACGCTGCGCATAGACTGTCACTGCGCGATCGGGGCGCTTGTTGGGCTCGCCGCCAGCGGTATACGCATCATCAGAGCGAATCTTGCGATCGGCGGTGTAGCGATTGATCATCGAATCCATATTGCCGGCGGTGATGCCGAAATACAGGTTAGGCCTGCCCAGTGCGCGAAACGGCTCGGCCGAATGCCAGTCAGGCTGGCTCAGAATGCCGACCCGGAAACCCTGTGCTTCTAGCAACCGTCCGACCAGTGCCATGCCAAAGCTGGGATGATCAATATAGGCGTCACCGGTGACCAGGATTACATCGCAGCTGTCCCAGCCGAGCTGTTGCATTTCTGCGCGTGACATTGGCAGAAACGGCGCCGGCTTAAGTGCCGGCCGTAAGCTGGCATAGGAGCGCAAATTGGGCGGAGCTGCGTTCATGAAAATCGGTCTGGTGGGAAGAGGCCGACAGTATGACAGTTTTGTGCAGCGCGCGTTGGACCCGGCGTGGCCGCGGATGATTATCTGAACGGATTGTCGATGCTGTCAGAGGGCTTTATCGTAATTGCTTTAGGCAGGTCGGGCGCGGCCTGCAAATGGGCGACAGCATCATCGATTAATTTTTTTAGCAACAGCGCCTGCTGCAAGCCGTTCTGGTCGCGCGTAATCGACAATGATCCGTACAGCTCCAGCTGGTCGGTACGGTTTTCAATCACCAACTCGCCGATCGACATGACATCGGATTCATTCTGGAAGGGTTGCAGACCTGACATGGTTCACCTCATCAACGATTGTATTTGCGGCCGCGAATATGCGGCTCGGGCAAGACTGCCAGCCGCTCCTTGATCTCGGTCGTGAGGGAAGGAAACAGATTGATATGAATACGTTTCTCCAGTGTGGCAATCGAGACGACTTCATATTCATTACCGGCCACATTGGGAGCAATCCAGGCCGCGCCTTCCTTCTGGTGCGGATCATAAACAGCCTTGAATACATGCGATGGTACAAAAACGCGGCCATTGATGCGATTGATTTTTTCACCCTCGAATATCGGCCCGGTGATCACATACAGCTCGCCGCTTTGCTGCACCATATGACGGGTGGCACTCTCGATCGCTGCCCACAGGATTTGATTATTTTTTCTGTCTTGCGGAATGATATTGGCCAGAGAAAAACTCTCATGCTGCGCCTGTTCGGTCGGCATATCGGCCGCGGGCGACATATGGCCGCGGTCATAGCCGGAACCGGCATAATCTGACAGCAGCGCACGATCTTCGGGCGGCAACGTCACTTCCGGATGAAACGTATCTTCACGCTTGACTGCGCGCGCAGCGGCCAGACTGTCACGGGTCAGGTGTTCGGCAGACCACAGGGGCGTGCGCGATACGCCCGAATGCAGCACAGCGTAAGCTTCATAGCAAAGGCCGATCGTCCTGCTTTGCAGTGCCGGCCGGCTCAGTACCGGTGCTTTATGGTCGAGAAAATGTTCAAGACAGGCAGTCGTCTGTGCAAACGCCGCCTGCGCAAATAAAAACATCAACAGCGCCACACAATGGCCGAACAACCGTTTCATCTGTCTGGCTTTCATTCAATGCAAAAAATTGGAAGGGCGCGACAAGCTGAAGTTCCCGCGATTATTCCGACAGATTAAATGCTTTAAGGAAATTTTACCAAACGGAAATGTTCTTGCCGTGATTGATACGGTGATTGACCCTGTCATGCATCAACGGACAGATCTTTTTATGCACAGCGCTGTCGAATTCGCATGAACCCCGAAGCCTTGCTATTACAAGACCGGCATCAGGCAGGCTTGCTGCTGGCCGACAAGCTCGCCGACTGGCGCGATCGACCTGACGCAGTAGTTCTGGCATTGCCGCGTGGCGGCGTACCGGTTGCTGCGGCGGTTGCACAGGTTTTACGTTTGCCGCTTGATGTGCTGGTGGTGCGCAAGCTGGGCCTGCCGCGCTATGAAGAATTTGCGATCGGAGCGCTGGCCAGCGGAGGTCAGCGCGTACTTGCAAGCGATACGTTGGCAGCCGAGCATTTGACGCCGCAGCAACTTGATCAGGTGATGCAGCGTGAACTGGCCGAAATCGACAGGCGCGAGCGCCACTATCGTGCAGATCGTGCGCCGCTGGATCTGGCGGGCAAGCATGTGATCTTGATTGATGATGGCATGGCGACCGGCCACACCATGCAGGCGGCGATTGGCGCTGCGCGTGCCCGTTTGGCAGCGACTGTCATCGTGGCCGTACCGGTGTTATCAGATCTGGCTTACGTCAAAGTGCGCGATCGCGCTGATGGGCTGGTCTATCTGCTGATGCCGGAACATTTTTATTCAGTAGGGCAGTGGTATGAAGACTTCGGTCAGACCAGCGACGAGGAAGTGATGGACTTGCTGGCGCAGTCAGGCCAATGGTCAGACGTGCACAACAAGGTCAATCAGTTGCTGGATGCTTACCATGCACATTGCTAATCCCGTTCAAGGAGGAGAGGATGGAATACCCAACACACAGTAAAGAGCTGCAATGGATGGGCTGGCTGGGCGGCATTGCAGTAGGTGCGCTGGCGATGTATCTGGCCGATCCGTCTGAAGGGCGCCGCCGCCGCGCGCTGATCCGTGATCAGGTCAATCGCGCCAGCCACAAAACATCCAGGCTGATGGGACAAACCATGCGCGATGCGCGCAATCGTTTCAGTGGCCTGCAGGCCGAAGCAATGCGCTTGTTGACGCCGCAAGATGCCAAGCCGATTGATGATCATGTACTTGAAGCGCGGGTGCGTTCGCGTCTTGGCCGTACGCTGCCGCATTTACATCAACTGGATATCAAGGCAGATCGGGGCGTGGTCACCGTGATGGGTGATTTCAGTGATGAAGAATTACCAGTATTGCTGGAGCAGGTGCAGGCAATACCCGGCGTGGAAAAAGTCTGGCATCAGTCACGCAGTTATCTGATGCGCAGTGTCCGCGCACAAAATATGTTCAGTATGCGCAATGTATTGTGGACAGCCGGGGCATTTGTCGCTGGCTGGCTCGTATTACATGCATTTGAAGATAAGGACATGCGAGAGGAGGACTGGGCCGGCTATACCGATGATGCCGGTCAGTCTGTTGCAGATAATTCCCAGCCTGTGCATGCAACTGCGACTGCAAAACAGGCTGAACGTACCACCCAGGCTGAGGCCTCACCGGTTTCTTCTGCCGGTGGCTCGGTATTACATTAGGCTGTCATGCTAAAAGAAGTAACCGGGCTAAAAATAAGCTAAAAAAACTGGCACCAGAGCCGTGACGGGCCTTCTTGTCTGCCAGCTGCACTATCGTATTATCATGCAGCTGCAACAGAATAAAAATAACGGAGACAAGCATGAGCCAGGAGCCCACCCTGTTGTGGCAGCCGGATTCCGCGCGGATTGCGCAATCAAGACTGAACGATTACCTGCAATGGCTGGCAGCACGCGGCAAGGTATTTGATGACTATGCGCAGCTCTGGCAATGGTCGGTCGATCATCTGGAAGATTTCTGGGAATCGATCTGGCAGTATTTTGACGTCAAAAGCACGACACCTTACCAACGCGTGCTGGCATCCAAAACAATGCCTGGTGCAATCTGGTTTGAAGGCAGCCGCCTGAATTTTGCCGAACAGATTTTTCGCTTCCATACCGAAGGTGCAGATGCGGACAAGATCGCGATCATCGCCAGATCAGAAACGCGTGCAGCTGATATACAGCTCTCATGGCGCAGCTTGCGCGAGCAGATCACTTGCGTAGCCAATACTTTACGCGCGCTAGGCGTGGGGCCGGGCGACAGAGTCGTTGCCTATTTGCCGAATGTGCCCGAGACCGTGGTCGCATTTTATGCATGCGCAAGCATAGGTGCGATCTGGTCATCCTGCTCGCCCGATATGGGCAGCGCCAGCGTGCTGGATCGCTTTCAGCAAATTGATCCCAAAGTACTGATCGCAGTGGATGGTTATCGTTATGGCGGCAAGGAATTTGATCGTACAGATGTGGTAGCCAGCATGCGGGCATCATTGACCACGCTTGAACATACGATCATGCTGCCGTATCTCCATGCGCAGAACACAGCTGCTGCACCCGGTGTGATCCTCTGGTCGGCGTTGTTCACGCATCCTGCTGCCCACAGCGAGCAGATGCGCTTTGAACCAGTGCCGTTTAGTCATCCGTTGTGGATATTGTATTCGTCCGGTACCACTGGTATGCCCAAACCTATCGTGCATGGCCATGGTGGTGCGTTACTGGAGGCATTGAAAGGTAATGCGCTGCATCTTGATCTGGGCCAGCAGGATCGCTTCCTGTGGTTCTCTACCACCGGCTGGGTGATGTGGAATGCACAGATTTCCGGTTTGTTAGTCGGCGCGACAATTTGTATTGTGGATGGCAATCCCGGTTATCCGGATATGCGCACGCTGTGGCAGTTTGCCCATGATGCACAACTGACGTTCTTTGGCGCAGGCGCGGCGTTTTTTGCCAATTGCATGAAGGCCGGCATCGAGCCTGCTGACTTTGCAGATTTGCGCAGCCTGCGCGCTGTTGGTTCTACCGGCTCACCATTGGTGGCCGAGGCCTATCAGTGGATCTATACGCATGTGAAATCCGACATCATGCTTGCTTCGATTAGTGGCGGCACCGACACGGCCGCAGCATTTGTCGGCGCCTGTCCGATACTGCCGCTGTATGCCGGCGAGATGCAGTGCCGCGCACTGGGCGTGGCCGTATATGCATTGGATGAATCAGGCAAGCCACTGACAGATGCAGTCGGTGAACTGGTCATCACTGAGCCCATGCCATCCATGCCGCTGTATTTCTGGAATGATCCCGGTGATCTACGCTATCTCGACAGTTATTTTGATCATTATCCCGGCTGGTGGCGGCATGGTGACTGGATACGGATTACACCGCGCGGTGGCGCGATTATTTATGGCCGTTCGGATGCCACCATCAATCGTCATGGCATACGCATGGGCACGGCCGAGATTTATCGCGTAGTGGAAGACTTGCCCGAAGTACTAGACAGTATGGTGGTCGATCTCGAATATCTGGGGCGTGAATCTTATATGCCACTGTTTGTCGTACTGCGCGAAGGCGTGGTGCTGGATGCAGCAATGCAGGAGCGCATATGCGCAAAGATCCGCACGCAATTGTCTGCGCGCCATGTACCCAATGCAGTGATCGCCGTCGCTGAAATTCCGCGCACGCTGACAGGCAAGAAGATGGAGCTGCCGATCAAAAAACTGATGTTAGGCGCGCCGCTGGAAACAATCGCCAATCCTGATGCGATGAGCAATCCGGCTTCGCTGGCGTTTTATGCAGCGTTTGCCAGACAGTACAGCGCTGGTTGACTATTTTTTTGCATCATTTCAAGCGCCAATAATCCATCCTTCGAGCGCATCAAATTCTGCCGGTAACCCGAAGTGCTGATCGCGTCGCTGCCAGCTCCATGCGGCCAGCAGCGCGCATAGCACGGCATCGAGCAGGTCACCACTGCCATCGTCGAGCAAGGCCTTCTTGTGGCGGCCGGCATCCAGCCTTATCTGCAATGGATAGTCGCCAGCGACGAGTGCCTTGATGATCATGCCGCGTGCATCACGGCGTGCCGCAGTCTGCATGGCCGGCGCATCATTTTTATAGGAGTCTTTGGTGATGGATCGCGCCACCATGCCCGGATAAGCTTCCAGCGCCAAGCGGGACGGATCGGCAGCAAACATGCCTGGTATCGAGACACCGGCATTGCGCAATAACGGCGCACCCGCATGCAACATATAGGCAACCGGTGGATTGACCCATTTCATCGGTGAAGAAGAGGATGCAGGTATGTCGGTTGCGCGATGGATGAATTTACTGCCGGCCGGACGTGCGTCACACACCGCCTTGAATGTTTCGCGCAATGCGGCACGCGGCAATGAGTCGAGATGTGCGATCAATGCGTCCCACTCCAGGGGCCAGCCCAGTTGCATGACCAGTTCGCGTGGCAGCGAAAAAGGAAAATCAAATCCGCCCAGCCATGGGCCGGGCTGGTTCAGCCATGCGGAAAACGATGCGAAATCACACAGCGTCGTCAGGGACTGCAGGTGGAAAGTATCGTCCAGCAGATGGCCGGACGCGATCGTGATGCCTTTTCTTTTGCGTGGCGCGGAAGTGAAATCCACGCCATGCAACAAGATAGAAGCCTGATTTTTGTTAGCGTGCTGCGCCGGCATCCGGCAAGACTACGTTTACGTCCAGTACTTCGACTTTGCCCTGACGGTCCAGAGAGATCTTGATGTCATCAGGATTGACTTGCGTGTATTTCGAGATCACCGCAATGAGTTCCTGTCGCAGCGCCGGCATGAAATCCGGACCGCTGCCTGCATTGCGCTCATGCGCGATGATGATCTGCAACCGTTCCTTCGCAGTGGTTGCCGTCTTGGGCTTACTGTCAAACAAAAAAGAGAGCAGTGCCATGTCACTTGCCTTTAAAAATTCGCGAGAGGATGCCGGATTTTTCGTAATTCGCAAATCGCAGCGGCATGTCATCACCGAGGAAACGCGCAACGACATCTTTGTAAGCTTCGGAAACGTCACTGCCATCGATGTGGATTGCCGGATTGCCCTGATTCGATGCATGCAGTACCGAATCGGATTCGGGAATGATGCCCAACAGCGGTATGCGCAGAATTTCCTGTACGTCGGTATAAGAGAGCATTTCGCCCGCTTCCACCCGCTTGGGCACATAGCGGGTGATCAGCAGGTGTTCTTTCACGGGTTCGTCACCGTTTTGTGCGCGACGTGATTTTGCCTGAATGATGCCCAGTATACGGTCAGAGTCGCGTACCGATGAGACTTCCGGATTGGTCACGATGATCGCTTCATCCGCAAAGGTCAGCGCCATGACTGCGCCACGTTCAATGCCGGCCGGTGAGTCGCAGACGATATACTCAAAATCCATCGCCTTGAGTTCAGTCAGGATACGCTCGACACCTTCTTCAGACAGTGCATCCTTGTCGCGTGTCTGCGAAGCAGGCAGCACATACAGATTGTCGCAGTGCTTGTCCTTGATCAGCGCCTGAGTCAGGCTAGCTTCACGATTGATCACATTGATCATGTCATAGACGACGCGCCTTTCGCAGCCCATGATCAGGTCAAGATTGCGTAGGCCGACGTCAAAGTCCAGTACGGCGGTCTTATGGCCGCGCATCGCGAGACCGGAAGCAAAACTAGCGCTGGAAGTGGTCTTGCCTACGCCACCTTTACCAGATGTTACGACGATAATTTTTGCCACAAAAAACTCCTTGTCTGAGTTTTGGTTATGAAATGAAAAAATAGATCCGTTTATTTTTTACGTAATGTTGATCGGCTTGATGTTCAGCTTGTCGTCAATCAGCGCAACTTGCACGTGTTTCTTCGCTAATTCTTTTGGCCAGCCTTCATCAAAGGTACGATACACACCGGCAATTGAAACAAGTTCGGCTTCCATCATCATCGAAAAAATTCTCGCCTTTGGATTGCCGGATGCGCCGGCAAGCGCGCGGCCACGCAGTGGCGCATACACATGAATGCTGCCATCAGCAATGACTTCGGCGCCGGGATTGACCACGCCCATCAGCACCAGATCAGCGCCACGTGCATAGATGCGCTGGCCGGCGCGAACCGGCGTATCAATGATCATGGTGTGTGCCGTGCTGGCAGGTATCGCAGCAGGCGCGGGCACAGGTGCAGGCGCAGCTGCGGGCGGCGCTTCCTGCTGCGCCGGTTTTGCTGCCGGCATGGTATCAATCGCCAGGCCTTGCGCACGGATCTCTGTTTCCAGCGCAGCAGGGGCATTGCGTACCGCGACCGGGTTCAAGCGATGTGACTTGAACAGCGCAATGAGCGCCGGCCAGTCTATGCTGCCCGGAGCCGGTTCCGGTGACGTCGAAGCGAAGTCGAGCAGCGTGAATTCATCTTCAAAATAATCCGGTGTGCCGCCAGTGATCTGCGTGAGCGCCGCCGACAGCGCTGCAAGGTCGGTATCGCCCAACAGGGCAGCAACGGCGACCACGGTAGAAATTTTGATTTCCAGGGGTTTCCTGGCCTGATTCTTTGCCATAAATGATATGTGCGGATCCTGGATTTACCGGGCGTAATTATAACCTCGGCCTTACTGCCGAAGACATTCCCGGCGCGCTAAAACAGGCTAATTTCACCGTAAACACGGGCAAATGCAGGATTGCGGCTTCAAATTATCTCTCTGTCATCTGGTTAGGTCTGCCCTGGGCTGAAGAAAGGCATATGCTCAGGCAGTCTCTGCGGCTGCTCTGCAGACGCAAAACTGCGTGATCAATGCCTTTTGAGTTTACTCAAAACCGACAGGACGCCCGCTGCCACACTCAATCGAATCGGCGACCTTGGGTCATGGGCTCGTCTTATCTGAGCAAACTATTACTTTCCCTTTTTTAAAGGAGTCCGATTATGCAAAGAATGCAACAGCACAATCCTTTGGTAAATATGGTGCAGCTACAGCTAGAAGCATCCATGCAACTCGCGGATGCGATGCTTTCCGGTACCGAGAAAATTGATCGGGTGATGCTGGATGCGACACGTCAGGCAGTTGATGGACAGTTCAAGCTGGCACGGGCAATTGCAGATGTCAGGGATCCATCCAAGTTGCAGGAGTTTCAGACCACGCTTGCGCACCGGCCGGAGAAAAGCATTCAGTATCAGCGCAAGATCATGTCTGCATTCGCAGAAATGCAGGCTGAATATGGCAAGTCGATCCAGAATTATTTTGATCAAGTCAGCCAGAGCACAATGGTTCGCAACGCAAAAGCGACGCAACAGCAGATGGATTCAAGTGGACAACAGTCAGAGCATGCAATGCTCAATCCGGTCACCAGTATGTGGTCAGTCTGGGAGCAGGCATTCCGTGATGCGACCAATCTTGCCAACCGCAACCTGATGGCAGCACGCAGTAGCATAGAAAATGCCGCCGGCATGGCTGCGGAAGTGGTACCGCATGCTGAACCTACGGAGGAATCGACAGAGCAGGATGAGTCGGAGAAGAAGCATGGCGCTTCGCATCGCAGAAAATAAAATGCTTAATTCAGATCGCACATAAATAATCCCGGTCAAGACCGGGATTTTTTTGTGTGCATGCAATCACATCAGACCGCAGCCAGCTCACCCCAGTCCTGGCTGGGATCAGAGTTCTTGGCCGCAGCAGCAGCTGCTTCCGCTTCGCGCATTTTTTTGTTGGCCTGTTTTGCCCGTGAGCTCGATGGTGGCAGGCGGCGTAAGGTACGCAATGCTTCGAGATCTTTGATGCCGATAGAGCGCTGATCAACTGTGATCAGTCCGATCTCATTAAATGCTGATAGCGTACGGCTGACTGTTTCTAACGTCAGTCCGAGATAACTGCCGATTTCATGGCGGGTCATGCGCAGATTGAATAGCTTGCTTGAATAACCCATTTCTGAGAAACGTTCGGACAGCGAGACTAAAAATCGGGCGACTCGCGCCTCAGCAGACAAAGCGCCGAGCATGCTGACCATGGCTTGTTCACGCACCAGTTCGCGGCTCATCACGCTGTACATCGCATGTTCGAGCTCGACATGCGCATGGCCTAATGCAGTAAATTTTTTAAAAGGTAGCAGGATCAGATCGCAGTTTGACAACGCGACTGCCTCGGAGCAGTAGCGACGATTATGTATGCCGTCAACGCCGAACAGATCGCCTTTCATCGGGAAGCTCAGCACTTGTTCATTACCGTATTCATCAATCAGCACGGTCTTGAGGAAGCCAGAATGCACGATATAGAGGGTATCGAAAGTCTGTCCTATTGTATGGACGCGCTGGCCTGTCTTAAATTGCATGTGCTGGAACAGGAATTCTTCGTCATTGACTGATGATGCCGCCGGTATCCTGAGCAGATCGCACAGTTCCTTGAGATTGGACCAAAGTTTCCCCTGTCGTTGCCAGCCAGTCTCGCCTGCAGAAGAATGTACGCTGGCGTGTTGTACCTCTGGCCGGCCCTCTGTGATTTGTGTTGTCGTCATCATCATCTCCTGTTTTAAGATCTGTTTCTTTTGAAAAGCGGCAGAAGGATCTGCCCCTCATATCGTTTACGTGTTGTTGTATAAATTTTCCGGCAACATTGCGCGTGACAGAATTGTTTGTATGTCCTTGCTGCGTCTGTATTGATGCAGCCTGTAAGGCTTTGCAATGTTTTTTAATGCTGCGTGCAATCGTTGATTCATTTCTGGTTGTTTCAAATCATGCTAAGAATGGGAGTCGCTAGTATCGCTACTCAATTTATTAATGGCTATCAGGCTGCTCTGAATGCTCCGGTAGGAGCAGCCTTTCTGGCTTAGTCTTATTCCTAGACTTTCTGTTTCCTCTTTCATGCATGATTTCCCTTTCAAGAGTTAACTGCGCAAAGGTGTCAGCAAGCCATAGGCGACTGCGTATTGCACAAGTTCTGCTAGTGATGTACTGCTCATTTTTTGCAGGATTCTTGTCTTGTGCGTACTGACAGTCTTGACTGACAAATGCAGCGCATCGGCAATTTCAGTAATCGATTTGCCCAGTACCAGCATGTTGAACACTTCGAATTCCCGATCAGAAAGTGCCTTGTGCGGCTGATCCAGATTGAGCGGCATGGCATCCATCGCAAGTTGTTCGGCTACCTGCATGCTGATATAAGGCCTGCCAGCAGCCACTTTGCGGATCGCGCCCACCAGCTGGGTGCCTGCGGTATCTTTCGTGATGTAGCCTGTCGCACCTGCCCGTATGGCGCGAACCGCGTATTGATCTTCCTCATACATAGTCAGCACGAGAATGATCAGCTTCGGCGCTTCATCTTTGATCTGGCGTATCAGTTCCACGCCGCTGCGCCCCGGCATCGACATATCCAGCAACAACACTTCAAAACCCCCACGCCTGACCAGGTTGAGTACTTCAAATCCATCGGCAGCTTCTGCCGCCACATCAATATCCACCACGTCATGCAGGATGCGTTTGAGGCCCTCGCGCATGATGGCGTGGTCATCAGCGATCACAATGCGAATCATTTGCAGCCAACTTCAAACTGAGCAAGTTGTTGGGTTGTGTAATACGTGTTGTTCATTTTTGATAACTCGATTGAGATTGCACTTCAGTAACAAAAAGACAACAATTACAATAAATGTATCAGCTTTTCACCCCTAGACCTAGATCAACCAGATCTAAATTTGGTTAATCCGACCAAAAATATGCTTGGCGATATAAAATTTTTCCTTATGGCAATAAAATGCATCGCTTGTAAAAAAATGCCATCAATCTGCGCAGATGCCAGGATTGCAGTCGCAGTTGTTTTAGGCTGAACCAAGTTTCACAAAGGGAGAGGTATGGACATCAGGATGGGCGAGGTCGGTCACATCATTCAGTTATCAATTGCACCCGTGTTCTTGCTTACAGGCGTGGGTACCAACCTGCTGGTATTGACCAATCGTCTGGCGCGCATCATTGATCGCTCGCGGGCGCTGGAAGACAACATAGCGTCCATGGGACAGAACGCCGTGCCCGATGAAAGTGTGCAGGCGGAGTCGGAGGTATTGTTCCACCGTGCGCAAAAAATCAACCGGGCGATCGCCTTGTCCACGCTGTGCGCATTGCTGATCTGTATGGTGGTGGCGTTATTGTTTCTGGATGATGCCTTCAGCTTGAAGCTTGATAGCCTGATCGCAGCGATGTTCGTGCTGGCCATGATTGGTCTGACCAGCAGTTTTGTCTATCTGCTGCGCGAGATCCTGATCGCGACCGAATATCACAACCGGCGAAGAAAAAAAATCCTGGGTCGTTAAATCTCGCTTGTTGTGACTGTCTGCATATGACTGGCTGCATCTGCGTGTACGCTGGCGTTTTCAAAAAAACAGTCATCATGCATGGACTGATATTAAATTGACGATCCGCAAATACATCGACTAAACTCGAGATGTTTTGGTGCTCGCGCGCCGTTCAACAACGCGCGCAGTTAGACGGGAAACACGAAGCAGGAAGCTGAAAACAACCAGATTCCGTGCCAACGTGTGCTGCCCCCGCAACGGTAAGCAAGTGCATCGGTTCACTGATGCAATCCACTTCAATACGCCACTGTGCCATCGGCATGGGAAGGCCAAGCGGATCGACTTGCCAGCCCGGATACCGGCCAGAACAGGTGGGAGTGACGAAGCGGGGAAGTATTCGTCAAATCTTTGATTCTGCTTGTCTGACTCAATTCGCGCTCCTGATTAGTCC
>JACCDW011119444.1_pt1 | contig 16800 bp, 15 predicted proteins | sample 7449781 | NCBI WGS metagenome assembly JACCDW01 (sample SAMN15323449, study PRJNA562643) | freshwater metagenome | isolation source: river surface water | place: USA:Blue River Watershed | collected 2017-08-18
AAGTTCCCACGTTGATCACTCCTTGCCCATCCTTGCTCAAAAATTAAGCAGGATAGGCGATTGGGGTGGCTCAAATTTGGATGCAAATTCTCTTCAAAATGGCTCAGTTTTGGATGCCATTCAACAACCTGCACCTAACTTGCCGAATTTAGATCAGCCTCCAAAGAGATTTCCGCCACCTAAACAGAGTTAAGTTTTAAAAAAACTAATTCACTGAAATTGGTAGTTTTGAGCCAGTTTCATCTAAGCAACCAGTAGATGCTAGTTAAGTCATTGCTAGGCGGCAGCCTTATGGAGAAGGCTTGGGCTTCTAGGTTAGCCAAAGCACATTAGCGCTAGCCATCTCTTCTTTGGCGATTCCAACAACTTGAATGACTGTTGTGTCTGAACCTACATGCAGGTAAGCACCTTCATCCAAAAGAATCCAACTAATGGACTCTGCTTGGATTTGTGCCAGTTCTAGCCAGAAGTCTTCGTCAATGGTCATGTGATCATCCAGTAGATGCCGTAGATCGTCGCACTTAGGACTGTAATCAAGCCGACCAGCAGCAAGGCCGCGTTCACATCTCTCTTGCTCATGACATTTTGATGGTGTCGCTTCCACCAACTACTGGTAGTGAGTTCTTTAGTGCTTGCAGATATGCAGCTTTAGCAGTTTGAAGCGCTGCTGCTTTGGCTGGCAGGCGAACTAGCTCTTGCTCAACAAATTGGAGAGAAAAGTCTTGTTCTATGGGGGTCATTTGATCAACCAGTAAATACCAAGTAGTAAAACTAGAAACAATGCCAGCATGACTAAAAGCATTAGGGCAGCTTTGTATTCACCTCTCTCATATCTTTACTAAAGTTAGATGCTATTGGTCTTGAACCTATATTTTAGCACTGGTCTTGACCCTGTATTCCAGTACCGCCGGTATGTTTAAGTTACCGATCGTTTCTCCCTGAACAGCCTTGGTTGTTTGAATATCAAAGCTTTTCGTTTGAAAGCAAACTAGCCCTTGTTTAAAAAGCTGGGTAGAATCCAAATGAAATATTTATTCAGTTAGCTGAGTTTTTAAGGCATTGGGCTTGACCCTGTATTTCAGTACCGCTGGTATGTTTAAGTTACCGATCGTTTCTCCCTGAATAGCGTTGGTGGCAAGTAACTTAGTGCACTGTGCGGGTGATACGAATTGTAGTCATCGAACCAATCTTTCAGTTGGGCCATCACGGTTTTTGAATCTGGCTTGTATGCCAGCTTTGCGTAATCTCGTTTCAGTGTCTTGACAAAGCTCTCGGCTATCCCGTTACTTTGAGGGCTCGTCACGGGTGTTGTGACAGGCTTTAAGCCGAGTTCTTTGGCAAAGCTTCTGGTCTCAGACGCTGTGTAGCAGCTCCCGTTATCAGTCAGCCATTCAATCGTTTTGGGCGGCTCACCATTTAATCAGAATCGTTTCTCCACAGCTTGCATCATTAAGTCGCCAACTAGTCCTGCGTCAATGCCTTTGGTTGTGGCCACCCAACTCATGACTTCTCTGTCGCAGCAGTCCAACGCGAATGCCACCCTCACGCGTTCTCCGTTGTCACACGAAAGCTCCAATCCATCAGAGCACCAGCGCGTATCGCTTTCCTTTACCGCCACTGTGCCTTCATGCTTTCTTGTGTCGCGGGGTTTCTGGCCCTGCCTAAACAGCAGCCAGCCCTCATCGCGCATTACTCTGTAAACCCGCTTGTGATTAATCTGCCGGCCATCAATCTTCAGCCAGGCCCAGACCCTTCGATAGCCATAGGTGGCTCGATCTTTAACCACACAGGCAATGGCATCCTTGAGGTCTGCGTCGTCAGTTCTTGGTGGTTACTTTCTCAAATCAGTCCATTGGGAGGGTCGCGTTTTCTTGGTCAATACGTTGCTGCGAGATACGCCTAGTGCCATGCACACCGCCCTTATTGCTCTTCCCCGGGCAATACAGGCGAGCGCACAATCCACTTTTTTGCTTTGGCAAAGTCCACAGCCTCCTTGAGAATTTCGTTCTCCAGAGTCTTGCGGCCAAGCGCACCTTCAAGTTGTTTAATGCGTGTCATGGTTTCTTGAATTTCAGAAGCTGGGCAACGGTTTCATTGGCACCAACTGCAACCAAAGAACCTTCCAAATAAGCTTTACGCCACTGAAACAACTGGGCTGCAGTCAGTCCATGTTGGCGGGCTACCAAAGACACAGAGCTGCCTGGTTCATTGGTTTGTTTGACGATTTCAAGCTTTTGCTCCGGAGTCCAGCGCCTGCGGCGCTGAACACTGGTGACCACCTCCAGCCGGATAGGTCTTATTGATGACATAGTCATATCCATAGTCTTATTCCTAGTTGTTAGTTTAAGGAATACCGATGGGACTGTCATTCAGGGGATTAACTCAATTCTATCGAGTCTGTGTGAACGCGAATTCAGCAAGATTTCAATTATGTGAGGAGAATTGTCAAATGATGAGGTGCTGAGCAAATTGCTCTTATTGGCACTAAGCAATATTTGCCTAAAGTGGAGCATGGCGATTTGAGACTGTCACGCTACGTTAAATCGGTTTATTATTGAGTATGAGGAGCTAGCCTGTCAGCAACGATTTTTAACAGAGCATACTTAAAAAGCTTATACTTAATAATACAGCGCAATTGCATACATACTCCCAAGGCTGCTCAGGGCAAAACGAGCAGTAGCGTAAAATTACCGTCGGTACTGAACTAAGTGATCAATACTAAAAGAGTTTAACTAACCAATTTAATATTACAAGAAAAAATGGACAGAAAAATATTATTCGCTGAAGCTCAACAATTTCAAAAAAAAGGTCATTACGACAATGCTTTAAATATTTATTTAAAAATATTAAATGATTTCAATGACATTAATGCTCTTCACAATGTAGGTGTTATTTATTTTATTAAAAAAGAATATTTTAAAGCAGAAAAATATTTATGGTATTCAATAAAAGATGGCTTGCATGAAAGTTATTTTGTTGAAAATTTCATTAAAGTTCTTAAAGCAACAAAACAATATAAGTATGCACTACACTTAATCAAAAACAATTTATTATTTAAACAAATTAACAAGAATGTTGAAATTGAAATTATTGAACTCATGAATATTGACTCTTCTTCATATAAAGAAAAAGAAAAAGATAATTATAATGAAATTGATATAAATCTGAGAATTTTAATAAAAGAACAAAAATTTAAAGAAGCATTAAATATGATTTCTTTACAAATTCATAAAAAAGAAATCAAATATATTTTGGTGCAAGGAGCTATCTATCTAAAAATGCGTAAACCTTTTGAAGCTTTAAAATGTTATAAATTATGTTTGGAAATTGAACCAAATAACATTGAAGCAAATTTAAATTACGCATCAGCCAATATAATATTAGGAAATTATGAATTAAGTGAAAAGTTATTTAGGAAAGTTCTATCAATTGACAAATCCAATATTGATGCTTATAGAAATTTAATTATTATTAAGTCAATGACTGGAAAACTTGAAGAAGGAATTATACTTGGTCAAGTAGCTGTACAAGAAAATGTTAATGATGATCAATTATTATCGGATTTAGCTACCAATTATTCTAAATTAAATAATATTATTGAAGCTGAAAGATTGTTCGATAAATCTTTAGCTCTCAATAGTAGCAACCATACAACACTGTGTAATTATGGCGGACATTTAGAAAAAAATGGTAGAAGAAGAGATGCTAAACTTTTACTTGAAAGATCGCTATTGATAAAACCAATGGCATCGACATATAATAATTTAGGTATGATTTATATGTCTATTTGTGAAGTTAAAAAATCTATTGAATATTTTAATAAAGCATTATTTCTAGAAGAAAGTTTTCAACTAGCAAAATCCAATAAACTATTTGCAATGAATTATTTTTACACCAATCCAATTGAATTATATGAACAATACACTATTTCGAACAAAAACAACAATAGTATTGTTACAAACAATACCATTATTAAAAAATCCAATGATAAGAAGTTCAATTTAGGATTTATTAGTGGTGACTTCAATTCTCACCCTGTTGCTGAATTTATTATTGAAATTATTAAAAGAATTAACAAAGATAAATTCAATATTATTTTAGTATCTACGAACTCATTAAATGACGAAATTACGCAAACATTCAAATCAATATGCACCAAATGGTTGGACATATTTTCATTAAATGATTTAGATGCTGCAAAAAAGATAAGTGGTTGCAAAATAGATCTACTTATCGACTTATCTGGTCACTCTAGCCATAATAGATTGGGTATTTTTAAATTCAAACCAGCATATAAGACTGCAACTTGGTTAGGGTTTAACTACACAACTGGACTCACCTCTATTGACTATTTTTTAACAGATCAACATCAAGTCCCTGAAGAAAGTAAAAAATATTACTCTGAAAAAATTAAATATATTTCTGATCATGCTTTTTGTTTTAAACCGAATTCAAAATTTACAGAAATCAATATTTTACCATTTTACAATAATAAATATATAACTTTTGGCTGCGCCTCTAGATCAGTCAGAATTAACGATGATGTAATATTAGCATGGTCAAAAATTTTAAACTCCAATCAAAATTATAAACTTCAAATTAATAGTATAAGTTTTGCAGATGAGTACGTTTGTGAAATATATCGTAGTAAATTTGAAGAACTCGGAATTTCAAACCAACAGGTATCATTTGATTTTTACCATTATGATAAATTTTTAAATGAAATCGATATCATGTTAGATTGCTTTCCGCACAACTCTGGAACTACTTTGTACGAATCACTGTATAAAGGTGTCCCCTTTATTACACTTGAAACTAAAATAAGTTTAGGTAGACTAGGGGCAGCAATTTTAAAAGAATTAGACTTAAGTGATTTAATTGCTAATACAATAGAAGATTACATTAATATTGCTTGCCAACTTGCTAATTCAATTAATAAATTAAGCTATTTAAGAAAAAATTTGCGAAATATGATGCAAAATTCGAATTTAATGAATTCTATTAAATTCACACAAGATTTTGAAAACTCAGTTGTAGAAATAATTAACTAAATTTTTCTACTTATAGCTATTTCAAACAAAGTTACTCGGTACTGACCTGCCCCCTTAAGACGTAACATTGATTGACCTGCCCCCTTGAGGCGTACCATTGATTAAGAAGTAGTCCGGTTTTGCAAGGTTAATCTAAAAATTGATTGTTGTTGGATTCAGTGGCAAAGAGTTCATCAGGGTACTCTCTTTTTGCTGGCTGTGCGAGAGATTTTGTCAGCTCAAGCAGATTGTTTCGTGACACGAAAAGTATCAAGTATCTGCGGCAAACTCTCTAAAGGGTCGGTCGGAATAAACATGAACTCTTGAATTAGCCGATCGACACTAATTGGCGCAAAAGTAATCAACGGTGCGAATTCCATTACGTCGATGGTACAAGCAGTAAGATCACTTAGTCTTTTGGACAGTTCGCTATTCTTGATGTTGCTTCCGCTAGCTACATTATAGATGCGCTCTTGACCTTCCGTAGCTATTTGAGGCAAAACTCTAAGCACATCACTCATTGCAATGTAGTCCTTAGTTGATGCCGGATCTGTAAGCAGTAGGATTCGACCAGACAATGCTTCGCGAATTAGAGTCGGCAGGAAATTTTCCGATTCCGGATCAAATCCCACCACGTTTGATAAACGTGCCACCCTAGTTCCTGATCGCATGCTATGCAGACAGAGGGATTCACCTAGAAGCTTGGAAAGGTTGAATAAATCAGAAGCATCACCTGGATTTGACGAAAGCAGGGCTGTTTCGCGTGTATCTGCAGTTCGGCTATAAACACGTGTAGATGACAGATAGAGCAAGGATTCAAACTCAGCTCTTTCTAGCACATCCGCCAAAAACGAAACATGGGCGTGTACGGTTTTGAACGGTAGTCGGCGGAAATCCGCAGTCAGACCAATGCAATAAATAACATGACCGAGAGGACGGTCAAAGATGCTAATATCATTTCTATCAGGAGCAAATACTTCATGACCTAGTGCAACCAGATGCACAACAAGATTTCGGCCAATAAAACCTCTAGCACCTAATACAGTAAATTTCATGCGACTGGGTCCAGTTTAAAGAAGGGATTTATTCCTCAGATTCCATATATATCTATCTGACAGCGCACTCAACCAGGTTCTATGACATTAGCTGCCCTGTGGAGCACCCAAATATTAAAAATGTAGTAAACATCAAGTAAGCGATCATCATCTTCCACCAGATAACTATCTTTGGTATCACGGGAACCTGCAAGCTAATAATCTCATCATATTCAAAAAATTCATGATTCAAGGGATAGAGTAGCCATTAAAAGTAATGCCGAGAATGACAATATCGGATCCTATTTCGATGCCATTACAGTTGAACGAAACATACCAAGAATCATTGCGCAACCTAGACTGTAAATTGCACGCAAAAAACTTATTTATATTCCACAAATTTATAAACTATTCCAACGTATTAATCAGGCAACCCCTGCAAAGGATGGTGAAGAGAGGGATCTTTATGACGCAAAAGTTTAGGGCTAACATTTTCTACTATTGAAAATAGTGGTGCTGAAATTAGCTGCTTGTCGGTTACTGCAATCATATTGAACCCATGAAATGGGCCTTCAAGATATACTTTGTCTGCAGGAACCAATTCGATTTTTAGATCCCCCATTTCTTGATTTGAATTGAAATCACGCAAAGCAAAAAGATGATAGCCCAAGTCGCTCAAATAGGCGCAAATGGATGTATTTAACAAACCGTTAGACCAATCTACATAGTCACGGTGCACTTCAAAAACAACAGCTGGCTTGTCTCTCTTAAGAACTGATTGTGCACCCTGTAGAGCTCGGAATTCGGAACCTTCGATATCCAACATCACAATACCAAGGGTGCAATTCTCTTTCGCGCAATATTCATCAATTTTTACAGTACCGAATCCTTCTTCAGCATGGGATGACTCTATCGCATTGGCAAATGAATCAAATCCCGCAAGTTTCAAACGATGACTACTTGCATCCCACAGTCCAAGCTTCTGTATTTTGACATTATCCAGTCCATTTAATTTTGCATTTTCGTCCAACATAGATGACTGCGCTGAATTAGGTTCAAAGCAGTGTACTTTTCGCCCGTCTTTTTGTAACTGTTTCGCAAGCAGGATCGCATGATCCCCAAAATAGGCGCCCCCAATTAGCACGTCTCCATTTGAATGTTCCGCAAAATATTGCAAAATGCGCGTTGTTTGTGGCTCCCATACATGGCTTGGATTTTCCAAACCAGCCAGTAAAAAGTCCCTAGCTATTTTTGTTCTGTAAAGAAATCTAAACTTAGTTCCATCAATTAATTCTTTTTCGTATAAATCGTCTTCAGAGTGAAGCGCGTCAATTATTGGACCCGTGATTTCATCCCTTATCGAGCCGCAATAAGACATTTTTCGTTCTACGAGTTTCAACCAGTCCATCAGCTCACTTCTAAGACTCTCATCACGGCCGAGTTCAAGTAACGCTTCTCTTAGCTTTGAGCCATTTAAATCGCGCGGATCGTTTGACATTTTAACTTTTCTAAAATTAGTAAATAAATTGGGTTCAGTCATTATTAATTTAGACTAATCTGTTGTAATTATGCCTGTTATGTTCACAATTCATAGTTAATCAGAAATGACTACTGCCAAGATCAAGGCTATGGTTGGCTTTGATTCGTTAAGCAATCTTTTTTTAACCAAATTTAACGAGACTTCAGGTTGTAAGACCTCGCTTATCGGGATTTCTACCTGTAAAGTAAGACTGCAGGTTGGGCGCACGCCAAGAGAGCTGAGTTGCATTTTTAGAATGAAATATTCAGCTTCACTTTTCTAATGTTTTATTTGGACTTGGTAAATCCCGCACAAATTTCATCCTTACGATTTTCAATCAACCCCCAAGCACGATCCTTGTCAGAAAGAACCGTAGGTTCGATCGGCCACTTAATTCCGAGTAATGGATCATCAAAGCGAACACCTGATTCGTGACTTAATGCATAGGTGGCAGAAACCACATACACGACAGTTGAATTGGGTTCCAGTGTGATGAATGCATGCCCAAATCCTTCGGGTATGACCAAGCTAACGCCATTGTCAGGAGTCAACTTTGTTCCGAACCACTGAAATCTTGTTTGCGAGTTAGGTCGCAAGTCAATGCCTACATCCCAGATTGCACCAGCCACGCACGATACTATCTTCGTCTCCGCATATGGGGGGTACTGAAAGTGAATGCCACGTAGCGTTCCGACCTCAATTGAGGTAGAACTGTTCACATGAAACGCTTTCGTGTTAAGACCAGCTGCTGCAAGTTCGTCGGCACCGTAAAGGCGACTAAATAAACCTCGCTCATCATGTCGCACTGGTCGGTGAAGAACGAACAGGTCTTCTATTGGGGTTGTTTCTAGCTTCATTCTTATTACTTCTTCAAAGTTGGCGCATCATAGGTTGTGCAACCCAGATACGAGCGCTTGGAGTGAGCTTCTTGATACGTTGGGCAAGTTCTGGAGCAATGTTCCAAGGCAAGATAAGAACATCGCTCGGTTTGCCAGAGGCAAGCTGTTCCGGCTCAATAACCGGCACCTGAGAACCGGGCAAAAACTTTCCTTGTTTCTCCTGGCTAGCGTCTACAACATATGCCAAATACTTGGACATGTCGCCCACCGCGTTAAGAAATGTATTACCTTTGTGAGCAGCACCATAGCCAACCACCACATCACCAGCCTGCTTCCGCTCAATTAACCATCCACGAAGACCCTCAATAGCCGTTCTTGCGCGATTGGCAAACGCATCCCACTCGTTTGGATCAAACAAGCCTGCCTGATTTTCTGCTTTCAAGGTTGCACTGACTGTGTCATCAGGTATCTTAGATCGGCTAAGCCAATACCGGTTCGATCCGCCATGTGTCTCCAATTGATCAACATGCACCAAGTCGAGCCCATGGGCCTTAGCTACCGCCAAAACTGAGTGAGCGGTCAAGTAAGAATAGTGCTCATGATAAATCGTGTCAAAAAAGGTTTTCTTTAGTAGCACAGTAAATGATGGGTTTTCAATCGTTATCACGGTGCTATCGTCGGCAAGTATCGACATGCCCTCCATGAAATCGTGCATGTCAGGTATGTGGGCGAAAACGTTGTTCGCAACTATGAGTCGAGGGTACCCGTGAAGAGCTAATATATTTTCTGCGCTGCGCGCACCAAAAAACTCAGTGATGGTTGGAACGCCCGCGTTACGCGCAATGGAGGCCACATTTTCTGCAGGCTCCACACCAAGCACAGGCACACTCAATTTTTGAAATGCAGAGAGCAAGTAGCCATCGTTGCTAGCCAGTTCGATGACTAGACTTTGGTCATTGAGTCCTATGGAATCCTTGATGTCGGATGCAAACCGTTTCGCGTGCTCAACCCATGTGGTACTTGCGGAAGATAGATATGGATAGGCACCATGAAATATGCGCTCAGGTAATACATATTCGCCCAACTGACCTAGCCCGCATCTTTGGCAGATCCGCATGTGCAACGGAAATGTATCTAGCACTTCATCTGCCCTACGGCCATACTCTGACGGCAATGGCTGTGCTCCGAGGTCCAACACGCTCACAAGTTTCTGTGGTCCGCAAATACGGCACTCAGAAGTGCCGCGCGATGAAATTAATTCAGACATAAATATCCAAGTTTCCAAGTTGTCATTGGTTCTATTTCATTTTGACAAGGTAATCGTGCAAATCCTTTACAGTTTGCTCATAGGTCATTGTGGGCTTATAACCAGTATCTTCCACAAGATTGGCAATAGAAAACACTTCCTTCTCTAACACAATATCGTTATACGGCAGCTTACCGAATTGCAATTCAGTTCCCGAAGGAAACAGTTCATACATTCGTTTAACATATCCCCTAAGAGGGCTCGGCTCTCCCGATCCCACCCAATAATCTTCCCCAGGCCTACCCTTTTGGCATATCAGGTAATAGCCTAGGGAACAATCATCCAAAGAGATCACATCAAAATATTGCTCGCCGTTAGAAAATATCAATTCATCACCACGAATCAACTTTTGCAGTGTTACTTGTAGAAATGAGTTCTTATCGTCATCTGGGCCCATTACATGTGAATGTAGTACGTAGATAAACTTCATTCCGAGTTGTGACGACTTTATTTTAAGAACCTGTTTTGCAGCTATTTTTGCAATCGAGTAAATAACATGTCTATTGTATTGATTGTTTTTACGGTGATCCAGCTCAAGATATTTTTGCGCAAAAGCCTCTTCCATGGTCCCTATTTGAATAAAGCGGCTACATCCGATTTTTGAAGCTATCTCGAGAGCAGACAGTGACCAGACCACATTTTGCATTTGCGCTGCCACATTGAGATCCGATAGGCCGCTTTCACCACCCCAGGCCAGATTGAAAAAAACGCAATCGTCGCCCGGCTCCCATCCTATTTCAGCAATCGACTCCTCCAAAAGGGAGATTTCGTTCATGTTCAACTTAAAATATCTTACATTTTTCAGCTTTAGCTGCCTTGCGTCGGATAACTCACTTACATCTTTTCGGCCAAGCGCCAATACTTCGATATTTTTTTTATACAAATACTCGACAAAAGCCGACCCAATGAAGCCCGTGGCTCCAGTAACAATAGCTTTTTTCATGGGTTTTGCAACTTATTGATCATTTCTTTAAATCGTGTCGTAGCTATAAACCCAGTATCTCGATAGAGTGTTTCGATATTTCGATGCTCCAGATGATTTGCTGCAGGAATGTCTGTCTCGTGTGAAAAGTTACTATTTACGAAGCGTTCAAACATTTCAAAATACTGCCCCAGGGTAGCTGGCGTTGAAGTGCCTATGTAATAATCCGCCTTGTTTTTTCCGCTAATGCCAATCGAGGAAAAGGCTCTAGCAACATCATCTATATAAACAATATCAAGCAACTGCTTGTTTACTGGCTGATCATAAGGCTTACCTTCTGAAATCTTTTTTAAAGTTCGAGCCACATAATTACCCTGCGTCAAATTCAATGCTAGCGGTACGGACAAGCGGGCATGCACGTAGTCGATCTTTTCAAGATACGCCACCATCTTACACATATCCCTAGAGGCCAGTTTGGCCAAAGCGTAATCCGTTTGAGCAGATGTATAGGGATGATAACTCCTCTGTTCTAGAAATTGTTCGACAAATGTTTCTTCAAGAGTACCGGCATTCACGAACTTAATGCATCCTAGTTTTTTGGCCGATCTCACTGCTTCTGCAGCTTGGACAGCATTTTTAAATTGTTCGCCGAAAGTACCATCAGTTAACTTTTTGCAACCACGCCAGGCAAAGTTGAAAAAGACACATTCGTCGCCAGGTGGCCAAGCGATCATATCAATCCGCTCCGCCAACGATGCAATATCTTCCATGTCAAGTCTGAGATAATTTATGCCTGTACCGTAGAGCCTATTGATGTCTGCAGGGCTCAATTTTTGCCTGCCCAAACAAAGAACCTCGATTCCAAGCGAGACCAAATGTCTTGCCACTGCCGTACCGATCAAACCAGTAGCGCCAGTAATTATTGCTTTCTTCATGATAAAACCATCCTGTATTCCTATCCATACTCAGCTATCTCCGCCAAGCACAGTTCCCTAGCATCTGCCCCCGATTGCTGGGCAAGGTACCAAATCATCGTGCGCGTTACCGATTCTTGCAGTGACCATTTGGGATGCACGCCCAAGTCCAATTGAGCCTTAGCCGTTTCCAGAGCCAGCCTTCCGGCCTCGTGCAATCCTTCGTCACCATCGCCAAATCGAATTTCACCCTTTCCATAAGCATTTCGCGCCATTTCCACTATATCTTTTACTGTTGCAGCTTCACTGGTGTACGGGCCAAAGTTAAAGGCTCCCGCAAGCGAAGGTTGATCCCTGAGTTTTTCTGCCAGAGAAAGATAACCGTTTATTGGCTCCAACACATGCTGCCAAGGGCGGATGGCATTAGGACGGCGAATCTCGAGAGACGCGCCTGATTGCCAAGCACGCACTGCATCTGGAATAAGGCGATCTTGTGACCAGTCACCACCTCCGATAACGTTTCCAGCACGTGCGCTGGCCACAGCAACGCCCTGTTCGGACAAAAAAGCATCACGAAAACTGGCAATCACGATTTCGCTAGCAGCCTTGCTGGCGCTGTAGGGATCATGCCCCCCCAAGGCATCGTCTTCGCGGTAGGGCCAATGCCACTCATTGTTACGATACACCTTGTCAGTGGTGATCATAACGACGACCTTTACACTTTCCAGACCTAGCACTGCATCGAGTAAATTAGCCGTACCCATCACGTTGGTGCTAAAGGTTTCGATTGGTTCTCGATAGCTTTGGCGTACCAAGGGTTGTGCGGCCAAATGGAAGATTACTTCTGGTTGCGCGCTCCGAATTAGATTGTTGAGCAACTTGGCGTTTCGAATGTCGCAAATGTGGCTTTCACACAACTCATTAATCCTAGCCAGATTAAATAAATTCGGAGCGGTATTTGGTTTCAAACTGATACCTGTAACTAGCGCGCCTAAACGATTAAGCCATAAGGCCAACCAGCCCCCCTTGAAGCCCGTATGCCCGGTAAGCAATACCCGTTTGCCTTGCCAGAAATTAATCGGCCGCTTACTCACCACGTCTTCCAAGGTGCCTTGCCGGAAGCCCACAGGTCTTCAAGCAGATTTTTTTCTCGTAATGTATCCATGGGTTGCCAGAAGCCGTTATGCGCAAAAGCCATGAGCTGATTCTCGTATGAAAGTTGCGCTATCGGCCCCCCTTCCCAACTTGATTGATCTCCGGAGATCAAGTCTAGGCACTTGGGTGATAGTACAAAGAAGCCACCATTTATCAGGTTACCGTCATAACGGGGTTTCTCGGTGAATTCTGCCACCAAGTCACCATTCATTTTCAATGCACCGAACCGTCCTGGTGGCTTAACAGCCGATACTGTGGCCAGTTTACCGTGCTCTCGATGAAAGGCAATCTCACGTGTAATATCAATATCGGCTAAGCCATCACCGTAGGTAAAACAGAAGGCCTCTTCATTTTTGACGAAGTCCGCAACTCTTTTTAAACGTCCCCCGGTTAATGTTTCCTCACCGGTATCAATCAGTGTTACACGCCAAGGATCGGCCTTATGTTGGTGGACCTCCATCCGGTTATGCTCCATGTCAAAAGTTACATCGGACATATGCAGGAAATAGTTAGCAAAATATTCCTTGATTACATAACCCTTATAACCGCAGCAGATCACAAAGTCATGGATACCATGGGCCGAATATATCTTCATTATGTGCCATAAGATAGGCTTACCACCAATCTCAATCATTGGCTTAGGCTTCAAGTGAGTTTCTTCAGAAATACGGGTGCCAAGTCCACCAGCGAGAATAACTGCCTTCATTGTTTTCCAAGCTTTTTTAAATTAAAGTTCTATTCAGTCTTAACCTTGCGGGCAAAGCCCACTACCTCTTCCATTGGAAAAAAATCTACTTCTACCGCCCATGGTTCTAGGGGACGATTACCAAACCAAGTGTTTACGCCCCAAAACTGTTGGATAAAAGATGAAAAGAAAGTTGTTCTTTTGACTATTAATAATTAGCTTTGGTTCCATGAAAACTTCTAAAAACAGTACGTGTTTTTGTTGAATGTATTGATCAGTTTCATTAATACTATGAAATTAAAGTGAAACTTGGTAAAAAAAGCCCTTCGTGCTTTCGCTCGAAGGGCTTTTAAAAACACTACCTATCAAATTAAATGAAGGATGTACCAGTATCGCTAAAGGCTGCAGCTAGCTGAGCCAGAGTTGTAATGCCGGTGAAAGTAGCGATTGTGTTCAACGTTCCATCTGTATCTAAGTCGGAGTCATACACCGCTACAGCATAACCGAGGGCACTATCCAAGTAGACAAAGATTTGATCCAAATCTGAGGCGTCGGTCAGCTTGTTATTGATTGCTGTCTCAACATCAGTATCCAAGGCATAGGTAGCAGCAGTCAGTACCATCATGCCGTATTCTGTTGTAGCAGTCGCACTTGCTAAAGCACCTTCATAGTAACCGCCGGTATCCATACCAGTCAGCGCTGACTTATCAATTAAGTCGCCGGCAGAGAAATCAGACCATACCACGTCCACAATATCACCAACAACACCATCCACTACAGTAACAAGTGCTGCAGTTCCTGAATTCGCTACAGAAGCGCTAGTTGCTCCTGCTGTGGCTTCCGTACCACCAAGGCGAATTGTAATAGCAGCAGCATTTCCCTCAGTTACAGCAAAGGTAAGGTCAACTTTGTCAGTTCCATCTACAGCACGAACACGACCTGCTGCACCAACTTGAGAGCTGTTAATAGCCAATGTAACTCCAGCCTCAAACTCAGCCGTTGTAGGGTTTGCATCTGTGGTAAAAGTAATGTCCTCACCCAAGATTCTAAACACAAACGTAGAAGCAGCATTAGAAGTGTTATGTGTGGTGAAAGTCAATGAGGCAGTTTCAGCAGAACTTGCAGTTACTGCTGCAACGACCGGAACAACCAATGTATCATTACCGACACCACCCGTCAGAGAATCAATGCCCGCTGTAGCAGTAATTACGTCATTTCCGTCACCACCAGAGATAACGTCATTTGCCGCTCCGCCAGTAATGCTATCGTTACCTGCGCCACCGGTCAGATTGTTGACACCTGTTCCACCTAACAATGTATCGTTGTTAGCTGTACCTGTCATTGTGTAAAGGTTAGTTGAGTTTGTATCGCTAGATGCATTCAACTTAACTGTTGCAGTACCTGTAACTGTACTTGCATCAATCACTGTTGTACGGCTGCCAGATGTGGGCGTGTCAACATTTACTGTGAAGTCAAATGCTGTATCGCCACTTACGTTAATTCTTGTGGCATCGCCAACATAAGACAATGTGTTTCCAGCAGCAATCAAAACTGTATCAGCACCTTTAGATGCAATATTTACGGTTTCGATGTCTTGCATATTGACAGTACCACCAGCGACAATAGTGTTTGCAGTTGTGTTGTCTAGAGTCAGTGTCAAAGAATCCGCTGTACCAGTAGCAGAGCCAGCAACATCCAACTTGTTTGTAGTCAAACCAGCAAAAGTAGTACGTAATTCAACTGATGAACCACTCGCCAAACCATTTGCAACATAGGCGTCGCCAGTCAGAGTTGAGTCGCGGAACGCAATCAGATCAACGCCAGACACGTTAGCCAAGTTTGTAGGCGTTGTGCCAGCAGAGTTACGATCAATCATCAAAGTTGTGTATGCAGTGTTAGCAGCGCCAGCAACTGTAACACCAGTAATAGCACCATGAGTTACTCGAACAGTTGCGTCGGCACCTCCCAAAAGGTTAACCGTACCCAGTGAACCGCTATTTGATGTAGTCAGAGCAAATGTGTTGGCAGCAGAGCCATCGCTGGTAATATTCAATGTTTCCAAAGTGCCACTAGCACCAGCACCACTGATTTCAATTGTGGACTGAGTTGCAGCTGTTGTACCAGTATAAGTTGCTCCAGCAACTTTAACATTCAAAGTTTCTGCAGTTCCTAAGGCTGTTGTACCAGCTAGAGTCGCAGGAGTCAAAACCAATGTTTTAGAATAGTTTGAAGTAGAGACGGTCAACCCAGCAATTGTTGCATCCATGTCTTTAACTGTCGCTGCAACGTTACCAGAAACTGTAACAGATGTTGTGCCATAGACTTTAGTCATGTCAATAACAGGAGATCCAGCGGCTGCATTTACAGCGATTGTTTCAATATTCTGAGCAGTAAATTCACCTGGGTCGCCGTTCAATGTGGCATTGATAACGTCAGCGTCAGTTGTTGAGTTATCCAACAAAACGTCAGCAGAACCCAATGTACCAATTGAAGCATTGATTGTGTCGTTGCCAGAAGTGAATTTGAATGTGCTGTTCAAAGTACCGCGTGTTGCAGAAACAGTATCAGCAACGTCTGTACCAGTTGTCAGAACGAATGGATCTGTAGACAAAGCAACAACATTAGAAGTTGTGAAGTCGCCACCAGCAGCGCCAGCAGTTTGTGATTTCACCAAAGAAGCATCTGTACGTGCATTGAAAGCAGTAGCGTAGCTACCGTATGTTGCGTCAGAAGTCATGTTGGCGTAGTCGTTCAACATGGAAACGAGCTTTGCGCCTTTAGCAGCAGCTGTAGAACCAGCAGCAGTCAACTGAGCAGCAACCCAGTTATCCAAGCCAGTGATGCTTGTCAAACCGAGGTTTTTCAGGATGGTTGTAGCCAATTGAGCGTCTGTCTTACCAGCGAAATCGCTTGCAATAAAGTCGCCTGCAACAGTAGCTGCAGATTTGTCTTTCACTTCAGCATAAGTAGCGTTACTCATGTACTGGTTGTACAAAGCACCAACAACACGCGTCAGGATTGCGCCGTTTGTAGAGATTGCCATTTGATTTTCCTTTTTAGGGTTTACAGAAAGTTAAAACTTGATTTCTTTGCAAAGAAACCGAGTGCGAGCGGTTAAGCAAAAAGCCCACACTCGACAGAGCACACTGTTTCCAATGCACTCTGCGGAATGCAGGCTTTAGGGGTTTTTCCTAGGCTTACCAGACTGGTAGTAAGCATGAAAGTCTGGTCATAAGACTTTGTCATTGACTTTCTCCTTTTCAAAGTTAAATATATACAAACGGGAATCCCAATAGAGAACACCCATTTATTCGCTGTGAGGGGATTGTAGAAGATTTCTGAAGGCGTTTTTTGTGATTTGAGTCACACACACCTGCATGAAAACCCATATTTGCA
>JACCDW011465272.1_pt1 | contig 16796 bp, 13 predicted proteins | sample 7449781 | NCBI WGS metagenome assembly JACCDW01 (sample SAMN15323449, study PRJNA562643) | freshwater metagenome | isolation source: river surface water | place: USA:Blue River Watershed | collected 2017-08-18
AAAAATGTATTATATGTAATGAAATCAAACCTTACGAGGATTTCCACAATAACTCCAACTCTTTGGATGGTAAGTTAAACAAGTGTAAGCCATGTCTTAAAACCTATACCGACAATTTAAGATTGGGGGATAGGATGAGTCAGGATGATTTGAAACAAATGAGAAAGAGCCTCAAGATAAAGGCGATGGAACATGAACGAGAAATCACAAATGACCTATTAAAAGGATTGGGATATAAGATTGAAGGTGAATTATCAATCCACGAACAATTCCTTATTAGACACAATTTGGTTTAAGAGTGAGCCCCTGGTGAGTTTGTAGCTCCACCATACCAAGTTGGGAAAGCACTACCAGCACACAAATCACCCATAGCATTAAAACAACCATTATTTCTATATCTCCATTTTGACCCCCACGAGAATGCTGTGGTTGGTACTGTGATTGGAGATTGGAATGGTGTTGATGGGATTGGAGGTAATTGACCATCGTTGAGGTTTCCGTTGTTGTATTCGGGATATAAACCTGACCTGAATATCAAATGTCGTCTCAACAAGTTATCGTTGAACTCGGCTTGTTGTTTTGAGTTTGACTTTAAGTATTGGAATGTTCTGTGGTCAATCTTATCACCTTGCTCACTTCTGTTTTGGGTCATACCAATAGACACCCACTTAACGTAGAAATTGTCCATTCCCAAGTAATATGAGTAAGTAATAAGTGCTGGTTGGATATAGGTATCCAATAAGTTCTTATAAACCACATTTGAGGGACTTGAGATTGAACCAGTCTCGATAAGATTTAACATCTTATTAAACAAGTTCGTTCCTAATGACTCCTGAATAAAAATCGATTGAGCCTGTAGAATACAAAATCTCAACTCATCACTTTGGACGTTCTCATTTATCGCTGTGTAAGTTTTCAGGGTCTCCTCTGAAATCATCAATACTTTATTCATTACAGGATTTGGTTTGGTTCGATAATCAAGTTTATTTCCTCATTTGGATACATCAAACCTAATACCTGTTTCAACTCTCTGTTAACAAAGTTTTGGATTGGTTTGATTGATGTATTCATAAATAGTTTGTAGGCAGTTTCAAGTTGCTCTGCTGATGAGGTAAACCCACCAGGATTTGGTAATCCAATCAAAGACCCGTCAATAATCTTATGACCTGACATGATTTGTTTTTGTACCAATTCAAAGATGGAAGAGAAATACCCATCCTCAACTGATGATTGGATTTGTGTGATATCAGGTTTCTGTTCTGATTCCCCATAAGATACGATTACACGACCAGCGTTTTCGGCTCCCATGTATCTATCTTCGATTGAACGTAAGATTTGGTTTTGTTCGTTTTGTGAATCAGGAGCGGGAACATTAAAGTGAACCCATAAGTTTGGACTCAATCCATTCTGAATGTTTGAAAGGTTGAATACAGTAATCTCGTGGTTCAATCTAACATCGTTGATTACACTTAACCAATCAGGAACACCATAGTAGTCATATCCACTCTGATAGTTCTTTATATGAACAATTTGTCTGTCAGTAAAGTTCAAGGGGTCAAGTTCAGCAAACTCGATAAGTCCAGCCTTTCTCCAATTCAACCAGTCCTTACAATACAAGTATTTTGTTACTTCACCACCCATTTCAACTGGCTTATGTAATCTCATATATCTTGAAGGAATGAGGTAAAAACCTGCGATACCTTCTTTTCGGTCTTGTCTCCAAATTACCTCAAGGAACACATTACCAGTTGTAATGAACTCATAAAATATCTTCTTGGATATATCGTTGATTGATTCTTTGGTATTAACCATATAATCGTTGATATAACCCATTCCAACGCAGTTATCGACCTTCGACCTAATACAAGCGTTTTGGATTGGTGAGGCGTCATTTAAGAGGTACAATTCATTAACGAATTGATTGTCAAATCCCCAAGAAATAAATGGTTGATTCTTGGTAATACCTTCACTAAATGATGATAAGGTTGCTTTGTTGAACTTTACGTTTTCTATTTTAATCATAAGAATTATCCTTGATATACTGTAAATATGTCTGTATTTCCGCTATATGATACAATCTCGTTTTCAGGAGAACCAGAATAATTTACTGTGGCTGTTCCCTCATAAACAACTTCATAAGACAACATAGGGTTTAGGTTGGTAGGACTACACTGTTCATAGATTTTAACGAAGTATTGACCTGGTATTAAATGTAGGTTGACATCGGTAGTTCCTGTATAGATAAATACTTCAGGTTGTGAATCAATTACATTCATGTTGAATAGGTCATACGATGGAGCGTAATTCACAATAGCAGGAACACGATATGGAATGAACTTCCAATTCTGTTTAGATAACTTATGAGTCATCGACCATAGATACGACACATTACCCGTAAGAGTTTTATTTCTCGAACAGGTTGCTACTACTTGATTAAATGTTCCTTTCTCTATTTGAACCATCTTTTATATTATTAAGGTGAAGTCATATAATTAGTTATTATGGTCGATAGTGTTAAAGTATCGCCCGAACTTATACCATTACCCGTAGCTCCTCCACCAGCGAAATAACAACCTACTGTCCATCCGTGAGCTTCCGCTGCCGTTTGTCCGTTTATGAATAAACTATTACCCGCAATACCAAGATTATTACCATTTTTCGTTCTTGTAGTTTGAACCGAACCATTAGTAAATACGACTTGAGTATCCGCACTTACAACTCCTTGTATTGTCGTAGCCTTAAATCCAAGACCCGTAAAGTCATATGTTGTAGTTAAAATATTATCCCTGTATAATGCGTGTGCGGTAGTATTATTATATCTAGCGTAGTTCCAACTATTATTATTTGTTTGCCATAAGTTATTATTTCCGCCTGTAGAACCTGTAATGAATTGGACATAATAAACTCCCATAGTATTTCCTGTTCCTACACTAGCCGAAATATTATTAGTTCCCGTTCCAATATTCTGTCCTGTATTGATGTTATTAGCTCTAGTCATAGTCCAACCCGAATTATTTAAGTGAGTTGGATAAGTTGTTCCTGTTATTACTGATAAAGACGCTCCAACGGATGTAGGGTCTATCCAATCAATAAAGGTAAATGCTGGTGTGGCAAAAGTAGTATCTACCTTAAACATATAGAATGTTCCTAATTTACTCCAAAGTCCAGCGGTCTTTAAGTCATAAACTAATTTGTTTTGTTTATATCTTTCAGCGGCAGAAGGAACTGAAATACCTAAAGCTGCTGCTCTATTTAATATCGCGGTGTATTCAGCCTGAATTGCTACTGGTGTGGAAGTAGGAGTTGGTGTTAAAGTCGGCGTAGGAGTAGCGGTAGAGGCAGGACTTGAAGTCGGCGTAGGGGTAGGACAAATAGCTGGATAGTTGATATAGCCTCCGTTGTAAGATAAGAAGCCAGAAGGTGGATAGAATAAACTACCACTAGACAACGAGTTAGGGTCTAACACGATTGAACTAATAAGCGTTCCACCGTTAAATAAAGTATTACCTGTTGAGTAAGCGATAGTCCAATTACCATCATTACCCATAACATCAGAGCTCCAATATAACGAAGTATAATCACTACCCGAATTGATACGATAAGCGACATAGTCGTTTCCGTCAGGGTTAGTTCCGTAGTTCATTACATTATCATCAAAGTTATACCAAGCGGTCTCAAATGTTCCACCAGTATAGATTGTAGCTCTACTATAAAGTCCGTATAAATAGTTAGGTGATGCCGCACTTAAAATAAGTTGTTGAGGACAAAGAGCGTTAGGCGTTTGAGTCGGTGTAGGCGTATTTGTAGGGGTCGTAGTCGGTGTAGTTGTGTTTGTAGGGGTTGTAGTAGGCGTAGTAGTCGAAGTAGGAGTAATAGATGGTGCTGAAGTCGAAGTAGGAGTAGAAGTAGTTGTAGGTGTCGCGGTTGGGTTAGGAGTTCCTGTAGGGGTTGTTGAAGGAGTAATTGACGGCGTAGGCGTAGGAGTTGGTCCAATACTAGCGGTATAACCAACAACAATATCATCAAGGGCTCTTTGTTCCCCTAAATAATAACTAAACTTTTTTCTACGGAAGATTTCAGGCATGTATTAGGTTTTCTACTTTTTTAATATATTCGTTTATATCTACATCACAGGTCGTTGGAAAGTTAAACTCTTTCAACCTCGTTATTCTTTTTTGGTCTTTATGATAAACTACATTCAAGGTTAAAACACAAGTTAGTAAGTTTAATTTTACACTCTCAATATCGTATCCGTCAAACGCTATACCTTCTACTAAATACATACGAGTTAGTTTATTGTAGAAGCCATATTTAAGATGCCCGCTGCCGTAAATACTAATGGGTAATTACCCGTATTAGCGCTCCAATATGTGCCATCATCACTATACCATATTCGACTAGGTCCAGATGATGTTTGACGACCTCCAGCGTAAAATCTATTATTATTTACAGTATAAGTGAAAGGTGAGTTTGCCATTACAGTTTTAGAGTTAGGGGAGCCAGACCAAACAATACCATCTGTAGAATAATTTAAGAAATTATATGTTGTCGCACTATTGGCTCCTCCACCTATAGCGCCAATATATTTATTATTAGAATATAAAAGGAAGACTGGACTTGTTGTCCCAAATACCGAAGTATCACTAGCGTTGGTTGATGATGAATAAGTAAATCCATCAATAGTATTTAATATTTTACTATTTCCCGAAATTGCCTGACTAATAATAAATCTTCCATTACCGAATACTATAGCGTTTAAGTTATTACTAAATGTTGATAAACTTGTACCAGTCCAATTTACACCATCATAAGAATATAATAACCTACTTTGAGTTGTAGTTGTTCCTGTTGAGGCTCCTACGGCTAAATATATTCCATTACCATACGCAATTCCACTAATCGCTTGGTTTTTAACTCTACCTGAAGGGATTGTAATATTTACAGGATTAAAGTTTAATCCATCACTCGAATAAGCCATCGTAGTCCAAGAACCTCCCGATAAAAGTTGAGCATAGGTTGAACTACCAACAATATACCAATATGGTGAAACATAAAGTAATTTATGTGAACCTCCAATATAACTCCTAAATCCTTGAGTAGCTCCTGTAGCCCAATTTATACCATCTGGCGATGAGAACATTACATTTGTTGTAGCACTAGTAATATAATCATAAGAAGCTCCAAAAGCTCTCCAAACATTATCATCGGTTGCTGTTGATGTTAAAGCATAATCGGTATTTGCGGGTTGATTTATACTATACCAAGTATCACCATCCATAGAATAACCTTCAGCAAAATATCCGTAAGACGCTACAAAATTAGCTTTTGGTGTAGGTTCGGGAGTTGTTGTTGGTTGAACATTTCCTATAATACCAGCCCTCCATACATTTCCCTTAAATGACTTCTCACTTAAAGGTTTCATTAGTTCCTCGATTGACTGATTGATTACGGGTTTTCCGTATCGTCTTGGTGAATAATCTTTGCCGTTCCAGCGTATCATATAAGGTAATTTTTTTGGCTAATAAAAGGGGGACATAATATCCCCCTTATTATTTATTTTAATTATTAGGATTGGAAAGTAAAACCACCAGCTGTGAATACAGCTCCGATAGTAGTTGATACCGCTACTTCACGGATTGAAGTAGGTTCTCCACCTGAAATTGTAAGAGCTGAAGCTCCGTTTAAGTCAGTATAAGCCTGACCTGATTGTAATGAAGATGCTGAAACAATACCTCCATTATCCAAGAACACTAACCAGTAACGGTTGTTGTTGTCTTCAACCAAAGCGTAAATCTCGTTTTGAGAAACCAAATCAACAACTACATCTCTCAAGTTTGTATCTAACTTTGGTAAGTTCAATACCAACTCTGGTTGGAATGTAACAGATTGACTAGTTGTATTTACACCCAAGTTTTCAGTCAAAGAAGCTGCCTGTTTTGGAAGCTCAAAGTTGAACCAAGTTCCTGTTCCACCGATAGCAGATACTTGAGAGTTTGTAACAGTATAACCTGTGATTGCGTTGTTTTGTCCACCCAAAATCCATAATTGCTTAAGACCTCCTGTAGAACTAGTACGACAATCCAAAGTGTATCCTGTTGAAATATAACATGATGCCATAATATTTTTAATTTATAATATTTTAGTTTATTTTGTTAAATGAGGGAACGCTCCACGTGAAACATTCCCTTATTTTGATTATCCTTTACAAACACAGAATGAATCAACAGAGAATACACCGATTCCGTAAGTTACGTGAGCTTGTAATTTCACGATGTCTTCGAATGGGTCATAAACAGATTTAACTGTCATAATCTCGTTGTTCATACCAACCATGTAGTAAGACGCTGGACCAGCGTAGTAAGCATTTACACCATCAAGACCAACTGTAGGAATAATTCTCACATTACTGCCTGGTAAAATAACTGACCATTCTTCACCTGTAGCAGCTCCTGCTGAATCAAATGAGAACAAGTTAACATAAGAAGAGTTTCTCATGCTTGAAACCAAACCTCTGTAGTTAGCGTAAGATGTGAAGATAACTAGGTCATCTCTGTGTAATACGTTAGCAGGAATGTTTTGGTAGATTTGAGTGAATACATCCAAACCGTTAGAAGCTGTAGCAGCTGAATAAGCGATTTGAGTAGCACCATTACCTGAAGTAATCAACGCACCAACTCCGTTGAAACAAGCTGAACCATAAGTTCCACCTGAAGCAACTGTGTTGTTCCATAATTGTAACTCAACCTGACGAGCGATTCTGTTAGAAATATCTGTCAAGATTACTTCTTCAAAAGGTACGCTCTCTTGGAAGTTAGAGTTTGATAATGATTGACTCAAATAAGTGTCATACAAATCGTAAGGACACAATTGAGTGTTCATTTTTTTATTACATAAGTCGATTGTTACAAGTTCTTGGTAAGTTGTACCTGTTGGGTCAAATCCACAAGAAAGGTCTTGTAAAATCACGTCAGTTTCTACCCAACCCACTTTTTCAGTCGTACCTTTAAGGTTTGGACGGATTGTAGCGTATTTTGGAAGGGTTAAACCTAAAATTGATTTAATCAACATATCGCTACCATACGAGTTGTATGTAGGTAAAGCTGATAAATCATAGTTGAAAGCCATTTTTTTAGATGCCATGATAATTTTATTTATTTTATTTGTTTATTTTCTCATCGATTTAATGAGTTCAAGTTTGTAATCCTCGAATGACTCTTTGTAGCTTTTCTTTTCTACTACAGAGAACTTTTCAGGTGATTTCTTGAAACTCTCAAAATCGTTAGTTAATGCTGAAATGTCAGCGCTCATTTTTCCTTTCATAGATTCCATTTCAGATTTCATTTTCTTCATTTCTTCTACCATAGGAACAATAAGTTCAATCAGTTTTTCGATTTCAGATTTATCGTCTTCCATTACACTCATTTCCTCTACGTTTGAGCGTTCAACGATAACTCCGTCTTTCACTTGAATCCTAATTTTATTCTCATTACCTGAAGTATCCTTCAATACAACCTGATGTTCTCCATCTGATGCTGGTTTCTTTTCTCCATCAGGCATAACCTGATAAACTTTTTCACCAACATCAAATGTGTCTGATTCCAATACTTGACCTTGAGCGTCTGTAGCTTCAGTCATTTCTTGTTCTTCAGTAGCGTCATCTTCTGTATCTTTCGACTCTAGAGCGATGATAACAGAACCACTATCAACTGTAACTTTAAGACCTTCACGTGTAAGATGCGTGCCAGCTGGCGCAGGAGTCAAAGTAGATTCACCTACTATGTATAACTCTTGACCAATCTTTAAGTCCTCGTCTAGGTTGTTTGTGATTTCAGTTCCATCTTCCAATTTCGTAGAATAAAACTTTTCAGCTTTGAAAGTAAACTTTAACAATTCAGCGATTTTTTCAATTGCTTGTTTTGCGTTCATATTTTAATATGATTTTTATTGTTTATGTATAAATAAATATACCTTCGATTTCCAACGATAATAAATCGTTAGTCCCCAACCTGATTGAGAATACTAATAATCTCATCAAGTAATTTATCTTCAATACTGAAATCCTGTTTGTAAAACTTCAATAGGAACTCACCCTCAACAGATGCTCCTTTGACTTTACCTGATTTGATATAGTCATTCCATATCATATCACCTTCTTCAGTATCTAATACCTTATATCCACCCATCCAAGAACCAATTGGTACTTGTTCTTGAGTAAACCCTAATTCATAAGCCTTATCCATAGGCCCATTAACAATCCAAGATTCAACCATAACGATATCGTTGAACTTATAATCTGAATGCTCGTAGTTTGTGGCTCTCAATCGACCCTCAATCATAAACTTGTTTCTAATCTTTTCAATAACTTCAGGACGGAATCTAACGAAATAGATTTCACCATCCCCATCATTTCTTGGGATTAGGATATTTGGAAGCATCAGAGGTGTATATATCATTCGCTGGTCGTTATCAGACTTAAACATCTGTTTTGACATATTCTGTTGTGAGACGATGTACGCAACCTCTGACTTCCTTTTTGTCTCTGGACTATAATACCCGTTATTAGGTAATGACTTTGGTGGGATACCAGCAGTTCCATCAGCCATGCCTTGGTCTGCTTTGTCTTTCCCTTGAAATAAAAACTTCCTCCAAGCATGAACACAATTCGGCCCACCCTTATATAACCACTTGGAGTATGGTTGTCTTTCGTGTCCAAACTCCGTGTTTGTATCTCTTAATAAATCGATTTCTAATCTACGGAAATATCGTTCTTCAATTGAGGTACAAAAATCCCTGTCAGGACTTCCACTCAATACTCTTTCGTATTTGAAGTAGATTGTAGGGTTTTTGTGGTTTCTTCTATAGATTTCTTGCTCGGTTGCTCCTCTCATAGCTCCTACCACAGCCTCAAACTTTTGATAGTCCGTATCGGCTAGTATTTTTAATAATTTGGCAGTTTCGATTTCCTCTGCTGAATATTCATCAACAAAAAATTGAGCTTCCATTTCTTCAATATTGGTAATTTCGTTTTCCAACCATTTTTCAACTCTACCAGTCTCATCCAATCCCCAAGAATACCAAGCCAAATAACCACAACCATCTTCAAATGACTTGGATGCTTCCAAATCCTTCTTATGTCTGTCAGCATAAGCCTTCATTCTTTTCAAGGTATCTAATGAAATGGGTTCTCTGTTAGCAAGTTGGTTAAGTCTGGCTTTTCCAACAGGGGTCATACAATCACCATATCCGTTTTCTTCTACCCAATTCTTTGCTCTTAAAGCGTTATCGGTAATGTATTGTGGATAATCTGTGATTGACTCAAAATAGATGTTTTCCTCACCTCCTACAGACGTTACTTCAGGTGTGATTTCACATGGAAGATATAGTTCTTCACCATTTGCGCTGATGTAGGTATGACTACCATTACATCCAATCTTTTCACCATATTCGGCAGCTTCAGTTGGGGTTGAGAATACTGGTTCTCCATCGATAAATCCAACCAAGTTGAACTCCTCAATCATTTCATTCAATTCAACACCCATGGCAACCATATCATCCAAACAAGGACAACTGAACTGAATACCTCTGGCACCCAATTCCTTGATGACCTCTTTGTTATTGTCGAAATGACGACTGATTCCAAGTTCTTTAATCTTTTGGATTTTTAACTTATTTGAACCTGTCGCAAATACTCTATCGTGTGGGATGCCAAGTTTGTCGGCAACCTTTAACATCGGTTGTTTGTCTCTACGAGCGGAGATGATATACAATTGAGCCCCCATGAACTTCTCATGTAGAGCCAATCCATAACCACGAGCAGTAGACAAAGTGTCATCGTAATCAAATGACACTTTCTCATTCTTATAAAACTTTTCGGTTGCTGAAATACAGATAGCATAGGCTTGGTCAGCCTCCATACCTTCATTCTTGATATGATATTCAACACATCTACTGATATACTCATCTTTGGTTTCACCTGGTAATCTTTCTACAAATAACACAGGTTTAATCAACATATCGTCTTTGGTGTCACCAGTCGCATAATTCACATAGTCAGGTAAAGAACCAGGTTCATACTCCATTCGTTCTTTGACTTTACCCATGAAATCTTTAAGTCGAGCATATTGTTTTTCACTTAACTTATTCTTTGAAAAATAAACAAGTTCAGTTTCAATTGCTGGTTGAAGAACCCATCCAACTTCAGCTACTCTCGTGTCTGCTGTTAGGGATTCATCGATATCTAAATCTATAATTCTCAACGCCATTAGTTATAAATAGTTTCTCTTAAAACGACGCCAATTGTTCAAGGCGTCTGTTTATTGATTGAGCTTTGGTGATGTCCTGTTCGACCACGTATGCTCTAATTGGTTCAGTTTTCTGTTTTGCCAACGCTTCAACCAATCTCGAATCCATCGGTGATTGAACAACAATAGGACGACCACCTCCTGATTGGTTTATTGAACTCAACAAACCTGAATATTGTAATGTGGATTGTCTGTTGATAACTGACTCATTACCTTCCAAAGTATAACCACCTCCAGCATAAACTCCACCCTGTTCGTGTGATGGGCCATCAATAAATCCACCCATAGCCAATATACCACCACGTCTTAAAGGTTGTGATTGTAAATCGTTGATTTGGGTTTGGATGATTGCCACTTGAGCTGCTGTGATACCAGCGTTTAATGCTCCAACGATGATGTTTGCTGGTGGAGGTAAAGCCGCTGCTGATACGATTGATTGAGCCCCACTTGCGATGGTTTGAGCCAACGTAAATCTTAACGATGACAATTGAGCTCTTCTTTCAATCTGTGCTTTTTCAGCTTGGTAAGCCTTTTCAGTTTCAATTCGTTTTTGGTTTGCTTCTTCAGTATCCCCAACGATATTCTCCATAGCTTCACCATATCTATACTCCAATCTATCGATTTGGATTTGGAATGATTGAGCCACAAGGGATGCGATATCAGTTAGAGCCTTGGATGTTGTCTGTAATACGAAGTTGATTTTTTCGATGGTCGCAGTTAACTTGTCCTGTTTTTCTTTTTCAGCTTTGGCTGTCTCATCAACCTCTTGAGCCAAGAACTCTTTTAACAACTCCAATTTCGCTTCATAGGATAGTTTGGTAATATCTAACCCTTGAGCTAATAATTGTTGTTCTAATGACGTAATTTCAGCCGAATAAGCCTTCCTTGAATCGAAGGTCTTTGCCTGAATCTCATTCGTGATATCTAATAACTTTTGTTGGTTGTTTTCAACATCAGGTAAATTAACCAAAAATTGTTCTGTTAGAGCCTGTTTGTTTTCCAACAAGAATCCCTCACGAGCCGCTGGTGCCAACTCCATCAATTTTGTGTTTAATTCATCAACAGATTTCTGTACCTGTTTAACGTTAAACTCGAATTGGATTACTTCATTAGCCGCATTTACAAGGTTTTGGAATGCTTCTTTACCAGCTTCCTCATACACTTTTAATAACTCTTTTTGGGTTTCAGAGTTTTCTTTACTGAACCCTGCGAAATCTTTTCTTCGTTTATCAATATAAGATTTAACAAAGGCCTCTTGGTCTTTTTGTAATCGTTCTTGAGCATCCAATACAGCATTTGATATTTCCGCTTGGGTTCTTTCAAATGGGTCAATTGTAATTTTACCCAACAATAACTGAACATCAATTAAATCTTGCTCAAACGTTTTAGCGTCGAATGGTGGTTTAATATCGGTATTTGCGAATACCTTAACAGCGTCAGTAAATTGTTTATAACTTATGATATATTTGTCTAAAGTTCTTAATTGTTCTTCAGTTAAGAACTCACTATATGTCTCTTTGATGTCAGAGAACTCTTTATCAAGTTTTGATACTTCATTTTGGTATTCTTGTGTAGTTAAAGTTCCTGATTTAATTGAATCAAATAATCTTTCACCAGCAGCTCTTGCCAAGTTGAATGCGTCCCCCGCAATATCTGCTTTGGGAGCAATACCAAACTCAAGCTGATTTAGAAGTTCTGTAACCTTTTTAAGTTCCTCTAATTTGCTCTTATATCCTTCAGCGGTACTAACACGTTCTTCAAGACCTTTAACGATGTCAGCATTCGCTTCACCAAGTTCCAAATCAGTTATCAACAATTGATTTTTGATTTTTTCCTCTTGAGTCAATAGAGCAACCAATTCTTGGTTCGCCTTGATTTCCTCTTTGGTATCTTTAACAACTTTGTTTTTCGCAGCTGCGGCTTTAGCGTCCGCCTCTGCTCTTTTCTTCATCGCTTCCTCACCTTTTCTAATGGTTTCATCTAAAGCCCCCTGTTCATCAGTAACCTTTTTAAGTTGTTCCTCTAATTTTAGGTTTTGTTGATTAGCCTTCTCAATCTCCTTGTTTTGGTTTTCACTTGCGTTCTTTGCGTTTACAGCTGCTTCAGCATAAGTTCCATAAGCACTAAATAAAAGTGCCAATTTACCTTCTAATTTGTCAAATAAAGTTAAACTCTCCTCAACCGTTTGGTTCTCAACTCCAATAATCTTGCTATTATTCTCTTGTATTCTTTTTAAGATTTCTTGAGCCTTTGCTTGAAGGATTAACGATTTAGTTTTTGCGTCGATAAATAACTTACCTTCTCTATTTAATCTGTTTTCTGTATCCAAGAATACGTTGAAACCAGGGTAGGTCTTATTCAACTCCCTGATGATTGCCAATCTTGAGTTATTACTTGAATTGGTATCTTTTAAGATTTTACTATATTCGGTTAGTTTACTTGCCTCATCAGATGTAACCTTGTTAAGTTCTTTTTGAGTGTCAATTACATCTTCTTCTTGACTATTCCAAACAACTAGTGCTCCAACGACAAGTCCTATAGCGGTAACCAAAGCTCCAAGAGGGTTGGCTGCGATGGTTGTATAAAGTGATTTTAATACGGTGTTTTGAGTTGCGGCTGCTGCTGTCGCTGCCTTATCAGCAATCGTTCTGGCAACAATATTGGCACCAACCTTTAGTTCCTCAAATCCACGAGCTGATAACGCTAATGTTAATAAGTTTTGGGCTTGAGCTGCTGCTTCAGCCACCGCTGTAGATTCATTACCAAACAGAGCAACTGCTGATTGAGCGGCAGCAAATGATGAGGTGATACCAGCGGCGAACTTACCATATCCCTCAAGTTTTTTCTCAATTCCAATACCTTCGGAAGCCTTCCTTAAATCCAACAATTTGGATTCAGCTGCCGATATTTCACGAGCAAGGGTCTTGAAGTTTTCCCCACCAATCTCTAATTCGGTAAGGTCTTCTTTTGCCTTTCTTAATTCTTCCTCTAATTCTTTTATACTAGTTACGACCCCTCTAAAACCATTCAGTTCTAAACGAAGTCCAATTACTTTTTCTGCCATATTAACATTCGATTTGTATTACCTGACCAATATTGTTTATCACTACATAAGTATCTAACGAACCAGTCCATCTAACATAACTTCCTTGAGGTAAGTAGATGTAAGAACTTCCATCGTAATAATATAGGATTGAACCATCTTGGAATGGGGCACTACCTTGTTTATAAATTGCTGTGATTGGAGCAGTACCATTACACACCAAGAACTTATTAACATCATAATATGAGTTGAATAAGACAGGCGTATCAAATACAGGATATGGTGCGTTTGGCTCCACAAAATAGTAAGGTGCTGGTGGGTCTATTTTGTAATATCCACCACGTTCTTTAATCAACGACACTTCTGTCAAAGTAGGTTCAATTAAATTACCCTCGTTGATTTTTTCAATTCTGTAGAACGAATCTTTGATGAAGATTTTGTCAGTTAAACTGGTTTCATAGATGTCCAAAGGCCACAACCAAAATCTACCTGTAAATCGTCTTGTTTCGTTCGAATAATTGTTGTCGATATAATCCTTCCAAAAGGAGTTATAAAGTGTGTATGGGGTTGTTTGTAGGATGTGTGTATTGGAATTACCATAGTAGTCAAACGTGTTAGCAAAGTTCAAGTCAGATACGAACCTTGAATCGTAGATATCAAGTGATGACATGTGGGAAATACACGGATAAGTTGTCTGTTGAACTGGTGTGTCAGTACTATCCAATAGATACCAATAACCTGGTACTTGTTTAACCGTATCCAAATAACAATATCTGTTTCCAACCCAAAAGAATATGTGTGGTTTTGCTGTGTATGCGGCTTGTTGTCCGTTCAAATCCCTGTATGTTTGTGGAATAATCACATCAGCTGAACCAGTCACCCCTGATGTAGGTAATGGTGAAAACGCAATCACATAATCTTGAGTTCCTGTCAATAGATTTGACGTTGATACGAACTTATTTCTACCAAAGTTAAACTCATTTACATCCTCGAATAACTTATTCAAATACTCTTCTGAACCCTGATTATAGGTGAAGTTCAATTCTTTCGGTAAATCGAATGATAGGGGTTCAATTTTGTATGATGAGGTCAAGTCCAATCTCTGTGTCCAATCCTTTTCAAGTCGGTCAGGTTCGTTGTAGTATTCGTTGTATGGTACAATCTTGATAGTTTTTGAATCTTGTTCTTGAACCACAACCAAGTTGAACATCGTGATAAGTGATTTTAGGAACTCCTCACATTTTAGGTTGGGGATACCAAGTTTGATATCCACAATCTGTGTTCCTGCCAACGATGGTGAGTTATACAAATCCCATCTGATGAATTGGTCTATAACACCTCCTGAATTGAATGGTGTTAAGACATAACTACCTCTTGGATTTGATATACCAATTGATAAGTAATTGTCGAGTTCTTCAAGGAATATCCCCACGTAATAACCTGGTAATAAACTCAAGGTAAAGAACTCATTTACAGGCCCTCCTTGTAATCCACCAACCAATCTCCAACCTACTTTATACTCCTGACTTGACCAAGCAACAGTATTCAGGTTTGTTGGACTAGTTCCAATCTTGGCAACCAATCTAAAATTACCCTGTATTTGTAGGAAATCGAAGGATTCGTAGTTAAATCGTATGTTGAATGAGTAATTCCCTGTGTAAGGTGCTCTAAATCTACCACCACTTTGAGGATAGAAGTTATTTAATGGGTCAGACCCACCAGGAAAGAACACACTAAACGATAATGGAATGGTTTGGTTTCCATCATAATTTAGGCTTAAATCTGAACCATAAGATATGAACAAGTTTTGGTTTGTAACAGCTGATGCTGTCTCAATCCCCAACTGACCATTTTGGAAGGTATCCATATAAATGGACTTGAAGTATTCTGTCTCAAAGAAATCAGATGTTACACTATAACTGGTTTGGGCGAATATTCGTTTAACAACCTCATATACCCTGACTGCTGGCTTGAAGTATTGAACGCTCATCGCATTTCCACTCAAGGAGAAACTTTGACCTGAATTGCTAAAAGAATAGCTAAAATCAGGGAATGTATTTGTTCCACCAGATAAACCTGGCCCATATGGTAATCCACAATTGACCATAGGATATATGATTTTACCCCCTAATAACCCGTCTGTTTCATTATCTTTAGCTTCCCATGATAATGTAACGTTTTCGTAAGTATGTTCGTGTAGAAGGTCAGTATAGCTTAATTGTTGAAGGGTTAAATCTTTTAACTCTGATATGAAATCACCCACCTCACCGATGATGTATACCTCATACTCGATGTAGTTGTCATTCACAACAACTGATTGTAACCTTAAAGTTCCGTTGAATATGTCTGTTCCTCTATATTGGACTACTGCCGAGATTTTAACCAAAGGGTCAAAGTCAATTCCGTTCACCTCAAAGTATTCTTCAAACACTCTGTTATTGTTGTTGGTTCCTGGCACGGAGAATTGTTTGGAGTATGGGGATTTCCTACCCTGAAAGTCAGTTACATCAGTTTCCTGAATAACGACAGAGATTGGTAAATCCTCAAACAAATCAACCAATTTCCATATTCCATTAAGATATAGAAGGAGAGTTGTATTCATATTAGTTCATTAACGAAATGTTATTGGAATATACGTAAGTCAATTCCAAGTTGGTAATCGTTCTATTTCCTTTGTTCTTACGGATGAACTCCGTATTCACTATGTTTATTGGTCTTAAAGCTCCGTTCTCTTGTATCTCATAAACTTCGTTGGATGTCCATAATTCTTCCAAGAACATAAAATCAGGATGGTTTAAGAATCCTGTGTTTGCCACGTGGGTTTCAACGATTGATACCGTAGCATCAACCTGACCCCTTGAATAAGGTTCTTTGGATGGGTCATATCCACCCCAATCGACACTCCATTCTTTATAGGATTGTCTTGTAATATCCAAACCTTCATCTTTACCTGCTTGGAACAAGAAGTAGTCATAATGACCATATCTGTTCTTAAACATGAATTGATAGATGGTATTACCTGACCTGTTACAAACAGGTTGGATGTTGAATGTGAATATCTCTGATACAGGGGTATATCCTGAACAATTACCTAATGTGTATGTAGTTGGGACTGCTTGTGGTTTGATTGCCATATTTTTTCTTTTATTTAATGTTTAACAAGGGCCTCCACATGTTCCTATGAAGGTGACTGTTCCGCTTATAGTCCAAGTTGATTGGTAAATGTCCGTTCCATCAAGGAAATAACCTGTCCATGGGAATGATAATGATGGGTTCTCGTAGATACTTGTAGAACTATCGTATATGTCAGTTACACTACAATCTGTATAAACCAAACGAGTGAATGGTGCTCCACAACTATAAACACCACCAACACAAGATACGGTTGATGAGGTAATCGTCCATTCTTTTGATGAACAAGTCGGGGTAGGTGTCGGTGTTGGACCAGAACA
>JACCDW010053457.1_pt1 | contig 16794 bp, 14 predicted proteins | sample 7449781 | NCBI WGS metagenome assembly JACCDW01 (sample SAMN15323449, study PRJNA562643) | freshwater metagenome | isolation source: river surface water | place: USA:Blue River Watershed | collected 2017-08-18
GCAATCCTGCGGCATGACGCAGTGTGATTTCCATCACGTCCACACCCCCTTCGAGCAAGGCGTGGGCCATCGGTACCGCTTGGTCGGGATGGGTGATGACGATGACAGGCACCACGCGTGAGGTGAATGCGGGGCGAGTAAATGCTGGGTTGTGTTGTGTCATATCGAATGTGCTTTAAATGGTTGTGAACAAAGGCGATGCGCCTTCTTCGGCCAGTGCGGCATTGGCGCGGAACAGGGCAAAGATGTCACGACCAGTGCCGTGTTGGTTGCCAGATAAATCAGGAGTGGGTGCTGTGCGTTGAGCCAATTCGGTGTCGCTGACTTCAAGCTGCAAAGTTTGGCTGTCGCAATCGAGCGTGATCATGTCGCCGTCTTGCACTTTGCCAATCAAGCCACCGTTGACCGACTCAGGGCTGAGGTGAATCGCTGCAGGCACTTTGCCTGATGCGCCCGACATGCGGCCATCCGTGACCAAAGCCACTTTGAAGCCCTTGTCTTGCAACACGCCCAGCACAGGCGTGAGGCGGTGCAGCTCGGGCATGCCGTTGGCTTGTGGGCCTTGGTTACGTACCACGGCCACAAAGTCGCGTTCGAGTTTGCCTTCTTTGAACAACACACCGAGTTGCTTTTGATCGGTCAGCACGATGGCAGGCGCACGCACTTGGCGGTGCTCTGGCTTGACGGCAGACACCTTCACCACAGCGCGGCCTAAATTACCTTGCAACAAACGCAAACCACCATCCGCGCTAAAGGGCTGGGTCACTGGACGTAACACCGCTTCGTCAGCAGATTGCGTAGGCACATCGCGCCAATCGAGTTGGCCATTGTTGAGCCAAGGCTCAACGGTGTAACGATGCAAGCCTTGGCCCATGATGGTGTGCACATCGTCGTGCAGCAAGCCAGCGCTGAGTAACTGGGCAATCAAATAGCCCATGCCGCCTGCGGCTTGAAAGTGGTTCACGTCGGCGCTGCCGTTGGGGTACACGCGGGCGAGTAAAGGCACACAGGCAGAGAGATCCGAGAAATCGTCCCAGTTGATGATGAGGCCAGCCGCACGAGCCATGGCCACGATGTGCAGCGTGTGGTTGGTGGAGCCACCGGTAGCCAGCAAACCCACGATGCCGTTGACGATGACCTTGGCATTGATTTGATGCCCCATGCCCGTTTCTTTGTTTTGTGACAAAGCCACGGCACGTTTGACCGCTTCAACCGTGAGCGCTTCACGCAACGGTGTGCCTGGATTCACAAACGATGAGCCGGGCAAATGCAGGCCCATGATTTCCATGAGCATTTGGTTGGAGTTGGCGGTGCCGTAAAACGTGCAGGTGCCAGCGCTGTGATACGCCGCTTGTTCGGCTTCAAGCAACACTTCACGGCTGACCAAGCCTTGTGCATATTGCTGGCGTACTTTGGCTTTCTCGTCGTTGGACAAACCTGAAGTCATGGGGCCAGCTGGGACAAACACGGCTGGCAAATGCCCAAACTGCAGCGCACCGATGAACAGACCTGGCACGATCTTGTCGCACACGCCCAAGAACAGCGCAGCATCAAACACGTTGTGCGACAAGCCCACAGCCGTGGCCAGCGCAATCACATCACGCGAGAACAGCGACAACTCCATGCCGTCTTCGCCTTGGGTCACGCCATCGCACATGGCAGGCACGCCGCCTGCCACTTGCGCCGTGGCACCGGCTGTGCGTGCGGCTGCACGAATTTTTTCTGGGTAGTGCTCATACGGTTGATGGGCCGAGAGCATGTCGTTGTAGGCGGTGATGATGCCGACGTTGGACTGACGCTCTTGGCGCAACACCAGTTTGTCGTTGGCTGGCATGGCTGCATAAGCATGTGCAGCATTGGCGCAGCCCATGCCGCCGCGATACGGGCCTGGCTTCTTGGCTTTGGCCAACACATCCAAGTAGGCTTGGCGTGTCTGGGCGCTGCGTTGTTCAATGCGTGCGGTGACCGCGGCGAGGGTGGGGTGTAGAGGTGTGGTCATGGTGGTTCAGTTCGCAAGCCAAAGCGCCACGGGCGTTTGGGTTTGTTGCAACACGAATGAAATAGGCAGTGCAGGTGTGGCTTGTTTCCAAGCTTGCTGCAAGGTGTTGAGTTTGTCACTGCCGACGAGTGGCAACACGATGTGGCGCGCCGACAAAATTTGCGCCAAGGTTTGCGTGATGCGTGCGTAAGGGGCGTTGGCGGGTGGATGCGCCAACTCAATCGATACACAAATTTGGGTGTTACGCAGGTCGAGTGCTTCGACCAAATTAGGTGCTTCTGGAAACAACGATGCCGTATGACCATCTGCCCCCATGCCTAACACCAACACATCTGCCGTACCCGCTGCGGATAACGCCAAGCTGGCTGCTTTGGCTTGTGCCGCAGGGCTAGCCAGGGGCTCAGCCGCACTGGCCACCATGAACACCAGTTGGGCTTTGGCCGCGAGGTCTTGCAACAAATGGGTTTGCACCAACAGGGCATTGCTGTCTGGGTGTGTGCGTGGTACGCAACGCTCATCGACCAAGGTGACACGAACGCGTGACCAGTCAATGTCGATCACGCGCAAGGCTTCAAACAGAGCCACAGGTGACTTACCGCCAGACACACTGAGCACCGCAAAGCCGCGTGCGTGAATAGCTGCGCTTAAGCGCAGCGCAATGTCTTGCGCCAAGCGCACATTCAGTTCAGTTTGGCCAACCGTGTGAACCGTCAATGTGCCGCGTGATTCGGGATGCCAAGTGTTGGTCATCAGGCTTCCTCAAACCAAGACAGTTCTTCGCGAGCCATCAAGGCCGACGATGCGGCGGGGCCCCAACTACCAGCAGAGTAAGCGCGTGGTTTGTCGTCCAACTCGGCCCAGCCATTGATGATGGGCTCGACCCACATCCACGCGGCTTCCAATTCGTCTCGGCGCATGAAGTGGGTGAGGCGACCTTTGATGACATCCATCAACAAACGCTCATAGGCTTCGGCGCGGCGTTTGTCGGATGACTGTTGCAAGTCAAGGCCCAACTTCACAGGATGCAAGTTCATGCCGGTGCCCGGCTCTTTGACCATCATCTCCAGCTGAATCGATTCTTCGGGCTGCAAGGTGATGATGAGTCGGTTGGGTTCTTGTTGTGCGGTAGAACCAAAGATTGAAAACGGTTGGTCCGCAAACTCAATGATGATTTGTGACTCACGGCGTTGCATGCGTTTACCAGTACGCAAGAAAAACGGCACATTGGCCCAACGCGCATTGTTGATGTGGGCGCGCAATGCCACAAAAGTTTCGGTGCGGCTGTCGGCGGGCACATTGTCTTCATCCAAATAACCTTTGACCGCTGCCCCCTCTGAAGCGCCTGCGGTGTATTGGCCACGCACGGTGTCGCGCTTGATGTCGGCCAAATTCATTTTGCGCAGCGAACGCAAGACCTTGAGCTTTTCATCACGCACATCATCCGCACCCAATGAAATGGGCGGCTCCATCGCCACGATGCACAAGAGTTGCAACAAGTGGTTTTGAACCATGTCACGCATGGCCCCTGCACCGTCATAAAAGCCTGCGCGACTGCCGACGCCCACACTTTCGGCCACCGTGATTTGTACGCTCTTGATGTAGGGCGCGCGCCACAGCGGTTCGAAAATGGCGTTACCAAAGCGCAGCACCATCAGGTTTTGCACCGTCTCTTTGCCGAGGTAGTGGTCGATGCGGTAGATTTGTTGCTCGTCAAAGTAACGCGCCACATTGACGTTGATTTCGCGTGCAGAAGCGAGGTCGGTACCCAGTGGTTTTTCCAGCACCACGCGTGACTGCGCGTCCACCAAACCAGCAGCAGACAAGTTGGCACAAATTTGTGTGAATAAACTCGGTGCCGTGGCCAAGTAATACACGCGCAGCGCGGGTGCACTACACAAGTCTTTGAGCTTGGCAAAGTCATTTGCATTCGTGACGTCCATGCTCACGTAGGCCAGGCGGTTCAAAAAGCTTTGCCAGTCGTCTTTGCTGAAGGCTTCTTTTTCAATGAATGCGGGAGAGTGTTTGTCAATGAAGTCCAAATACTCTTGACGTGTCCAGTCTTGACGGCCCACGGCAATGATGCGTGCCGATGCGTCAAGCTTGTCGTGCAAGTGCGCCATGTAGAGCGCTGGCAAAAGTTTGCGGAACGACAAGTCGCCAGCGCCACCAAAAATCACGATGTCCAGCGTGCCTGCTGGAGGGGTAGGGTGTGTCATGAGTAACGTTTGTTGAGAAGGTTTTGTTTCATGTTGCGCAGCATGGGTTGCAGCTGAGTGCTACCAATGCGCAGTGCCACGGCAGTGGCCAACACGTCGACGATCATCAGGTGCAGCAAGCGCGACACCATGGGACTGAACTTTTCATAACTCTCGGGGTGATCAGCCGCGAGGTGAATTTTTCCTGCGTTGGCCAGAGGGGAACCAGAGGCTGTCACCACAATCGTGGTGGCCCCGTTCTTTTTGGCGATCTCGCATGAGTCGAGCAAATCGCGCGTGCGGCCCGAGTTCGAGAACACCACCAAGCAGTCACCCGGCCCAAGCAATGAAGCGCTCATGATTTGCATGTGGCCATCGCTGTGCGAAATGGTGTGAAAACCAAGGCGGAAAAACTTGTGTTGTGCGTCTTGCGCCACGATGCCAGAGTTGCCCACGCCAAAAAATTCAAGGCGTTTTCCTTTTTTGTGGGTGAGGGCGATGGCTTCGGCGGCTTTGTCGATTTGCGCCGACGAGGCATCGTTGCGGTATTTCAAAAATGCTGTCACTGTGTTGTCAATGACTTTGACCAACACATCGTTGCTACTGTCTTGTGCACCCACGTTGCGATGGATGAAGGGAACGCCTTCGCTGATGCTGCCTGCGAGCTTGAGTTTAAAATCGCTCAGCCCTTTGTAGCCCATGCTGCGGCAAAAACGCACCACAGTGGGCTTGCTCACTTGAGCTCGTTCTGCCAAGTCGGCCACGGGTGTGCTGGCAAAGCTGCGAGGGTCGCTCAACAGCAACTTGCCTACCCGCTGTTCAGCGGGAGCCAATGACTGCAAAGTGGACTGAATTCGGTCAAGCATGGCTGTAACTCAATTAATTTAATTTCTGAATTTTAATGTAATTAAGTTACATGGCAAGCGCTATTTTGCGTTTGAGGTGATGTGTTGTTAAAAACTCAGTGGATGAGCCGCAGCCCAAGCTTGGGCTTGATCCCAAGTAGGCGGCACACAGCCCTTTTCTTGCACGCACAAACTGGCGCTGGCTACGGCATGACGCAAGAGTTGCTCGATGGCAGTTTGGCTGCTGATGTCAAGTTTTTGTTTGAGTAACGCTGCAAGCAAGCCGGCTAAAAAGCTGTCTCCCGCACCCACCGTATCGGCAATAGACAGCTTCGCGCTTTCACGTCCAAAACATTGCAGGCCATTGGCAGAGATCAGCCACGCACCGTGTTCGCCCAATGTCAGGGCTAGGAGTTGCGCAGAGGTTTGTCGTAGCAATTGCTGCGCGCTCTCAACGGGTGATGCACCTTCTAACCCGAGGTGAACCAAATCTTCATCACTGACCTTGATGATGTCAGCCAGGGCCAAAGCCTGTTGAATGGCAGCGCGGTAGCTGGACAAATCAGGCATCACGGATGGGCGAAGGTTGGCATCGACCACTACCCAGTGGCCTGCCTGCTTTTGGGTTTTAAGCCAAGGCAAGTAATGCGCTTGATCGCGTGCATCGAGGGCAAGTGCCCCTGTGCACACCATTTTGAGTTCAGAGAGTTGGCTGCAACTGTCTTGCAACGAGGTCGCGCTGATTTGTCGATCTGCCACACCTTCACGGTAAAAGGCGTAATCGGGATGGCCTGTTTCGTCCAAGTTCACCACAGCAAGCGACGTGACTTCTTGCACTGCATTCGGTTTTGCGAGTGCTACGCCATCATGTTGCAGTTGTTCTGCAAGCAAACGGCCAAAGCGGTCTGATGACAATGGGTTGAGATACATCGAGCCCACACCTTGCCGAGACAGTGCGCGTGCCAAGTTGTACACCGCACCACCTAGACATGGCGTGAACGCGCCATCAGGACTGGCAATGAGATCTATCAACGCCTCTCCAGCGAGTGCGACATGAATGGGCTTAGTCATGGGTTTTCACACGAAGCGTGAGCAATGCCGCAATACCCAAGAAGCAGCCTGCCAATTGAATGACATGCCTTGGGTCGCCACCCAACAAGCTGTCGTAATACAACGGCAATGTGAGCATCTGAATGATCATGGGCAAGACAATGAACATATTGAAGATGCCCATGTACACACCAGCACGCGCAGGGGGAATGCTGCGAGCCAGCATGATGTACGGGTTGCCCATGATGCTGGCCCACGCTAATCCAATGCCGACCATTGGCACAAACAACACGGCTGTATCTTGGAGGTTGGGCAAACACCACATGCCAATGCCTGCACATGACAAGCAGGCCGCATGAACCACTTTGGGGCCAAAGCGTCGCGTCAGCGGAATGAGCGCAAAGGCAGCCACGAAAGCCACAAAGTTGTAAAAGCCGCCAATTTGGCCATTGAGTAAACCCGCATCGCGAAAACCTTGCGACGAAGCATCCGAGGTGTCAAACACTGATTTTGCAAGCGAAGGCACGATGTAAATCCAGTAACACATCATGCCGTACCACTGGAACAACTTCATCCACCAGAGTTGGCGCATGGCCTGCGGCATTTCGCGCACAGCTTCCACAATTTCGGCCAGCGTGGCTTTGATGCCGGTAGGCTTGGCCAAGATGGCTTCACGCTCTTGGAGTGTCAAAGGCAGTTCAGGCGTCGAGTGCACCGACCACCACACCGTCGTCAATGACAGCACGGAGCCAATTAAAAACGCAATGACCGTGATGTGTGGAATATTGCTGTCATTCACGGCATCTTTGTTCAGGCCAAACCAAAACAAGAGTGAGGGCGTGAGGTAGGCCAAGGTTTGTGCCAGACCCGTGAATGCGCTTTGGGTCAAAAAGCCCAATGAGTGTTGGTTGGTGTTGAGCCTGTCACTCACGTAAGCGCGGTAAGGCTCCATAGTCACGTTGTTGGCAGCATCCAAAATCCACAGCAAGCTCGCAGCAAACCAAAGCGTGGGGCTAAAGGGCATGAACAGCAAGCAAATGCTGCACAAGATAGCGCCCACCATGAAATAAGGCGTGCGACGCCCCCATTTGCTGATGGTGCGATCACTCATCGCACCAATGATGGGTTGGACCAACAAACCCGTCATCGGCCCTGCTAACCACAACAAGGGCAAGCTCGCTTCATCTGCCCCCAAATACTTGTAGATGGGGCTCATGTTGGCTTGCTGCAAGCCAAAGCTGTATTGGATTCCGAAGAAGCCAAAGTTCATGCTGAGGATTTGCCAGAACGACAGATGCGGTTTGAGGTGTGTGCTCATTTTTTAAGCCAAACGGCGGAGTAAGGGGAGAGCTGCAAACCCTGCAGATCAAGTGCCTTGCCTGAAATTAAATCAGTGCCATGCGTCATGCAATTTTGCGTGATTGCTGGCGTTGGCGATAAGGTTTGCGTTTGGCCTGAGAAATTGAATAAACCCAGAACGTTGACACCACGCTTCAAGCCCAAAACAGCACTTGTGCCCGTGTTCCAAACACTCAATGGATGCGTGGCATTCAAACTGCTGTGTTGCTTTTTGGCTTGAATGAATGCACGCAAAGCTGCATAAATTTGGCCTTGCGTTGTGTGTGCATCATGACGAAGGGAAAAGCCAAGCTCGTCAAACATGGGGCGGTGCAATTCACGACCATCTGGACCTTGACGTTGTGCAATCTCTTGCGCCGACGTGTTGCCCTGGCCCCATTCATCGCCCATGTAGATCAGCGGCAAACCGCCTACAAACAACGACAAGGCTTGCATCATCACCAAGCGAGATTTGGCCGCTTCTTGTTCGGCAGGCGTTTGTGCGGATGTTAAGCCCACCAAAGCCGCGGCCATGCCGTTGGTGCCGTGCACCACTGTGGGGTCACTCGCTTGGAAGGCTGCGCCCTGCGCGTAGCTACCTGCCACTTCGCCTGCAAAGAATTGCGACGCATGCAGCAGGCGCGCACGTTGGTCAGCGCCGCGTGCATCCATCTCGGGGCGCAACACATTCCAGCCAATGTCGTCATGGCAGCGCACATAGGTCATCCATGCGCAACCATCAGGCAGAGCAGGGGTGTGTGACAGCACGTCTTGGATGATTTGTGTGTTCTCCTCAGCCAGTGCCACCCAGCTGGCTGACATGAGACTGGAGTGATAGGCCACATGGCACTCTGGGCCTTGGGTTTCGCCCAGGCCAAAGTAGGGCGGCAAATCCTGCGTGGGCATGATGGCCTCGGCCTTGAGCAGCACGCCAGGTGCCGCAATATTGGTGAGACTGCGCATGGCTTGCAAAATCCAATGCACTTCAGGTTGGTTCATGCAATGGGTGCCTGGGCGCTTCCACAAGAAACCTGTGGAATCCAAGCGGAAAGCCTCAACGCCCAAGTTGGCTAGTTTTAACAGCGACTGAACCATCTCTGCAAACACATCGGGCTGTGTGTAGTTCAAATCCCATTGATAGGGGTAGAACGTGGTCCATGCCCAAGCCTTCACTTCAGGAATGAATGTGAAATTACCGGGCGCTGTGTTGGGGAAAATTTGAATGAGATTTTTCTCATACGCACTCACTTCATCAGGCGTGTGTGCCCAATGGAAATACGACTGGTAGTGCGCGTCACCCGCGCGTGCCTTCAAGGCCCATTCATGTTCGTGTGAGACGTGGTTCAGTACAAAGTCACTGCACAAGCTGATGCCTGCAGCACGCAGTTCTTGGGTGAGTGTTTGCAAATCTTGGTTGTTGCCCAGTGTTGGGTCAACTTCGTCATAGCTGGCCACAGCAAAACCACCGTCGTTGGGCGGCGTGCCTGGCTTTAAAAACGGCAGGAGGTGCAAGTAGGTCACGCCCAACTCTTGCAGATGGGGAATGCGCTTGCGTACCCCAGACAAGTTGCCCGCAAACTTGTCTGTGTAAGCGCAATAGCCCAATGAGCCCTTTAGGTGCCAGTTGGGTTGAGTAGCGCGCTGCAAGTCTAAAGCCCACAAATCGTTGGGACGCGACAGCGCGAGTTGGACCGCCTGAGTGACTAGTCGACTCAGCCAGTCAGAAAAATTTTCATTGCAGCCATACAGGCGTGCAAGTCTTTCCTGCAAAACAGGAAATTCGTTATTCAAGCGTTCACGCAGCACAGCAGCGCGAGCGGCGGGGGCTTGGTCAAGCAGCTCAGTAATACGAGCTGGAAGATGAGCCTGTCCAGATACGACTTGGCAATCTTCAGTAAGAGACATGGTGTTCACAATTCGGTAAGAGATGCGCTGAACCTTTTGAGTTCAGCGCTATTGATGCAAAAGTGAAGCATCCATGCCGTTAAAACAGCATGGATGGGGTTGAGCCTTTAAAACTCGTACTTCAGGCTTGCAGTAGCTGTACGGCCCTGAATTGAGCGTGCTACATAACCAACATCACGTGCTTCACCCTCTGTGTAGCCCACCTTGTTGAAGGCGTTGTTAACACTGAGTGATGCGACAGCTTGCTTAGAAATACGATATTTCGCAAACAGGTTTGTGACCATGTATGCAGGCATTTCGACAGCGTTGTCGTTTTGCGTGTATGACTTACTTGTTCCTACGAATGCAGCTCCGTAATCAAAGTCTCCAGTGCTAAAGGAGGGAACAAGTGAATAGACCCATTTCGCTTGACGACGGGGTGTCTTACCAATATCTGAAGCGGTCAGAGAGTCTTTGATCTTGGCATCTGTGTATGTCGCACCGCCACTCAAGCGGAAGGCCCCAGACTTGTAGCCGGCTTCCAGTTCAATACCCTTTGCATCGTATTTGTTCTTGGTTTGAATACGGTTATTGGTTTCGTAGTTCGTTTCATCCGTTTGAGCCATGAAGAACGTACCAAACAGGCTCAAGTTCCCTTGTTTGCTCTTTAGCCCAATTTCTTGTTGCTTAAGTTGATTAACAGGTATTGTTCGGCTACCGTTCAATTCACCTGGGTTTGCGGCGTCAACGAGGCGATCAGCAGCAAAGTTGTAACCATTACTCACCCTTGCATACACAGAGTTGTTGCTATTCAAAGCATAGTTACTGCCAAGTGAATAGGATGTTTTGGAGACTTTGTAATTGATCGTGTCAAGTGTTGTCGGATCCCAGTAAAAGCCTGTGTTGCTAGTGGTGGCCGCACTTGTGACCGCTTTGATGGTTTGACCAGTAGCTGTCATTTCGTTATGACGAACACTGCCCTCGATCGACAATGGTCCTTTCTCCCAGTTCAAAGCTGCATAGGGTGACTTTGTGCTGTATTTCAAGTCCAAAGATTTGGGTGGTCCCCAGTGTGACCATCCGCTCTGTGTCAACGCGGAGTAACTTGCACCAGAACCTGTCATTCCGACGTCATATGTGTTGAACCAGTTGGTGCGGGCTAAGTTTTGAGAGCCTGTGAACAATCCACCTGTGAAGACTGACTTGCCACCATTAAGATCAAAAGTCTTAGACGCTTTTAGGTCGTTGAACATGTTGTCAAGATTGTCCAAGGATGAGTTAAACATAGATCCTGAGAAAGTGTTCCCGCCAGAAACAACATCTGGGAACATGCCTATCCAGCGACCACTGTTTGCTGTCTTTCGCATTCTTTCTTCAACAGTCCAACCCCCGCCGATATCCAGTTTTGCTTCGAGACCAATTGAACGGCTCTGAACATGTACGCCATCAGCTGGGTTGCTCACAACTTGGTTGCCGTCTCGGTTAATCGAAACGTCGCGTGTGATGTTGGGAGTGATAAAAAATGCGTTTCTTGGATCGATATTGGAATAGGTGCTAATTTTTCCGTTGCTGACTCTTACTGGAACTGGCAAAAGTGCTGGAGTCTTGTCATCCAAGCTCTTGAAATTCACGCGAACGTAACTGCCTTTGTCAAACTCTTTTGTGACGCTGGCCTTGAATTGCCCACCATCTTGGGAGTTAAAGCCAGTCTTGATTGCGCCACCTTCTCCCTGTCGAGTGAAACCACCGACATTGAAGTATGTGTCTGAACCGATTGAGCTACCAAAATTGAAATCGTAGCGATTTAATTTTGAGCCAACGCCAGTCGTAACACCGATTGCATTTCCTGCGTCTCTACCAGCTTTGGATATGAAGTTAATCACACCGCCTGGCGAATTAGCCGCCAGAGTTGACGCGCTACCACCACGGATAACTTCCAGCCTATCCGTTGTGTAGTCTGTGCGCAGGTACATATCGGCATTGCCGAATGCGATATCTCCAAACAGCATAAGCGGCAGACCGTCTTCTTGTATTTGCACATAGCGACTACCGCCTGCAGAAATCGGTGCGCCACGCACGGTAATGTTCGCATTGCTATCGCCAGACGAAGATTCGGCGCGAATGCCAGGAACTGTTCGCAGAATTTCAACCGCGTTTGTTGCGCCGCTTCGAGCAATCGCTTCTTCACCGAGTGATGTGACGGAATCACTTGACTTCATCTTTGTGCGACCAGTTGGGGAGGCTGTCACAACAACTTCATCGAGGTTCAAGTTTTGTGCGTAGACCGCACCAATTTGCATAGCAGCCAACGAAGCTGCGACTGCAATCGTTTTTGGACTGATTTTCTTTTTGTTTGTTTTCACAAACGTCTCCTTTACAAGTTGATAAAACCCCAGATTTGCTTGTTTTTTTTAAGCTCACTGGATGGGTGACTCTTTGTCGTGCCTTGGATGCATTGCAATGAGTGACGTGAATTTTGTTTTGAATTGCAAACGTTTGCAACAATATTTGTCGCCAAATGACCAATCGAGTTAAAAGTGCAATCTCGAAATATTTTCTAACTCTTTGATTTTTTTCGAAAATACCAATTTAATCGGGACTTTCCCTAGTGTCATACGGGTGCAACAAAATATTTTTACAAGCAAGGGTTTGCACCAATGCGTGGATATTTTTCATGAAATTAGAATTGCAAACGTTTGCAAAGAGTTGCTTTTCTCATTTGCGGCAATCGATAACCAGGAGCCACACACACATGAAAGACTACGCCAGTCAACAACGCAATCCAGGCAAGCATGTTGTCGGATTGGGTCTGGTGGTTTTGTTGCACATCATCTTGTTTTGGGCGATCAGTTCTGGCTTGGCCAAGAAGTTCGTCAAAGTGATCAAGGGGCCTGTTGAAGCTCAGTTGATTGAAGATGCCAAGCCCGACATTCCACCGCCACCTCCACCGCCTCCACAAAAGAGTGCGCCACCACCACCTGAATACGTGCCGCCCGTTGACATCGCGGTCAACGCCACAGCAGGTGCCAATGCGATTGCTTCTGTGTCAGCTGCACCCGTGCGTACTGCAGCCGTGATCAACGCAGCCGCAAGTTGCCCTAAACCTGAATACCCCAGCGCTTCACGACGCAACGAGGAAGAGGGCACGGTTCAGCTGCGCTTCTTGATCGGCACAGAAGGCCAAGTGATTGAGTCACAGGTCGAAAAGAGCTCTGGCTTTACACGTCTTGACGAGGCTGCACGCATTGCCATCTCACGTTGCCAGTTCAAGCCAGGCACGCTCAATGGCAAGGCTGAACAAAGCTGGGCCAGCATGAAATACACATGGCGCTTGGAATAAGCGACACGTCATCCACCACCGAATTCAAAAAATTTCTTAGGAGTCATTCATCATGATTAAACATCTTAAAACTCTCGCGCTGAGCGCTGGCCTGGTTGCAGGTTTGCTGTTTGGCATGGTTGGCCAAGCTCAAGCTGCCAAAGACAAAGCCCCAGCCGCAGCACCCGCTGCAGCCGAAGTGGCCGCACCAGCACCTGTGGCTGCGCCTGCTCCCGCTCCAGTACCTGCTGCACATGCAGGCGAAGAAAACCCCTATGGTCTGGGCGCACTCTGGGCGCAAGGTGACGTTGTTGCTAAGGGCACCTTGCTGATCTTGGTGATCATGAGTATGGGTAGCTGGTATGTGATTTTCACGAAGTACTTTGAGCAAGCCAAAATTGGCCGCTTTGCTAAAGCTGCACAAGACAGCTTCTGGACAGCTGGCAACGTGCGCCAAGGTGCAGACACATTGGCTGAAGACAGCCCCTTCCGCTTCATTGCCGAGAAGGGTTTGGAAGGCGCAAGCAAGCACACTGGTTTGTTGGGTGCGATCAACTTCAACGACTGGGTGACCATGAGCATCCAACGCGCCATCAACAACGTGCAAAGCCGCATGCAAGATGGTTTGGCCTTGTTGGCCACTGTGGGCTCTACCGCGCCATTCGTGGGTTTGTTCGGTACCGTTTGGGGCATCTACAACGCCTTGGTCAAGATCGGTATGTCTGGCCAAGCCAGTATTGACAAAGTGGCAGGCCCAGTGGGTGAGTCATTGATCATGACGGCCATTGGTTTGGCTGTGGCTGTGCCTGCGGTGTTGGGCTACAACTGGTTGGTGCGTCGTAACAAGTCAGCCATGGAAGAAGTGAACGCTTTCGGTTCTGACTTGCACTCTGTGCTGCTCGGCACCAACGGCAAGTAAACCAGGAGTCACCCTCATGGCCATGAACGTTGGATCGGATGCAGATGACGAGATCATCGGCACGATCAACACCACCCCACTCGTGGACGTGATGTTGGTGTTGCTGATCATCTTCTTGATCACCATTCCCGTGGTGACCACATCGGTGAAGGTGGATCTCCCCAAAGAGAAAAACCTGATCCGAGAAACCAAGCCAGAAAACGTGATCATCTCGGTGAACGCTACAGGCAATATTTACCTGTATGACACACCGATCAAGAACTCGGCTGACTTGGTGGACCGCATGAAAACTTTTGCGGTGAAAGACCCACAACCTGAAGTGCAAATTCGCGGCGATGCACGCAGCGATTTCGAGGCAGTGGGGCGCGTGATGTATGCCGTGCAGCGCGCAGGCATTGTCAAGGTCGGTTTCATCACCGAGCCGAATTGATCTAAGGAGCAAGACATGGGAATGAACGTAGGCCAAGGATCAGGCAGCGGTGAACCCGAAGTGATGATGGACATCAACACCACGCCTTTGATTGACGTGATGTTGGTGCTGTTGATCATGTTGATCATCACCATCCCCGCGCAGTTGCACAGCGTGAACTTGGATATGCCAGTGTCCAAACCACCCACCAAAAAAGTGGACCCTGTGGTGATCAAGATTGATGTGGACGCCAATAGCGTGATCAACTGGAACGGCAAGCCTTTGGCAACGCGTGCAGAGTTGGACCTCAAGTTGCAAGAGGCGACCAAGATGGAGCCACAACCAGAGTTGCACTTGCGTTCACACGCGAAAGCCAAGTATGAGGCCGTGGCTGCGGTGATGGCCAATGCACAGCGCTTGGGATTGAACAAGCTCGGTATCGTGGGGTCTGAGCAGTTTGTGAATTGATTTCTTCAAGGTTCTTTAAGAGGGAACCCTTTGCCTCTTCTCTCACGGGAAGGGGCATTTTTTTAAGGAGTGTGCAAATGACAACATTGTGGAAAAAATTGTTTGCATTGAGTGTGCTGGGTGTGGCCTTGCATTCGGTGGCGCAAGTCAATATGCGTCCTGAAGTGTCCAAGCCTTTGCAAGCAGCGCAAGAAGCGATTCAAGCCAAGCAGCCAGAGCTTGCGCTGCAAAAGATTCAAGAGGCACGTGCCACGCCGCAGCTGACAGAACCTGAAAAAATGTACTTAGAGCGTTTGTCTGTTGTGGCCGCGATGAATGCGCAAAAGTTTGATGTGGCATCTAGCTCGCTGGAGTACTTGCTGCAAAACAATACGCTTTCAACCTCTGATCGGGCCACGCTGACTGAAACCATGGTGAGTGTGAGCCAACGTAACAAAGACCACGTCAAGGTGGTGCAATGGTCGCGTCGATATGCGCAAGAGGGGGGCAAAAATCAACGTGTGCACATCATGAAAGTGCAGGCATTGGCGTTGCAGGGCTTGCACAAAGAGGTGGTGCAAGAAATGCAAGAGACCTACAAAGTCTCAGACTATCAAGCTGAAGAGTCAGAGCTGCGCATTTATGCCTTTAGCCAAAAACAACTCAAGGATGATGCGGGTTATGCCGCTACATTGACGCAGTTGGTGATACGTTTTCCTAGCAAAGACTATTGGTCGGACTTACTCAGCAGCATGGGCCGCGCACCTGGCATCAATGCACGTACACAGTTGGATGTGTCGCGCTTGATGGAAGCTGCAGGCACCATGGATGAAGCTGAGGATTATTTAGACACAGCCCAGTTCGCCATCAAGGCTGGCCTGCCATATGAGGCCCTACGCGTTTTAGATCAAGGCCAAACCGCTGGTATGTACAAAGGCGCTACGACAGCCAATGCGGTCAAGCTCAAGCAACAAGCCCAGCAGCGTGCGGCAGAGGATGACAAAGCGATTAAGTCACTCAGCATCGCGTCTGACAACGGTCCGATGTTGGTGCAGTTAGGCGACGTGTTGCTGTCAAAGGGGCAGTGGGTCGAGGCGGCAGAGGCTTACCAAAAGGCTTTGAGCAAGGGTGGGATCAAGCGGGAAGCGGATGCACGACTGCACTGTGGCATCGCATTACTCAAGGCCAAGCAAGCTGAGCAAGCCAAAACCATGCTGCAAAGTGTGGCGGGTGATGCTTCTGTTGTGCAGATGGCCAAACTGTGGATTTCGTTGGCAAAATGACACCCTATGATTGGAAGGTATTCAAGCGGTGAAACCAAATTCCAAACGTATGGCCAGTTCAGACAACGACAAACGAAAAATTCAGATGATCGACATCGCTCGCATGGCGGGCGTGTCGACATCAACGGTCTCGCGTGCTTTGAATGGCAGCTCGTTGACGAACGATGAAACACGTCAGCGCATCATCGAACTGGCTCGCTCGCTCAACTACACCATCAACCAAAGTGCCAAAAGTTTGCGCATGGGGGACAACCGAACCATTGGTGTGGTGATTCCCTACGACAGCAAAACACGTCAGCACATCTCTGACCCATTCTTCTTAGGCATGCTCGGTAGCTTGGCCGATGCATTGACTGACCGTAACTACGATTTGCTGCTGTCGCGTGTGGATGCTGATCATCTGGACGACATGGCTTCGTTGTACGACACGGGTCGAGCCAAAGGCATCATCGTCATTGGACAGTGGGGTCATCATGACCAGCTCAATGAATTGGCCCGTCGTCGTGTGCCCATGGCCGTGTGGGGTGCGCAGTTGCCACGTCAGCTGTATTGCAGCGTAGGTAGTGACAACAAGTCGGGCGGCGCGCTGGCCACAGAACATCTGCTGGGGTTGGGCCGCCGCCGCATTGTGTTCATGGGTGACACCGAGATGCCTGAAGCAGCCAAGCGCCATGAGGGTTATTTGCAAGCGCATAAGAAAATGGGCGTGCAGGTTGACCCCAAGCTCTACATCAAGTCGCCTTTCACGGCCGAAGAGGCGCAAGCAGCGTTGCACGGCTTTTTAGAAAGCGGCGTTGCGTTTGATGCGATTTTTGCGGCCAGTGATTTGATTGCCATCAATGCCATGGGTGTGCTCAAAGGGCAGGGCGTGTCTATCCCAGCGCAAGTGAGCGTGGTGGGTTATGACGACATTGACATGGCATCTCACAGTTTTCCACCGCTCACCACGGTGCGTCAGCCCATTGATGTGGCCGGTGGCGTGTTGATGGATTCGTTGCAAGAAGTGTTAGACGGTCAAATCGCTGACTCCAAGCTGCTGCCGACATCCTTGGTTGTGCGTGGTTCAACGTCGTGAGGCTTGTGTGATCACGACCTTGCAAGACACC
>JACCDW010995193.1_pt1 | contig 16793 bp, 4 predicted proteins | sample 7449781 | NCBI WGS metagenome assembly JACCDW01 (sample SAMN15323449, study PRJNA562643) | freshwater metagenome | isolation source: river surface water | place: USA:Blue River Watershed | collected 2017-08-18
GGTGGTACAGCATTTGGATCCCACACAAATATTTGTCGTTTAGCTGTGTGGTAAAATATCTGTCCACTTGTACCCTGAGCAGGAAAACTGTTTCCTGACTGTGGTGTACCCACAGGTATCCAGTTCAATGTGGCAGAATCATAAGCCTTGATCTGCTTCAAACTGGTATCAAACCATATTTGACCCATGATGGGATTTTGAGGTGGCACACCCTGCGCAAAGTTCTGCAACATGTATACGAGATTCTCCACCATGGTTTCACCATAGGGGCGGTAATCTCTGCCAGGCAGCTTGATGCTGGTGGCAGTTATGTTTAGTGTGCGATCTTGCACATTTACTAATGGTGAACCATCATAGTTGTTGATCAAGTATGCCATGTGTGATGCCTTATACTGTTTGAACTCTGATAGTGTATACCACTTCAATTTCTCTATTCAAACTCTTCTGCACAGGATTGTGCACCAGGTGGGTGATGAGCAGTCCCTCATCTAAATTTGCTGCCTTTGTTTTGAGACCCAGCTCATTGAACACAAAGGGTGAGTTTACATCTGTGGCAGTGTCAAATGCATCTTGGCCAGCTGGCTCAGTTGATTTCAACAAACATGTGACAATGATGTCTGAATACAAAGTGCCTGGTCTGTGAGCCACTCTGATGAAATTGTTGTTGGGATCTGTGTTTAGAGGACTCAGGTTATTGATGACCTTGTTGTAGGTTTGGTTATACAGTTGAGCATCTGCACCCACCACGTTGGGAGGCAGATAGCTAACTGTGCCTGTGCCAGACACCACTGCTGCACCATTACCAAACACCATTTCATGAATGTAGCCTTCAGGTTGGTAAGCTGCACCGGCAGCCAAGGCCACACTGAAGTTTTCAAAATTGATGGCATTGAATTTATCCACCAGCACCTCTTGTGTTTGATAGTCTCGAATCAGCACATGACCCACGATCTTGTGCAAGGGGGTTTCCATCATGTGTTAGCTTCCTCTTTTGTTCACTAATATTTGTTTGGTTTGTGCATCCCTTATGACAACATGACTGCTCACAATCAGAGTTTGTTCTTCCAGATTGGTGGCAGGTGTTTGTGGCAGGGGGTTATCAGACGGTTTCATGATCTCATATTTACCTGATTCTGGTGCCTGGTTCTGCAATTAAGAACTCGGCTTGTGGTTCCACACTCTTCTGAATGCCTGAGGCACCATAAGGCCAAATGTAGCCTGCAGGAATCTGCTCATTAAGACTGCCATCTTGTGCCCAAGTGCCAGATGCATGACTGAGTGTGCTAGTTGTCAAACTTGTGACCATCTGCACAAACTGTATGTTTCTGTCACCAGGTGCAGGTATATGATCTGTGCTAAAAGAAATGTAAGTGCCTGGCACTCTGCCTGGTGGATTGATGACCACTGTGTATTGAGTGTCCACCAGTTGTGTTTGATCGTTCACCTTCACAATAGGATTGGTGAATGTGGTCTCAAACAAACTGGTTTCTCCATCACCGTTATAGAATTGCACCTGCAGATCACTAAACACGCCTGTGGGTGTGCCCAAGCTGCCTCTCTTGAGACCACTCAGTTTGTGTCTGCGAGGTTGGCCTGATTGCGCAGCTAGAGTTTTCTGATTGTATTCCACTCTCTCCGCACCCAACCAAATCACTCCTGGTTGTTCAGGTGTGGCGTCAGGAAGTGGAGCACCGTCTTGCACATAGATGAATTCAGAGTCCCAATTCACAGGCAGTGTGAGTTGTGTTCTGCGAGTATCACTCAGTCTGAAGAACTGTCTGTCGCCAAACAGGTTGTCCCATATTCTGAATGCCACGCTGGGCTCAGCTTGCATGCTGACCAAATAGTAAACATCTATAAGATCCGCAGATGTGTGCACTTGATCCGGACTGAATTGTATTTGTGTTTGTGTGCTCACTTGCACAAACTCGTAGTCCCACACAGCATCTTGTTTGATGCCATTCACATACACCTGCACACTGCCAAAGTCTGTGGGCGTTCTGCTCAAGGTGTATACAGCAGGCATTTGACCTTCAAAGCGATCCTGTGTGTATTTGATTGCACTGTCTTCTGCAAATGTGATCACCTCCACTTGATCGTTATCTGCCAGCACACCTGACACAAATTCAATCTGATTGTTGATGACCTGATAATCATAGTTCACACTCACAGTGTCTATCACCTGCATGACCACATCTGTGTTCACCGTGGGTAGGTTGATGAAGGATATTTGTGTGTTACCAGATATCAAAGTGTATGTGCCCGATTGCAAGTAACCATTAGCCCACACTGTGAGATAATTGGGATCTGTGACTGTGACACCCACATCAAACACATTCTGTGCACCATCAGCCAAGCATCTGGCATAATGTGGAGCTCTCAGCTTGACACCATTCTGGAACACCTGTGTGTTGAGTGTGGGGGCCACACCATACACAGGAGGATATGTGAGATCATACACAGTGGTTGCAGCTTGCGCCACAATCTGTTGTGTCTGCTTGTGGCTGAACAACTTGCTGCGATACACAGTGATCCAGATCACATCATCCACCGCAGGAGTAAATCTAAACACAATTGTTTTATCATTATCACTACTAATGTCATATTCTAGAGTAGTATCCCCATTGAGTGTGACCCACAGAGTATTTTCTCTCACACTAGTGGCTAGTGTAACACTATCTGTAGCACCATCACCTTTGAACTCTAGTTGTTGGAGCACATGTGATTGGTTGCAGATTAAGGCAAATCCTGTGCCTGCACTTGCTGCACCACCAGAGTTGCTAACGTTCAACTGAAAGTAACCTTGTGCGCTCATCAACATAGCCCCTCTGTCCAATACAAACACATCTGCTGCGCCCCACACTGGAGTGAGCTGGACACCATTACCCAGACCGGTTGTATACCACTCTATGGAGTCTGTGCTCAGGTTAGTATAGATACCTGGCTTCACAATCTGCACCTGTTGCACCACGCCTCTGGCACCTGATTGATTGGCCACTTGTGTGACTTGAACCACCAGATTCTGTGTGCCTACTCCAAACTTATACAACAGCTGATCGCCTACCTGATAGTTTTCACCGCCCTGCACAATCTGAATGTTAACAGCTTGCACAGCAGTGATCTGCACTCTGGGTCTCACAGCCACAGCCACACCTGCATCCAGGGTGATCACATCAAACAGCTCGTAGTTTGCACCTGGATTTGTAATAGTAAATTCTGCAACACCCAGTGTGGCTCCTCCCAACCCAATCTGATGAATATTAACTCTGCCCACAGCAGGTGTGTTCACAAACACCACTTGGGGTTGTTCATAGTTGATCACATAATCTGCATGCACACCATGGGTTTGCAATTCTCCATTTACAAACACCCAAACTTGTGAATTCTCCACAACAGGTGCAGGCAGTGGGAAGTGAGTTCTAAATCCGTCACTTTCATAAACCTGGTTCAACTGCATGCCTGCACCTGATGTACCTGAGGTGTACACATCATACAGGAGATTGTATCTGGGCCACACAGGCACCAGCTCTTCCGGATGACCACCTTCCAGATGTGGTCTGTTCAAACCTGCACCATCCCAAGTGGTATCCAACAGGGTGGCGAGAGCAGGATTAAATGTTTCTCCCTTTTCAATAACCCAAATATTGGGTCTGGGATGTGTGGGTATTCCAGGAGCTTGCACAAAGGTGAGCTGTGTGCCTGTCCATCTCACAGTCACAGTGGCCTGTATGCCTGTGCCACCTGACAGTGTGAGCACAGCTTGTGTGGGAGCAACTATATACACACCAGGCTCCACAATTTGAATTTGTGTGATGGCACCCAGGTTACTAACTCCTGACACTTTCAAACGTGCAGGTGACACATATTGTCCGCCTTGTATGGTGAGCACATCATTCATGCTGTAGCCTAGGCCTGCATTCACCAAGAGTGCTTGACTGATCTGATTGTCAATCTGCCAATCCTGTGGTGTGTATGTCTTACGACCATCCACCCACACTTGCAGCTCTGTGGGTTGTTGAGGTGGCTGGCGCAACACAAATTGTGTGCGTGTGGCATCTCCCACAAACAGCTGATACTTGAGGTCTCCGCCGCTGTTAACACGCACATCCACATCACCGTTAGCGCCACTTGTGTAGTCCCAACCGCCCACAGCGTCCCATGCATTTGCATCCCAAGCATCTGAGGTCTGGAATTGTGTGCCACTCAGTGTTTGCAATTTGCTTTCACATCCGCTGATTAGACCTGGCGCATCTGCGCTCAACTGATCGCTTGTGGGTGCATATGCATCCTGTATGCGTTGTGCTGCACCAGTTTGCACCTGATAAGCCACCTGATACCAATCAGACCAGGTGCTGGTGTTTGCAGTCTTGACCCACCAACCCCAAGTTTGTACCAGATCCACATACACTCTTATGGTGTATCCTTCACTACGGGTTTCAGTTAACACTTGCAGCACTTGATTCACATCATACAGTGTTTCGGATATGACACCTTCATAATTAAGTCCATAAGGCACTATATCCCAATCTGCCAACCCGCCCTGCTGATTTTGATTGCGAATCATGAGTGTGTATCCTGGCACATGCACTTGCATGAGTGTACCAGATGGCACATCTGTGTCCAGTATGTTCTGCAACCATTCGGATAAACTGCTGCATGTGATGTCAGGCACACTAGTCTCACTGTATCCTGATGTGTATTCAATCGCTGGCGCACAACTCACACGATCATATATCATGCGAGTTTTCATTTGCCTCACCAGTTCAGGATTCAGAATGTAGTTCTGATACCAGGCTGTGTAGGCAGGATTGGTGCTCAAGATGACCTGATCAGATGGAGATTCATCATCCAGAATTCTCACACCCAGGTTCACATCTTGATATGGTGGTCGGTCAAAGTCCACCATGTTGCCTGCATATGTTTCATTGGCCTTTCTCCAGTCCACAAAGCTTCTCACCTTCACATGATAAGGTTTGATTTCATTAATGTATTCGATCAGGCTGTTGATCTTGTTTTCTGTGTACAGGCTGGTGGGTTCCAGCACCTCTGCAAAGCCTCTCAAGTTGATGAAGCTGGTCTTAAACAACCAATCCACAAACAACTGTTCGGACAGAGCTTGATTGAGTAGCGCAAACATGATCTGATTGGGCTCGTTGACTTCATTATCCACTTTGAGTAGACCTTGTGTGCCCTCAGCATTCACCCACAAACCACTCCAAATTTGTTCAAATTCACGTCTGGTGTCATATTCTGCACCCAGGATTTCACTACCAAATCCTTGAGCATCGAAACCCAAGTTAAATTGTGCATAATTCCACAGGTTATCACTCAGTTGTAGGTTGCCGGATTGCATGCCCACCATCTGCCAAGGATCCACTGCATCATCCTGTTTCACATACAGTGCCCAAGTGTTGTTGCCTGTGTTGTTCACACGCACCACATCTCCTGTTTGGAATCCCACAAATGCATCACGATCTTTGAGTGTTTCAAATCTAAAATCAGGCAAAGTGTCCTCACTGTATCCAGTCAGATACCAGTCAGTCACATTCCAACAGTTAGGAGTTCTGAATGTTTGGCTTCTCACCAACTGCCATTCAGCTTGGCCTAATCCCAGATTGGTCCATCTCCAGATGGTCCATTTGTTCTGATTGGTGACATCTGCAGCCACTAGCACCTGACTGCCAAAGGCCAGAGTGTAATCCAGCTGAGCAAGCTGGCTCATGTTTTCCACACGCTGCACATACAAAGGCTGCGCAGGACCAATTGCCCACACATTGGGATCTTGGTTGATTATGACCATACTGCCTTTGGTCTGATTCCACACTGTGAGTGCCTGTGTGACACCCAGCTCCACTGATACTTGTGCATTTGCCCATGCATCAGATGCTGAATCCAGATCAGGCGCACGTTGCATGATCCAGGCACTTGTGCCTCCCAGATTAACCACCACATACACACCATTCTGTGCACTAGGATCAGGTTCATTGGGCACAGGTGTAATGCCCTGTTGTTGATCTTTCACCAACACTCGCTGTCCCACTTCACAAGTGATGCCATCTATCACTAATGGGGAGGAATCCACGCTCACCAGTTCTGTTTGACCAGTTTGTGCATTCAGAACAAAATGTGCATCCAGTCTTTGAGTGGTGGCCACCTGCACAGGTGTGATCAGGTTGACAGGTGCTGGCTCAGGTTCCTCACTTTCAAAATAAGGTCTCCAAGCCTGTCTGCTGGGATCCATCAAGGGAGGGGTGCTACTATTCTGCAACAGTTCATTCACCAACTGCGTCACAGTCTGCCTGGCTTGTCCAGGATTGTTGAACACAATCTGTCTGGGTCTGCTCAGCACACCATTTGTTTGCAGCAGCTTGAGTGTGGGATCAGGCAGTGGATTGCCAAATGCATCATATTCATACAAACTGTCCCCCAGCTTGCGCCATAACCAGCTGGGTGGTGAACTACGAGGATCATCTGGTCTCACCAGTTCATACTCAGTATGCACACTCTCCACATCATACTTTCTCAACCATCTGATCTGCCACACAGTTTGTGCAGCATTCAGATAACTGCCCATGTTGCCAATGAGTGCATGAGTTTCTGAGATGGGGGCCCACCACAGTATGCCCAAACTCTCAGGATTGGTGAGTGCCTGGCTGATCACTCTCACACTCAGCTTTCTGTTTTTCAGTCCAGGCACAGTCACACTATTACGCACCCAAAAGTAATACAGTTCCTGAAACTCACCTGTGGAAGTCTGTGTGAGTCTGCTCACATAGGTGGTTGTTTGTTTGACTTGACCGGAAGCTGCACCAGGGGAGCCAATGCTGGCGAGGTCCGCGCCCGCTGCAACAAGATTCTGCCATGATGCAGGCGGCACAGGGCTTCGTACCCATTCATAAACATCAATGCTTGTTCCGGGCGCAATTCTGCCCCAGTTTTGGCGGCGTTCAGTATTTGATCCCATTTCATAGTCTAGATACCTCGTTGTGCTTAAATCCCACCACACTTGGCCCACTTGAGGCTCGCCCCAAGCTTGTGCATCGTTCTCTCCATACAAACCACTTGTATCTGTGGTGTATTGTGCAGGATCATATGCAGTCTTATATGTGATTTCCATGTCCAGGTTACCTGGTATCTTGTTTTTCACAGGATCCCACAAGCTCACCATCTGTAATGTTTGCAGGGATGGTAAGTCATACAGTCTGCTCTGTTGAACAAATCGGGGATCGGTTTTAAGAGTTTCAGCTCTGGTTTCAAACCAGTTTCTGCCATTGGTGATATACACTCTCCAAGGATTGGTTGGATCACCATCCACCGAGGTCAAATCAGTTGGCAGGGGTGGATGATCCACCCAGGCCAAATCTCTGTTCTGCCATCCTCCTGGAATTTGTGCTTGGTTTCTCTGTTGTGTGGTCTCAAATCTCACACTTACATATTGCCAAGCTGTGCCACCTGAGCCTATGCCAGTGGTGCTAAGTTCAATATCAAAAGTGACGTTGTCCCAAACTGTGATTACTTGGTAAGTATCGTTTACATTTACCCCTGCGTTTACCACAGCGTAAATGACAACCAGGTCACCTTCTTTCAATCCATGATCCGCAGTAGTTGTTACGGTGGTCTGAGTTCTGTCTCTCTCATTTGGCTGTGTGCTGATAATTGACCATGTGCTGGCACACAGCTTCCACACATTCCAACCTCTGCGAGGATCCACATATTGCCACACTCTATCACCAGGGGTTAACATGCGCATGTTGGGATCTGCAATCACTTGGGATCTGATCTGTGAATACAATCCTTGCAATTGTGCTTGATTGACAACTTGGTATTGTACTTCCGAACTCATAACAGGTCCACTTGTGGGCAGATCTGAGGTCTGACTGCCATACTGCTCCCGTAATTTGAAATTGTCCAGCTGACCAGACGTGTTCACAATTCTGCCATCGTTTTTCACAATGGTGATCTGATTATCGTCAAGAGGGTCATCATCCAGTGTGCTCAGCACGTCCACCAATTGTGGGTTGCTGGTGACCTGTGATTGTGGCAGGATGACATCCAGTATGTTCACATCAGAATCATATCCGTAAAGACCAGCTCTCACACCCCATTCTTCAAAGTATGCAAACTCCTGTTCAGGTTTCACCACCTTGGTGTTCCTGAGCAGAGCATCTATGCTTGCACTGGTACCCTTTTGTTTAATCATGCCCTGGTAAAATTGGAACTCTGCAATGGTTTCCAACAACAGTTCGGTCAGGTATGGTCTGGGTTGATAACCAATCTGATGTTGTGCCAAACGCAGCAGGTTGCTGGGTAAAGCCTGGCTGATCACGCTGCTGGCATCGGCATCAAAAGGCACGCTGAGGTCAATCTCAAACACTTTACGCAAGTCATTCACAGTCTTTTCCAAGTTGGGAATGATACGGTTGTTGACCACTAAATTATTACCCAGCTGACTCACGCTCTGAGTAACCAGATAACCAGGTGCCTGCAATCTGCCCTGCCAATTGAGAGTTCTGTATCCAAACAGTTTGAATCTGAGCTGACGTTGGTTGATCACAGGGTCATATATGAGGTCACCAAACACAGTTTGATTGTTGAATATGAGTGCATGTTCCAGACTGGTGGTGTATAATCTGAGACCATAAATGCCCTGATCATTCAACACTTTGACCTGAATCTCATTGTCCATTCTGAGGAAGTCCAGGTTGCTCAAGCTGATCAAGTTGCCCAATCTGTCTGTCACACTGTGGGTGCCATTTACTAGACCACCAATGTGTTGTATGATACCAAAGTCAGTGCTGAATGTGGCCACTGTAGCCAAGGGACTCAATGTGATGTATGTGCCTGCACTCCAAGGACCTTGGCTCCAGTAGAGGAACTCTCTGGCACTCAGACTCCAGTTGCGAGGTCTGCTTGCAGTGCTGTCATATTCTGAGAACTGCCAACCTGCTGCTTCTTGTGCTCTGCCCAAGCTTATCAGGAAATCATACACCTGTTGACGGGTTTCATACACAGTGCCATAAGGCACCTTCATGCTCTGTGCTACACCTTGTTTGTATTCTGTAACCTGTTGGTTTTCCACCACCACAGTCTGCTTGGCACCGGTCTGCAAACTGGGGATAACTGTGAAGTGTGGCTCCACAGGATCATATCCAATCACTCTCCAGCCCTGGTTACGTCCCAGGAATTCCACCAGCACACCAGTGTACACATACTCTGTCAAGCTGGCACTTCTGAGCAGTTGTGTGGTTACATCTTCCTGTGGCAGCAACAGGTTGTCCACATTGCCCAATCCAAAGGAATCCACCAACACTCTCAAATTGGCACCATCTGTGAAGCCGCCCATCTTGTGCAGCAGATTAACACCTGCACCACGTATCAGATTACCCAGGAACTGTGTGACGTTTCTGCTTTCGCTCACCAGCTTTTCTGCAAACCAATGCTGAATACCACAACTGCCATGATAAGTTGCCTGATTGTTCAGAGTGGTGATCAGGCTGGGATCTTCTCTGTGCATGATGTATTCACTCAAACTCTTGCGAGTGAGTGTGTCAGAGTTTATCCACTGTGAATATGTTTGATCTGCAAACAGTTCTGTCTGTCTCACACCATCCCACAAATATTCCACAAATGCTGCTGGGCGGGCCAAATATGCCCATTGTGCCCACAATTGGTCGGCATCCACGCTGGTGAGCCACACATTCTCCATGGGGCTCCTGTCGCCAAACTTCCAGTCAGCAGCAGCTTGTGTGGTGGTGGGCAGTTGGGTTACAACACCTGCTTGGAAGGGTGGCAGCAGTTCTCCCACATCATTCACAGGAATCACATTGAGCAGGCCGGGTCTGGCCCATTCAGAATATATGCCCTGTCTTTCACCCTGACGGATTCTGCCATCTGCCAAATCCTGCCACAGGGCCAAGTTGCCTCTGGTATATGGAGCTTGGCCATATTCTGAATCCCACCATGTGGGCTTCTGACTAAAGCCCAACATGTGCCAGGGACTTGTGTGAGGTTGATCTGTGTCATAATAATCAAAGTAGATGCCTCTCCAGTTACCTGGCACAGGTTGTTGATCTTGATCCACACATGCACCATAGTTCCAGCTGAAAGGATCTCTAACATCATACGTGGTGTTCCTGAGTGCATCCACCTGGTTGAGTGTGAGCCATCTGTTCCAAGCAGGAGATTGCAATCGGATCCTGTCTGCTTGTGTGTAGCTAGTCTTACGATACTTACCTGAGAATATGGTTCTCACATCCAGTGCACACACATGATCTGCTTGGGTGTATGCGAGGGGCATGCTGTTAAATTGCAGGATTTCAAACTGCATCCAGGCCCTAGCCACAGGATGAGTGAGCAGAAGTGCATCTGTGGTTCTCAGTTGACCATTGGCTATCACACCTAGTGGTTCATTTTGTAAGTCCACCAACACCACTATTGCGCCATTATGGCATCTGAGTGAGATAGGGCGTTGTCCAGTTGTGGGACTTGCAGGCTGGCTTAAATCGTAATATGCTTCTGGAACCCAAGCTTGGGCAGCGCCCACTCTAGTGGCACTGGCTGGTGTCCAGGTGGGGTTCACACTCTGTTCAGAACAGTATGTGCCCATCTGCATGTCCACACCTGAGTTTACCCAGGCACTGGATTTGGTTTTACCCAGGTTGATCTGTTTGAACACACGTTGCAACCATTCATCCACACCATTTGCGGCTGTCAAGCTTTGTGTGTTGTACAGGTTCCAGAGTGCATTCACAAACTTGTTGTAGTATCTCAAATACTCTGACTGGCTCCACTGCATTGTCACCATGGGATCAGTCACACTCTGACTGCCTTCAAACACTTGGCTTTGTGTAACACCATTGAGTGCCATGAGCTTGAGCATGCTGGCTCTTTGTTGCAGTATGAATGTGCCTCTGCCAGGCAGTTGTGCTAGGTCTCTCCAATTGTTGGATGCCTGCACATCACCCACAAAGCCAGTCTGATTTGCCAAAACACTGTGCACATGAGGCAGTATGTCACTGATCTTGAATTGTGTGATCTGTTGATTGTCAGGATTGGCCTGCAAGTTGAGAGGAATCTCAAAGTAACCTGAAGTGGCCTGATTTTGCAAACCTGCATATGATTCCAATCTTACTACTGTGTTGGGCTCAGGTGCCTTGTTCAGAATGACTGTTTTATTCTGCACAGTGTATTCTGATTCACCCAGCTCTTTGATGCCCACTTGCACTTTCAGACTGGGTGCACCAGGTGAGTTCACAGCAGGTGTTTGATCAATCACAAACTGAGTTTGATCCTGCACACTCACGTATTCATTCACCACATACTGCCTGGAGAGAGTGTCACTCAGGAACCAGTTGTTCACATACTGGGTAGCACCTGACAGGTACTGTTGCCAATAATAGTAACCTGGTATGGTGGTAAGTTGACTGTTCAGATAATACTGCACAGTCTGTGATGTGCATGGCACATTGAACAAATAGTTCCTTGCACTTGTGCTGTCTGCCACCGGTGGGAAGCCCAACAATGCATCCACAGGATAGCTAGCATCTTGTGCATACTCTAAGAGTGTGCAGCCCCTGAAGTTGCTTTGGGGATATTTCTGTCCATTGTCCAGTCTTTCGCCATAAGAGTCAAATAGTTCAAACAAGGGGGCTTGGTTTGTGGCTGCCACATATTCTGCACTGTCAGGTAACCAGTTTGGCAGCAGTTGCCTGCTCTGACCCTTAATCCAACGAGTGCCTGACCAATACCAGTTGGTGCTCACATTTTGATAAAAGGTCACACTTTGCTCTGTCTGCTCAGGCACACCACCTTGTGTGATGAATATGACTGCACCAGTTGCAGGGAGTCCTGTGTCACTTATGGGCAGACGGTTGAGTGCCACCTTACCATCCACTCTCACATTACTCACTTGATACAGTCTGTTGTTGATTTCAGGATCACTCAAATTTGTGAACAGCACAATCTGTCCATCATCCAGAGGCACATTGTCCACAAACACGTTAGTCTGATCAATCACATCAGCCAGTGTGGTGCGCACAGTATCCACTAGATTGACATCTTGCAAGAACTGAGTGCCAAAGTTCCAAAGAGGAATAGTCTGATCAAACTCCAAGATAGGGCGTTGGCCTGTGTGACTCACACCAGGCACAATTGTGGTGCGACTTAATGTGACCACTTGTTTGTGGAACCATCTGTTGGTTCTGCTCCAAGGGTTACCGTTCAAACTGCCTCTGGCTATAGTGATGTAGGCTGGAGTATCAGAAAGTGAGGAACCATCCCACACTGTCATGTCCCAGGTGTCAGGCACATCCCAACCCAGTTGATCTCTCACAGTGTCAGGAACAAGGCGGATCTGTCTGCCCACTCCCTCCACAATATACACTGTGGCTCTCACATTCACATCCACATCTTGCAGGAACTGCACCTTGAGCCCACTTGTGAATGTGAGTGAAGCTTGTGTTTCTGTTACTCCGTCTGTGACAAACTTGTAGTCGCCTGTATAGGTGAACGTTGCCTGTTGCTCAATATCACTCTTGTTGGTGCTATCTAATAGCTGGATAATCTGAGGTCCTTCAGGAAGCCACACATACTGGGTGTAGTTGACCATCTTGTCCATGTCCACAGGCAAGCCCCAGCTGTAGTAGTCACCCTGAAACAAACGATTGTGGTCATTCACCAATGCACCCTGATATCTCAACTTGTTGATGAGATCATCATAACTGAGCACATGGCTGATAGTGCCTGACTCCGGTACTCTGCTCACCATGCTGGGCTCCACCTGGTAGTTCACACGATCGGGAGTGCTTTCACTCACACGAGCATCTGTATTGGGATTATAGGTGGGTGGCAGTTGACCCACATATGCATTCAGATATTCCACCCTGTCAGGCTGAAACATATGATCAGCTGTGGCTGCAAAGAACTTCTTTAACACATCTGTCTGAAGAACTTCTGGTAGGAATTCACTTATTCTGCGAACATCGCTCATGTTATCTGTCCATTCTCAATTCTGCGGGAGTCAGGTTATTAACCACTTGTACATCTGTCACTCTGGCTGCACTCAGGAACAATTGATCTGGTGCACATGCAATTTCAAACAAATCCCCAAACTGACTATTACTGTTTGTGGGCACTATCACCACAGAGCTCAACAGTGTGACCATCTGTTGATGTATGAAGGCTGCCAGCTCTGTGAAGTAAAAGCTTTGTCCGAAGTCCCAGTTGGCGATGTCAAAGTAGACATCCACAGCCTGTATGACTCTGCTTCTGATTTCTGAGTCTGTGATGCTCACACCAGGCATGCGCACCACTTTGAAGATGGCTCTCAGTTCTGGTGCAGCTTGAGCACCAAACAGCAGCTTGTATGTGACTGGATGCCACACCATCTGATCAGTCATCATCTTGTATCTGTTGAACTCTTGGAAGGTTTGTCTCAAATCTTCTGGAGTGGGTGGTTGAGGCTGTGCATCTGATGCCTTGCCCTTGGTGACCCAGTTTCTCATGTTTTGGTCATAACTGTTGGTGAGCACAAACAGATCAATCACATTCTGCACAGCAGGATCTATTCTGCGCTCTCTGCTAGCATAATGCTGCCAGCAGTAATTGAGATTGCCTCTGCCCACTCTGGCCTTATACTGTGTGCTCACATCTCTCCACACAGCAGGTGGACCTGCATCATATTGCAAGAACATGTTTTGTGCGGCAACATACACCACATCCCCTGTTTTATATCCCACTGCCAGCGGTGCAGATGGCACCTGGTTTAGTTGCGCAAATTGTGTGACCACAGTGGTTGTCTGCCAGCTTTCATAACCATCTTGGTTTAACAGCTTCCAGAACACTCTGTCACTGGCCCGAACCAGTCTGTCAAAGGCTTCAGGATCATCTATTATAGCATCTGAGTTGTTGTCCCACAATTGCACTTGCACTTGGTTGGGCACTTGGTAACCATCTGCATACTTGATTTGTGATTCCAATAGCCAATATTGATCACTTGTGAGTGGTGCACCAGACACATCGGAATTGTATTTGAGGATTCTGATCTGATCTCTCTGACTGGTGAGGGTGAGTGCATCCACAACAGGCTGTGTGTTCACATAATAAAACTTCACATCGCTCACACTCTCAAACACATACTGCAAGCTTCTCATGCTCACTCGCCAACCCTGGTTGGCTCTATACAAGAACTGTAATAACCAGCTGGCATCCAGGTTGGCACCTGTGGTGTTACCTTGGTTGGCCAAGCTGAATGTGGCATCTATGGCCAAGTTCACACCATCTATGATCTTCCAGGTGAGTGTGGATTGGTCATATCGCATACCAAAGTTTTTTCTGCCCTGTATGGCTGCATTCAGTGCACTCAGTTCACTTGCGGTGAGCGTGACTCTGATGGGAGGGATGGTGGCCCACACAGGTGAACCTGAAGCTATAGGCTTGTTGAGGATAACACTGAACACCCCCAATTGTTCGCTAGCTTCATTTATGATGCATGCCCAATTATTGTATGGTGGCACAGGAGGTGTCACATCTCCTGGATTACCAAATGCCACAAAGCTGCCTGTGGCGAGTCCCTTGTCCAAGTCGGGTAACTGCACATTTTGAAACTGTCCTTGGCTGGCATTAGGCACACTGCCACCTGTTGTGATCCATCGCGTGTTAGCTGTGTCTTTAGGGAATTCACTCAGATAAAAGTTTCGCAATCCTGTGTTCACACTTGTGCCTGTTTGTGCACCTTGCAACAAGGGTTGAATTTGGTTCTGAATGATCTGATTTATGTTCTGATTTGTGTTTAAATTGATGTTGATGGTTTGCATCTGATAATCTTTGTATAAGATACCATCATCTGAGAACACTTTGGTGTTGGCGTATGCACCTGTGGGATCAGTCAATTCCAGATACTTGCTCTGACCACTGTAGATCCTGTTTACTGCTCTCACTTTAAGTGCTTGACTGTTCTGCAAAGGAAACAGATTGTAATCTTCACCATTCACCATTCTGTTCTGAGTGTAGAACACAGCAGGTGCTCTTGCCTTGATACTGTCTGTGGTCTCTCTGCTAAGGCTGTTGGCTACAGCATATGTGAGATTGAAACTCATGCTAAGATTGTAGCTGTTGAGTGTGGTGTCCTGATAACCGATGTTGAGTGCTTTGCTCTGTATATCCTGAGGCTGAATGGTGTATGTGAGATTGTTACTCACTCTATAATAAACTCTGATTCTGCCTGTGGGAATATTACCAAAGTTGCCATCTCCAAAGCGAATGCTAATGGCATCTTGTCCATTGAGGTCTCTGGTGACAACCTGATAGATGTCCCTTGTGAGTCTGTTCACATTGTTATACACCAAGTTGCTGCTGAATATTGCAGGCACTTTGGTCCAGTCTGCCACAGGTATGCCAGAATCTGTGATGCTCTGCACCCACACATCTGATTGGTTCACATTGATGGCATTGATGTCAATGGTTCTGTTGGGTATGGGATTGTCCAGAATGAAGTCTGCATATGCTAGTGTGCCCTGTTTGAATATCCCAAAGAAGCCTGTGTTGGCACTTGCGTTACCATTACCATCATTACGATACAACAGACTCCAAGGATTGAACACGTTGGGTGTCTTTTCCTTGTAGTAGCCTGTGAAGTTTCCTGTGAGGGAACTGAGTGTGCTCTCTGTGTCGAAATCTGAATTACAGAATTCAAACCCCATGTTGCTGCCAGCCACAGTGGAAGAAAACGCATAGGAAAGTGTGCTGGTGTTAGTACTGTTAAAATCATACCTTTCTGCTAGTAGGCTGCCAATTGTGGTGCTCTTGACAGGATCGCCAAACGGATTGGTGTTCACAAATGCTGAATTCAGCACCAGCACAAACTGTTCCAACCAGTCTGGGTTGTTGGGGTCATTCCAGTTGATCAGCTGGTTGCTAAGGTTTCTGCCATTAGAGTCAAATATGGGCTGATTGGTTCTCACACTCTGCAACTTGAGCAGACCCTGACTGGTCAAACATCTGCGTGGTGTGTAGCTCAAGTATCTGGCCAGTCTGAACACACTCTCACGACGAGTGGCTGTGTCCATGAAATTCTCTCTCACATTCAGATCCAATCTGAATGCCAAGCTACCTGCCAGGTAAGCCAACATTTCAATGATGGCCACAAACTCAGAGCTTTCAATCCAGTCATTGAAATCTTCTGGATAGTTGACCCTCACATAATCTGTTAAGGCTTGGCGCACAGTGTCGTAGTCATACGCCGCGAAATTTATTTGATTGAATGCCTGGTATATTACCTGCCAATCTTGGCCTGCAAACAATCTGTTCTGTCTTAAGGTTTCACTCATAGGTTTGTGCTTTCCACATTACGACGGTCAAAGTCCACTTGAAATGCATCCACTATGTTGAGTGGTGCATAAAATAAATTCATTTGCAGTTGGATGCCATGGTCCAGTTCCACCAGGTTGATGCTCTGCAAGCTCACTCTGTTGTCCAGTTGCACAATCTGTGTGGCATCATCCACTATCTGCGTGACAACATCCACAGTCATGGGTTCAAACAACATGTCCCAGATGATGCTGCCAAAGTCTGGTCTCATCACTCGTTCACCTTTTCTGGTGTATAAATGGTTGATTAAATCACGTTTGATCAGATCTAAATCTGTCCACTGTGTTTGTTTAATGCTGGCGTCCACAGAGCTATATCCTATGAACAATCTGGTGCGGGAACTAACTGCCATGATTGATTATTTACCTGTTCAATAACTGCTCTGATAATCAAATTTGTATTGACTGGCCCCCTTCACATAATTCACA
>JACCDW010666854.1_pt1 | contig 16792 bp, 18 predicted proteins | sample 7449781 | NCBI WGS metagenome assembly JACCDW01 (sample SAMN15323449, study PRJNA562643) | freshwater metagenome | isolation source: river surface water | place: USA:Blue River Watershed | collected 2017-08-18
ACCAATAAGTTCCGCCCTCAATTACTTCAATATTGCGTGTCTTTTCGTTATCAAAGGGTCTTTTCCAATACTCATTATATAGTTTACTAATATCTGGATGAACATCCCATCTTTTACCTTTGATTCCAAATAGAATCTGAAGACCCCCTCCTATATGTATAGCCTGTTTACCCATATTTTTGACAAAATTTGCTAATAATATGCCGTATGCACCACATCCTATTAAAGCAATATCATAGTCTAAACTTGATATTTTATTAGTCATTTCAAAATATGAATCTATAAATGGTTTAGAATTTTCCAATCCACCACCATTTGTCTGCGCGGCTTTGACCGTTAATAAATCAAATTCCGGGAGAATATTTTTATTCTCAAATAATAACTCTCTTTTTGAATATTGATATTTTATACTCTCTTCAAATGGGTGTATAACTAAAACTTTTTTACCAAATAGTGATTGACTCCAAGGGTCTTGAAAGTAGAATGGTTCTAAAAATCTTAATTCTGATAAAGAGGCATTTTTGGCAAAATTTGAATATAATAAATTATCATCCTGTGACCAAAATCCTAATATATCAACATTCATTATTGACTTTACAGCATAATTAGCAAAAAAATCAAGATTGAGATCATCACTTGGTGATATACCTGCATTATTTGAGGCCATTTGTCTAATATTATTATATCCAACTCCTGAGAGTTTTGAGATGATAACAGACTTCTCGACTGTTCCAAGTTTAGTTGCGATAAAAGGTAATCCAGATTCAATTTTATTCTTTATTAATAAGTTACCATTATTAGCATTTAATATATCCATTTTATTAATATTTTTTTAATGTCGTATTTAATTCTAAATAACATATCCAAGTATAATCTAAAACTTCTTTAGTAAAATCTGGATAGTTTATTAATTCTTCTCTTGTCATTATTGGATCAGGTGTCTCATAGTCCCACTTATTATTCCAACGTGTAAATTCTTCTTTGACCAAAGGAGGCATTTCTTGATATACATCAATAACACTTTCTAAAAACATCTTATCATCAAAATTTGCTTTATAATAGTTTCTAACACCAGCATTATCTATACAAAAATCTTTACCTGATAATATTTTTTTTATAGAGTAGCAATCTCCTTGATCAAATGGATAATTATCCTCAAAAATAACTTTTTTAAAACCAAACATTAAACTTTGTTTTATTCTATCAAGTGAGTTTTGGTGATCATCAAAAAAAACAAGAGTCTTACTCACATCAACATATTTAGACCAGTCTATTTTTGAAAAATCTTGTGTTGAATATTTTACCTTATTTGATGTATAAATTCTATATTGCGGATTAGGATCTAGTGATATTATTTGTGATGTTGGTGATGCATTTTCAAAAAACCAAGTACCTAAGCCTTTCCAAACCCCACTTTCAATTATAAATTCTGGCTGCATCTTTTTTATAATATACCAAGATGGAAACATGTGTGGTGATTTCATTCCACCATCATTATCCTTAATTGGTCTTTCTCTATATAGATTATAGAATTCATCTATATAGTTTTTCATTTCCTCTTTTTTCCAAATATTATTATTCATATTAATTATTTTTTTTTAATAAGATGTTATTACCGTCTACTTTTGAGATTAAATATCCAAAAGAATTTATAGAATCAATAAATTCATTCTTTCCATGTACATATTTATATGTAATTATTTCATCATATGCTTTATAGGTTGTACAATTATGATTTTCAGCGATATCTATTCTGGATATTAAAACATATTTAACTGAAAATGATAATATTAATTTTAAGACCTCATTTGCATTTTCTAAAACATCTAAAAATGCACCCATATGTATTAGATTATAATTAGATATAAACTCTTCATCTAAATCATAAACATTTTTTGTTAAAAATAATGAGTTATTTTTCCATGTTTCTTTTGCTATAGTAATAGCTTCCTCTGAGTAATCTATTCCTGTGTAGGAAACATCTTTAAAGTGTCTTTTACACAATTCAGAGTATGTGCCGACCCCACATCCAATATCAAGTAAGTTAATTTTTTCTTTTATTTCTTCAATAATTCTTATAAAAGAATACCAGTGATTTGGATAATTTTCTAATTCCTTAATGTTTAATGACAACTGTTTTTTAAAAACTTTATTATTTTTCCAACTTTCATTATAATTCATATTTAAAAATAATTTTTCATTAATGATTTGGCACCACTATTAAAGTGTAAAGAGTTAAATTTAATCAATTTCTTCATTTTTTCGCTATAAACAAATGGTTCACCATCTATCATCTGAACCTTTTTCATACCATTTTCAAATTCAAAATATTGATCCTTTGCTAGTATATTGTGATCATATGTAGAATCATTAATTATTATCATCATCTCACCCACTTTTCCAGGACAACCACCAATACTGTCATTATAATGATAATAATCTAATAAGGTCATATCACAAACACCACCACCTAGATTAAATTGACTTCTGACTAAATAGTGTGATTCTATTTTTTTAAATTCGTATGATTCTTTATTTCTATAGATTTTCATTAAAGCACTTGTAAAATTAGTTATTCCATCTTTAGTTATAAAAGATGAGACAGCAGCTGTTCTATGAAGAAGTGTGAAGTCAAATTGATTGAATTTATCCCATTCTTGATTAACATCAACATATAACATTACATCAGAATCTATATAAAAAACTGTTTCTAATGAATTTTTTTTCATAAAATCATATAATATAAACCATCTTAAAAAACAAAATAGCTCAAAATTATATGGATTGGTACTCATATGCTTATAAAGTTTTTGGAACTCATAAAAATCTGAATTCATATATGATGAAATTTCAAAAAATTTGAAATTATCATTTTTAATATTTGGATCAACATCTCCTATTAGATATACTGTGTTTTTTTCAAGAGCCTTATTTATGCTATAATTAAGATAATCTTGAAATCCACTATGTACTAAAACAACTGGTATCATTTTAAATCATTTATTTTTTTATAAAAATCTTCTTTTTTAAATATATAATCAGATATATTGTAGTGAGTAGATGCAACTACACACATAACATCATCACCTGTTAAAAATTTTTGAAAGTCCCAAACCATTTTATCAATAAAAATAGTTTCTCCCTTTTTTAGTATTTTCTCCTCATATTTATATCCATAGTCTAGACTGACCAATATTTCACCTTTTATGCATATTAATATTTGTTGAGTCTCATAGTGTGCATGATCACCTCTTATAGAATCTTTTGGGACACCTACTACGGTAAAAATCCTTTTTGGAATAAAAGGTAGATCTTTGAATTCGAAAGGTATTAATGATCCACCTCTATCATCTTCAAAAATTCTTAAAATATTACTCATTTATATTTTTTAATTTTTTCTATAACCAATTCCAAATCAATGTCTGATAAATTTGCATGAAATGGTATACTAACAGTTCTCTTACTTTTAATTAAAGAATTTGGACAATCAAATTTATCACTAGTATAAACTATATTATTATGTTGTGTATCATAGTGAATTCCACAAATAATATTATTACTTTTCATATACTCTATGAATTTTTTATTATCTTCAACCTCTATTCTGTAGAGATGATCACTTGTGTTATTATATTCTAATTCATAGTTGTAAAGATCTCTTATAATCTTTAATCTCTCTTTATTTTGATCTAGTTTTTGAAGATTTTCATTTGCAATAAATGCCTGAATAGAATTCATATACATTTTATAACCCGGGAACTTTATTGTTCTATCCCAGTTATTTTCAGCAAATGACATCCCATTCAAAACTGCCTCTTTTAGCCAAATAATTTTATTCAAATCATTTGAAACTATTGTTCCACCATCACAACTACCAACTGGTTTAGTTGGGTAGTGACTAAAAAACATAATGTCATCCGGATTGGCTTCATTTTTAAATTGGTCTCTATCGACTCTTTGTGCGGAATCTATGATTTTATAATCTCCAAAATCATGTAAGATATAAGAGTGTCCAACCCAATCAATATTATCTGTAAAGTTAATTTTATTACCTGATGTTATTAACCCATTTAATACAACTGGTGGTATCATACTGGGAACATCCACTCTTATTCCCTTATTTAAAAAAAGAAGAAAAATTGCATTTGTAGCACTGTTGATAGTGCAGGCATATTTAGCACCAACATAATTAGCAAAATTTATTTCAAATTCTGAAACTATTTTATCATGAAGTAGGTTACTAAATTTTGAGGTATCAATAATATAATTATTAGGTGAGAAAAGAGATATCATCGTATTTATTATATTTTTATTTAATAATTAGTTCTTCTTTTAGAGAAGAAATATCTCTCAGTATAGATTCTGGGTGAGTACCTTCAAATTTAGAAGTATAACATTCTCCTCTTACGTGAGGTTTAAATTCGTGAACTCCTAAATATTTTTGTTCAATTTTATTTTTCTCCACATCATCACCCATTACCCAAGGTAAATAAACATCTTGATAATAATTATCGATACAGTTTTCACCACTCACCTTTTCTTTATAATAAGATATTTTTGTCTCAACTTGTCGTGGAAAAACATAAGAGTAATGATACATTTGAACTCCCAAATATCTAAATATCCAATCAGATGGTACATGCTTTCTTATAATATTTGATCCCGCTGGATATGATATAGTTGGGGGTCTATGTGTAGCCCAGGTTGATCCAGGAACAACTCTAAATATTCTAAGAAAGTTATCTCTATTTAATTCAAATCCCGTTAGATAATGATCAAATCCGCCATAGAATGTACAACTTTGTATTCCAACAGATGTTGGTTTCTCTCTCTCTAAAAAGTCAATTATTTTTTTAAGGTCCTCTGTCTTATAAACTTCATCAGAATCTAAATTCCATATATAGTCTATATCATCTCTTAAATATGGCATATATGCCTTGCATTGCTCATCCTTTTCTCTAAATTGACCGTGTACAATTACGATTTTATTATCCGGATCAGGGAAATTATTTAAAATCTGATTAGTTAAATCCTCAGATGTTTTTTTACCTTTATTTTGCCAGTATTCAACTGGACCCTCTGATATTAATATTTGAGTTGCAAATGGGTAAACCTGTTCTAAGCACTGTTTTAAAACATAATCACCCTCAAAGACAATCATTCCAAAAGCTATTTTAATCATAAACTATATTTATTGTAAGTATTTTTAATTATATTAAAGTAATCATCATAAAGTTTTATAACCTGTGGTATATTAAATCCTCTATTCCAAACATCGGTATACTTATTATTCTCAAAATCAAATTTTAATCTTGAAAAATGATGAAATAAATATTTGTGTTTTTGACCATTCCATATTACAATTTTTTCATTATCATATAGTGACCAATCATAAAATGTATTATGCCAAGGTGCACCGTGTGAGAATGTTTTATCAACTACACATATTTCATTTTTTGAAAACATCATTAAAAAACCCTCTAAATATTTCTGATCATAGCAAGTTGATAATGCGGGATATTTTTTATAAAAAACAGCATCTTTCCACCAATTTAAACAATATTGTCCTATTTTATCCTTTTTGAAAAAGACAACACCTACATTATATTTACCGTCTGGTGAGTGAGATTCTTCTGGTATATGTCTATGTCTTATAATTCCAACTGACTTATCACCTATTTCATCATAAAATATTTGAATATCTTCATAAAAGTAAATATCAGAATCTATATATGTTATGTGAGATATTTCTTCCGTTCTCATTAAAAAATCTGAGAATTAGGAAGCTAACATCCAGACAAAATCTTGATATTCTTTATATGAATATTTTGAAAGATCATCATTTTTTGAAATGAGTTCTTTTATAGTTATTATTTTAATATTTTTTAAATTCAACTCTCTTAGTTTTTTTTCTATTTTTTCATCTAGAGTTAAATAATATAAAATAAAATCATCTTTAGTTTTTTCTACTAAAGAATCATAAAGTGCTAAACCATGATGTATATACCCATAGTCTGATAATGTGCAAAAATATTTCATATTTACATTGGATTTCTGTGATGCATTGTTATTTCACCATACGTATCATTTGGAAAATCATTAACTAAATGTAATCCATGTTGTGATATCAATCTATGTGGTTCTATATCATATTTCTTACAGAGAAGTGACCATATAGATTGGTCATGTCTGTGATCTTTAAATGCATCATAATTTTTATTTTCACTAATATTATCTGTGATAACTCTCTCATCTTGAGCATAATTTAAATACTCTTTTATGAGTTTAATAGTGAAATCATTTTTAATTATCCATATATATGTTGCTTCTCTTTGAGAAGTTTCGGTATATTTTGGATCATCTAGTTCCATAATTACAAAGGCGTCTCTCTTCGTGTACTCTTTTTCAAAGAGTCCTTTTAATTCAAAAGATAATACGCCATTTTTATCTAAAAGTATTTTATCAATAAGAGGTTGAACTGAACTTTTATAAAAAGAACCGGAATCAGAATATACTAGTAGATCACCATATTCCATCAATTCTAAAGTTTTATTTATAAAATATGGTTTCCATAGCCAATACCCAGCTCCTCTTGGATTATCTAGAATATTTTTATTTTTATTATAAAAATCAATATCAATATCTGAGCTTGTATAAGATATTATATTATCAAATCCTACATTTTTTGCAGACATTGAGCAATATTTCTGTGCTTCCAAATATCTACCTTTTGCGAAATTTATATGATACTTTTTCATTTTATTTTATCCAATTTTGATCTTGAAGGTGGTCATGATTGTAATAATTCCAATCATGTTCTATATTCATTTTCGAAATTTCCATTCCACAGTTCATTAAATATATGCCCCACATTCTTTCAACAATTCCACATATTCTATGATTTACTTTATTCATGATTCCCCATCTATTAGATATAAGGATATCTTCTATATCCTTATGATTGTTTAATAGAAAATTACCAAACTTAGTAAAAACATCAATAGGAACAACACTCATTGCCTCACTTATCCATCCTCTCTCAATTATTACTCTTGGGTTTATTTGCATATTTAATTTTTCTGACATAAAGTTACAAATACCAAAAAACTCCTCACTGAATAAGTATAAATCATTTGGACCTCTTAAACATTGATAAAATATTTGATTAGGATTTGTATTGAGTTTATTTATAATTTCATCTATAGAGTTATTTTGAAAAATAACATCATAATGTAATAAACCAATATGTGTTAAATCTTTAATTAGATGAAAGTTCTTTGTTAGGTGCATAATAGTTGCATACTCATAATATTGTTTCTTTTGGAACTCATAGTCATTCCACTCTAAATCCCACTCATTTATCGAATTTATATTATTGAGTGTTATATCTTTTGGAATTGATTTTCTAACGTAATATGCGGTAAGCATATTGATGTGTTTATCTTTCAAGTTTTGAGTTATTCTATCATATAGTTTATTATATGATACTATGAAAAAATTTAAATTCATAAATTTATTTATTTTATTTAAAAATACTATACAAGAATTTTTTAATATTTTCAATTTTATTATTTTCTGGTATTTGATTTCCAATAAGCCAATCATTTTTTAATAATTGCAAATATTGATCATCACTTTTATCTAACTGGATAATATATTCAATCGTATCTCCCATTGAATTGAAATCATAATAATTAACAAATGATTTAGTATTAAATTCTTTACCAATTTCTGGATTTCCCCAATATATAGGAATTGAATTAACAGTCATTGGTTCCATAATTTTTTCAGTAGTATATCCAGGAAATTGTGGCCTATATGCATTATTTTCAAATGCTATTGAAAACTTATACTCAGATTGAAACTTTCTTTTATTATCAACCACAAATCCTATATTATTCATCCATCTACCACCAGAATCTACTTTTTTATATTTTGATAGTTGAATAACAAATTGATTTCTCTCTGAACAATTTCCATTTGATGCCACAAAATTGCAAAACTTTCTATTGGCTAAATTACTTTCTATAACTTTAGGTCTTACCAATTCATAATACCCATCATATAATAAATAATGTGGTAATCTATAGTTTTTTAAACTATCTAAATTATCAAACGAAAATGAATAATCACAATATCCAATTGGTGGTGGTACATTTTCACCTGTATAAAAAATCTTTACACATTTATATCTTTGATGATTATTTCCAAATATTGAAAAAAAGAGATAGTCTGGATTATTCGAAATCTCAACATCAAATTCTTCTTTTAGTAAGTTAAAAAAGTAATTATCTGTTTTATCAAACCCTCCCCAAAAATCGGAAAAATCTATTTTAATTTTCTTTTTCATAGTCTTTCAGAAACTGGAATACTTCTTCTTTTATTCCAAGTTAATTCATCTTCTTGCCATTTTGCATGATACTGAACATCTAATTGGTCAGCTCTTCTTTTACCCGCTGCATGATGTAAATGTTCAAATACTGTGGAGTCATTAATTCTATCATCAATTAACAATCCAGTATCTCTTAGATTTAAGTAAAGTTCACAATCCGAATACATATGAGTATAAACTGGATTATAAATAGTTTTGTTTAACTTTTCAAAGCAACCCCAGGTCATTATAGGTATGGTTATGGCAGGATATTGCATATTTGAAGAGTCGGGTAGTTGATACCCATCTCTAACCATTAATCCTCCTTCTTTATTTTCTAATTTAGAAAATAAATATTGATCCCAATTTTGGGGTGGTAAAAAATCATCAGAAGCAAAAACTACTATGTCTCCATTTTCCCCTTCAGTTGTTGAAGATAGTTGATATGATGGGTAGCAAACTCCGATCTTATCTGTTTTTACAGTTATTATTCTATGATCTTGACCATTTGACTTAAAATACTCATTAATAATATTAGAATGTTGGTCAATATTAACTGCTACGTGTGTTTTTATATTTTTCGGATCTACAGATCTACCCATCCAATAAGGATGCATTTGCTTAAAAACATCTGGTCTTATAGTACACCATAGTAAATGAATCATTAAAATACTTAATATTTTAAGTATTATAGACTATCAATAATATTTAGTTTATATTTTTTGAATAATTGTTGGAACTAATCCGAGCTCAAGAACTTTAGATCTATCAAGTAAAAACTCTATTTCATAAAAATTAAAATGAAAAGTTAATGTGAATTCTTTTGAGGACACTTTTTGCTGTGAGTAGTCAAATTTATTATCACTTAACCCCTTTAGTATTATTTCTCTGAAAGAAATTTTATAAATACCGTCTCTGTGTATATCAACTGCTGTAATAGTAAATGGGTAAACATATAAATTATCTGTATCTAAATAGTGCTTGGATATAATATCAAATACAATCCAATAGTTAATATCAGCATCAACAGAAGCAAAAGTCACTGTGATATCGTGACCAACTATATCTTGAATATTCTTTGATGGTTTATACATTCTTTCTTTACCTCTTATTAGATGTTGCATTGGTGTTTCAAAACTTATACCAGGAAAACTAACAGCCTTTATAGTAGAATTTAGATAGTCTATTACATTTTCATATTGAATCCAATTCTTCTCTAGAATTGGTGTATATGATAATATAACTTCTGGTGGTATAAAATCAGGTGGTAGATTAAAAATAAACTGACTCGATTGACTACTTAATCTCATTATTTATATATTACTTTTTATTAAATCCACTCGAATTATTCGAATTGTTTGAGCTATTTGAGTTATTTGCATTAGAGTTTGAACTATTATTATTTATAGGAACCTTTTTTCTAGTTACTATCGCAATTTCTTGCTCTTTAGGAGGATCGATTATAGTAGGAAGTCCTTTATTTCCAGCACCATCTTTAGGTCTAATACTTCCACTATTTAATAAATCTGAGGTATTTGTATTATTTAATATATCATCTATTGTTTGACCAGCTAAATTGGATGCTGTATCTAAAATTGTAAATGTACCGGAATAAATAACAGTTCTTATTCCTTGATTAATTCCAGTGATATAAAAGAAAACATTTCCATTTGCATATAGTTTTTTTAGATCTTGAAATTTATTATCATTGACTAAAAATTGACACATTCCATATTTAGCAGAAGTTTCATCTGAAAAGTATTCTGGAAATTCTATAGATACATCATCTGATCGAAATATTAATTTGACTATTTCACAATTAGTTAGGTCTAATGGCTCTAGTTGGCTAGAATTTGAAAACTTATAGGCTAATATGAATTTAAATAAATTATCAAAAGGCTTAATACCAATTTTTAATATGCCCATGTAATGATAGTTATCAATTTTTTTCGCCTCTTTTCTATTCAATGCTTGATTGGAAAAACAAGATATAACTTTTTTAGATATTTCTGATCCACCAACACCATCAAGTCCAGATATACCAGATTGTGCATTAATATTTGGGACATCTTTTCTTCCACCTTTTCCAAAATAATCATTTAGTGAAATAAGTTCTGGAACAGGAATTTCTAATTCATTTTCTGGATTTTCAAACTTTCCTAATTCATCTAGTTTATAAAGACTATATTGATTTTTAGAATAAATCTTTGGTTTAAATGCCCCTCTTATATTAATTTTTTTTCTATTTACTAAATATTTTGAAAGCTGGTCAGGTTTCATACCATAAGCACCCTTTCTTACTACTATATTACCATCACTCTTATTAATCAACTTCATTTCGACATCAATAATAGATGTGGTTGTCGAGTACTTTATTATCGGTCTAAACTCAACTATTTCTGTAAAATCATTTTCTATCTTATATGTTAGACTCTTACCCTTTATATTTTCTTCAAAAAGTGTTATTAAAAATTCTAAATAATAATAGTTTCCAATTAGCTTTGATGAATCAATGAATGATACAAACTCTTCAAATGATTTATTGTATGTAGCATATATTTCAAAATAATCACCTGAATTCGATTCTTCTATATAAAGACCCAAGGCTTCTAATTTTGGAATTTGGGGAACCTGTTGTGTTATTTTTTGAGATAGTAAATAGTTTTTAACATTTCCTACTTGAACAATTTTATTTATAAATTTGAAATCTATAAATATTGGAGCTGTTTGTGATAGACCTTGATTATCAGTTAAAAGTTGATTTATACTTCCACTTATTGGAACACCTCCTTGCCTTTGAAGTGAGACATCGAATACAGACGGTACATTAAGCTCAATATATCTATCCCATACCTGATCTTGATATAAAAGTGGAGATGTTCTTTTATTTAAATCGTTTCTTGTTGTATCAGTCGCATCATAAAAATAATTAGATATTTCACAGAATTTTTTATTCCTAAAATCGTATGTATATAGTCTTAAATAAATTCCTTGGTACTCTCCAAATGTATAATTAGATGGAAAATATATTTTCAATCTATCGTGTCTTATAGCTATAGGAGAAACATACTCTGAAATGTTTAAAAAACTGAATTTTGACGTATCAACTACTGTATACTTATTTGTTGATGCATCTACAGTAAATAATTGATTATAAATTGAGTTATTTGTTACCGTTGAATCTGTGGCAATATAAGAGTTAATGAAATCTTTTGAATTTCTCATTATCTTAAAAGGCTCTAAAATAACATTTGTTGGATCATATATCCACTCTAACAATACATCTCTATGTAATTTTTTAAATTCTGATTTCATTTAAAATTATTTAGTTTTTTTACCACTCTTTGTTGATGTATCGGTTGGTGAATAGGATATTGGTGTTTTAGAAACGATCATATCTTTTGTAGTTTTTTCAGGTTTTAAATCAAATATTTTATTTTTAATGACCTTTTTATCATTTTCCTTTTTAGGTAAAAACTCTCCTAGTTCAACTTCTTTCAATGGTATAGCTTTTCCTTTCATAAAAACTGGTTTATTTGTCATTCCTGAGTTTATATAGTTATTTAGATCATCTTGAAGTGATTCATAGTAACTACTTAATGATCTTTCAGAATATGTAATATCAAATGTTCTATCATTTCTTTTTGTTTTGGTAATTTTTGGAATTTTATTTGTGAACCAAACAGATATACCATAAACAGGATTTATATCTAATCCTTTAAAATAAGCATATATTAAATCTAACTTCTGATCATTGGAAGACTTTCTAACTATTAGTTCTTTAGTAATTGGTTTAGAACCAAATGCCATTGTATATCCGGAAGATGATTTCTGACTAGATTTTGTCTTTTTGTCAGCCGAGATGCTTTTTTGTGATACCTTTTCGAGTTGAAGTACTCCAAGTCCTATAAGATCTATTACTAGCTCTTTCTCTACTCTTGGTATTACTTTAGACCATTTATTTTCATTGCTAACATTCAGTCCTAAATTAATTGCCTCTCTTGATGCCATCCAAGATGATCTAAATGAAGATTCACCAGATTTATTTTCTATTGGTTTTGAATTATTTCCTTTTGGTTTATTTTCACCCTTGTCTATAGCTGTATTTGAACTTTCTGTATTATCTTTAACTGGTGGTTTTTCAACTACTATTGGTACAACTTGCGCCTCTTTATATTCAGTTTCAACTTTTGCAATATTTACTGAAGAGTCCCATGGTAAATAAAAAGAGCTATAGATTATCTTATTATATCCTTGATCATCAGTACCAACAATATAAAATAAATCAAAACCGGAGTTTGAAGCCTTTTTTATATCTAAGTATTTACCTTCTTCTATTCTAAAAACCAAATTTCCATTTTCAAAATCATTTTTTGCAGAGTCCCTATAGATATTCATCTCAATATCTTTTTTATCTGTTTTTATTACCATTTTTAAATTTTCATAATCTTCTAAATTGAGAGGTTGTTCAACATCACTGTCTGAAAATATTATCTCATTTATTTTTATTTCTATAAAGTTATCAAACGGGTAAATATAGAGTAGTGAGCTATTTATACCAAGATAAGGTATTTTTCCAATTATTGTATCAGAGTTATCATTAACAAAATAAAAGTTAGATGAATATAATGAGAATGCTTTCTTTTTAAGTGTTAAAATTGATTTAACAGATAATGGATTTGATTTGGAATTTGGTAATATTGTTGATTTAATATTAATAACATCTCTTTTCTTGGCATATTTCAAATTTATTTTAGTAGAACTTTTTGCATATTTAGAAATATCACCAGCTCCACCTGATCCATTACCAGTCCCAAGTCTTGTGTTTGGCTCAGCTCCCATTCTAGCACCACCACCTTGTAACATTCCGTATGATGATTTTCTTTCTATAAAAGATCCATCAACGCTATCTATTAGTCTTAATGTTACATCAATTACTGCTGTGGTAGTTGTGAATTTTAAAATAGGCCTAAATTCTATCTCATCTCCAAAATCCTCGGTTATAATAAATGTATTAGTTTTTGTCTTAACATTTTTTTCAAATGTTTCTACCGTAAACTCGGCATAATATCTATTACCATTATAATAGGAATCATCTATATATTGTTCAAACTCTGCAATATTTCCATTATATGTTCCATATATCAAGAAAAAATCACCTTGTATTGATTCTTCAATCTTAACTCCTATTTTTTCAAACTCAGGTGTTTGTGGAACAGATATGGTCTTTTTAGGAGTTAAGTTAAAAAACTTATTACCACCAACCGTATCAACACTTTGTATGTATTGAAAGTCCATAAAAATAGGAGCAGTTTTTGACATACCTTCTCCATTTGTTAAATTAAAATTAATTGAATTTTCTCTTACTGTTGTTATAGATTGTGTTGCTGAACTAACTCTTTGGTCTGAAATCTTAGTCAATGCTGGTATTTGTAATTTTACATATTTACCCCATTGTTTTTCATTAATTATTTGTATAGGTGAACTATACTCTAATTTATAATTTTGAACAACATCTGTTATATTAAAAAAGAAGTTTGATAACTCAACTATTCTATCATTTGTGTAATTATATGTAAAAACTCTTAAATAAAATCCTTTATAATCTCCAAAAGTCCAATCAATCGGTATATGGATCTTTATAATATCATATCTAATTGGTATTGATGTTGAGAAATTTCTTAATTGTAAGAATGAATAGTTATCTGAATCTATTTTATTTGGTTGACTAGTTATAGGAAGCTTTCCAAATCTGTTTGAAACATTGTCAATTCTATAAAGCTGATTATAACCATCATTGTTTGTTTGTTTATATCCTCTTGGTGCGGGTTTTAACTCATCTGATGAAATAAATGATCTTATATTAGATCTAGAATTTATTAAAATATTATATGGTTCTCCTATAAGGTTTGAGTCATCATAAATATACTCTATTAAAATATTTGGATCAATATTAAAATATTTAGAGATTTTCATCCAAAAGAACTTTTTTAGATATATATTAAAAAACCTGTCTTTAAGACAGGTTCATTTTATTTAAATATTCGTAAATTTCTTTTTTTATCTCGTCATCTCTTAGCTCAGGATATCTTTGTTTAATTTCTCTATGTAAGTCAATTTCTTCCTTTCTTAGACTCTCAATTTGTTTATCTATACTATTAGCTTGGATCTCACTACCATTTACCTCACTCTCCAACTCTATTAATAAATTTAAAAACTCATTTTTTGCCTTTTCCGGATCATCGAATTTATTTAAATCTAGTCTTTCTTTTAGACCTATGAAATCTTCTTGTTTCGACTCTAAAGTTGATAATAAATTTTTCAAACTATTTTCATATGAATCTATTCCTCTAACAATTGAATTATATCTTTTTTTAATATTATAGGCTCTCCTTAGAAATATCTCCTGTATCATTTTTTTGTGATTCTTTTTTATAAGTTCTTTTTGTAGAAGGTCTTTTTGTAGTAACTTCTTTATTAGTTACCTCTTTGCTTTCAGATTTTAAAATATTCTTATTAATTAGGTTAAAAATTTCCTCTTTTACTTTATTCCTAATAATACTTGGGTCAGAAAGTAACTTATTCGTGAATTCCTCGGCCAAAAAGTCAACTATTGAAAGTTCGTATGAGTCCTCCATCATCTCAATAAAATCTAATCTAGGTATCTTACCATCGATTTTTAAATTGATTTTAAAATCAACATTTCTCTTAACATTTCTAAACATAGAGGTAACTGGATCATTTACTGGTTCACTTAAATTCATCTTTGGTGTTATTTGATTTTGATTTACATCACTATAAAGTTCTCTAACCGGATCAACCTCATCTCTATCAACTTTGACTTGAGTTACATTTTGATCAGGATCTAAAATCTTAGCAAAAGTTTCATTCTGTTGTCGTAAAGAGTCACTTACTGTGGTTGCTCCATATTTTCTTTTTAGCTCTTCAATTTCATCATTTGGATCTGAGAAAATAACAGCACTTTCATTTGTAGTTACTGGAAAATTTGTACTTGGATTTAAATTAATTTGTGTTCCATCATCATCCTTCACCTTACTTAAATCCGTATTTTTTATTGTCTCGGCAAAAGCATTATATGTTCTTTGTGAGTCAAAAAACTGAAGAGGATCAATGGTATCTTGCTTTGATACACTATTAGTATTATCGCTTATCTGCTTAACTTGAGTAAAAAGATTTTCATTTAATAGTAAATTAGTATTAATTTTTTCTTTATCTGATGTTATAGCAATATTTTGATAATGATCAACGATGGTGACTACATCTCCTGTAACTTTATTTTTAAATTTTTTATTAATGAAGTCCATAATTAGTTATATTTTCTATTATTTTATATAGACTTATTTTTAGAAAGTTTTAAAAACAAAAAAACCCACTCTAATGAGTGGGTTTTTTATTTGTTTTTTAATCAAAAATCTTTGAAAAAATCATCATCATCACCATCAGTTGATGGACTTGAACTTGAAGAAGTCATTGACTCTTCAAAATCAAAATCTCCTGATGTGGGTTTTGACTCAACCTTAGAGGATACAAAACTTTGTGAAGCCTTTCCTGTTAAGAACCCAATAATTTCATTAATTTTACCTTGCTGAGTATCATCCAATCTTTTTGGTGCAAAATCTTCTAAATTGTGCTCACGATCAATTAAGAAATCCTTAATCATAGGATGTGCTTTTGGTTCTACTTTCCCATCACTTCCAAGTGGTGCATTTTTAAATGCTGCCTTATCTTTGAAGTAGATTGGGAGAGAAGTTGTCTCGGGCTTAAACATAGACATTTTATAGTCTGGGTATGTTTCATCACCAGTTTGAATTTCTTTCACCAAAAGAACAAAATCTTTACCAGCTGAAAGATCAAACACATTACAAGATACACCTGAAATTTCACCATTCTTCTCTGCTGAGATTTTATCTTTAATTGTCTTTCCGTATTGGAAAATCATAATTTTACCAACTAATTCTGGTTGTTGTTCATCTTCTAAAACAAGAACATATGAATAGTACTTCTTAGAATACTTTAACATCTTAGCTCTTTCTTGAAGAATAGCATTTTTAGAGTTAGTTAATTGGTAGTATAAATCACTAAGAGCACACTTTTCACCAAAGTTCTTTGGACTATCAAAGAATCCAGAAAGCTCTTTTTGATTCTTAATATCAACATAGTGAGAAATCTTCTCAATTGCTGCTTGACCTACCTTACCATCTTGTGTTAAGTTAGGAAGGAAACGAACTACCGAACGGTATCCTTTCTTTTTGTCTTTCACTTTTGATAAATCAATACGATAAATACCATCAGTGTTAGTTTTTGTTTGTTCATTCAAAAAATCCATTTTTGAATCTAAATTGCCGAATAAGTCATCATTTAATTCTGCCATAATTGCCGTTAATTTTTTTTATTTTTGAA
>JACCDW011445551.1_pt1 | contig 16788 bp, 19 predicted proteins | sample 7449781 | NCBI WGS metagenome assembly JACCDW01 (sample SAMN15323449, study PRJNA562643) | freshwater metagenome | isolation source: river surface water | place: USA:Blue River Watershed | collected 2017-08-18
GCCGACGAAACGCGTGACGCTCGCCAGTTCATATGAGCCCGTCAGATGAAAACGGAAAAAAAGGCCATCCCCCTTCCCCCTATCCCCCTCCGAGTTACGGGCGCTTCGTTCAAATTGCCACGAGGCCCGCTACGAACATCGCGATGTTGGCGTACTTCCAGATGAGCAGTACGTGAGGGTGGATATGGATCTGAGATAGTGCCGTGGTAACCGCTGCTACGAGCGGTACGTTCCTGTTAAGATGGTCGTATAGCATCGTGTGGACGCTCTGTTCAAGCCGGTTTCGCAAGAAACTTCAAGGACCAGCGCCAGGCACGCTGGATCACCGTAGGTCGTCCAAGTTCCGCGACCACGTTCTCCACCAGTCCGTCCAGGACCGTCGGATCGCACTGAGGGTATAAACGGAGAAGCTCGCCCACAACCGCCTTCTTCTTTGCCGCGCCGTGCTTGTGGGTTCTGCTGAACAGGTAGAGTTCTGCGAGCTGACAGGACATGCGCACAACAGGCAGGAGGTGGGACTTGATGTCGACCCCTTCCAGCTCGCGCTGGAGTGCTTGTTGCAGTTCACGGGTCTTTCGAACAACTTTGAGGGACATTGTGTTTACCCTTACGCGACGGAAGACTTGTGCGGGGCCTGACGCGCATTTAGCTCTCGATCCAAAGGTCCGTGTAGTACGCCCCTGTTATGTCCGGCTGCATGATGCATATCCTAAACTGGGCTACACACGTTAGCCTTGCGGGACTGGCGGGCGTTGAGGCGGCGTGGGTCACGATGAAGCTCGAGTATTGCCCACCTGTTGCACGGGCTTGCGAGTTCGTGATGCTGAACCCTGGCGCTGTCAGGCTGAAGGCTGCGGTTCCGGCGAGAGTCGTCTGCGAGTAATTGCCTGCACTGACGACCACATTGTTCACGTTGGTGGACCCTGCAATTTTGGTGGTCCTGAAGATGCAGCCTGTGTGGTGTGCCACCGCGAACGAGGCTGATGTCTGTGACATGAAGTAGTGAAAGTCAACGTTGATCAGCATTGCACCACCCAGTGCACTATTGCCCACCGCGTTTCCGATCGAGAAAAAGAGCCTGCCTCCGGTACCCCATGGGACTCCTGATAGCGTTTTGGTGATCGTCATGTTGATCGTACGGCCCAGGACGGGCATTGCGCCGCCGATGTCGAACCATGACAGGTATATCTGCTTGGGAGTACCTGCACCATCACTCATTGCAACGATCCAGGTCATGGCTGCCGTGTTCATCGTGATCATCCCCTTCGAGGCAAGCACGGCGTTCCGCTGATCCGCATTGGTGGTGTCGGTGACGACCCTGAACGGATACGATGTTCCGTCTGAGACAACCGTGGATACCGCTGACAACGTGTGGGCAATGGCAAAGTTCGAGCACTGGATCGCCGTCACAGACGTCTGCGCGAACACCCCGTTTGACGCTCGTGGGAACGTGATGTACTGGTCAGTGCCGTTCGCTGTAAAGGAGACGAGCGAGGTCGTGGTGGTACTGATGTACGCCGTCGTGGCCGTTGTTGTGACCGCGGACATCGTGCTGCAAGACAGGGTAGAGACGATGAGCCCGGAGGTACGTACGGCGTAGCTCGGGCACGACATCTCCATATTGCCGAGAGAGTCAATGTGGATGTACGCGCCAGTATTGCCGTTCTGCATGATGTCCCATCCGGCTGAAATGGTCGTGATCCCGCCGACGTTTGTTTGGAAGACGTTGTCAGAGATCTGGAGGTTCGTGGTGGACACATAGGTCGTGTCGCCTAAAATGGTTACTGTTCCCCCTGGCTTACCGAGTGTGAGCGTAGTCGCAGTGAGCGTCATGGACGTTGTCAAGGCGTCTCCGATGCTCATTACAGTCCCGCTTGGCTTGAAGTATGAGCCGAGGATGGTCGCACCCTGGACATTGGTAGCGTTGACCGTGTTGGCGTTCAGTGTACCGATGGCAGCCGACGGGGACGTGATGTCCGTGAAGGCCACGATGTGTTCAGCGCTGATCGTGGTCATTTGGCCTTTTATTGGGTCGGGCCATTAAAAGTTCGTCCAGAGCGACGCACTGAGCTTGTACCACCGGCTTAGGCCTCTGAAGAGCAGCAGCGGAGGGTCCGTCTGCTGCACAACGAGCGACCCGACGTCAAATGTAGCATCTCCAGAGGACGCGGGAGTAAAAACAGGAGCCACCGTTGCGCCGTACATCTGGTCAGTAGCAATAAGCGTACTCCGGAGTGTCTGAGAGTGGATCGTCTCCACGTTCATCAGGGTGGCGTTGGAAAAGTTCTGTGCAATGGTCTGAGTTACGATGGCGGTCGGTGCGAACTCTGTAGGGTGGTAGTTTGCGACAGTGATGGTGTCAAAAGTACCCGTGGTTGCACTCACTTCTACCGCGGACACGACGGAAGCTGTCAGCAGGGACGCACGTGTCTCGGAGGTTGTCAGGGTCGTCACGTAGGCGGACTGTATGCTGAGAGCCGCAAAGACGAGGTTGTCGAACGTGCCGAAAGCCGCGTTGACGCTGGTTGCACTGACAGTTCCTGCGGATAGGATGTTGCCCTGGTTTATGGTCAGGTCACCCGAGCGCAGGGTGGTGATGCCAGTGAGGGACCTCACGGCCCCTGTGTTCGCCGGAGTTCCGATCGTGCTCATGGTTCCGCCTTCTTTAAAAATGAGCTACCATATCCTCCCGACGGATACGAACGTCCATCAACGAAGGGTGTGGCTCGAACCCTTCGTAAATGACCTTATGCGGAACGAGTGTCCGCGGTGCTTGGTGTCCTCCACGGACGGTGTCCGCGTAAACGGGCTGTTGGAGCTCCTGCGCGAACTCGTCCGCGAAGGCTTCTTCTTCACAGGCACCGACCAGTGGGTATGGGTCTCGGAGTGCGTTGCTGAGTACGCCGACGACATCGAAGTGACCTTCCTATCGAAGGACATCATGGTTATTGAGACGGCTCATAAGCGCCGGCGGGGCTATAAACGGAAAGCTGAAAGCGTTCAGGATGACCCGAAACCCCTGGTTTGGTAGTACTAAAAGACATGAAGCTGACCATTGTCCGCAGCTCTGGGCCCAAACGCTTCGTGGCGATGCTGGAGACAGCCAAGGGGCGTGTGCGGACCATTGGGTTCGGCCAAAAGGGCGGCAGGACGTACATCGACCACGGTGACGAAGCCCTTCGTGCCGCGTACATCGCACGACACGCACCACGTGAGAACTGGGACGCCGTCAACGCAGGGTCCCTGAGCCGGTTCGTGTTGTGGGGTGACAGCACGAACATGGCCTCGAACATCGCTGCGTACAAACAGCGCTTCGGGTTATCGTAGGTTGTACCTAAAAGGATGCCCTTCCGTTCGCTCAAACAAGCCCGCTTTGCATACGCTCAGCCCCAGGTGTTCGGGGGTATACAGAAGGTCCAGGAGTGGTCCGATGCGACCAACTGGTCCTCCCTGCCGTTCAGCACCAGCTCGAGGCCTCGAACGGGAACGTCCCGTAAACGTACTCGCTGATCTTGTCCAGTGGTACACGGATCACTCTCGTCGGATGATCTGAGTTCCACGAGGCGTTCTGCGCCGGGAGGTCTGCACAGATGGACCTCAGTTCAGGTACAGGGATGCAGTAGACGACACACGTTTTGCCAGGGGTGTCACAGACGTGCCACCAAACGTCGGCCTTCGTGGTCATCAGCCCGGAAGGCTTGAACTCACGCTCGCCACGACGCTTGCATCCTACCTCAATGACTATCGTGCCATACTTGAGCACGTTCGAGGACCTCTTGACCTCGTGCGTAATACGGGTGTCACTGCGGACATGGCTGATGATGTCATAGTCACTGCATCGGCCTCGGATATGCTCGATGTTCCGATGGCGCTGTTCCTCTAAGAGGCTCACAATGAGCTTCTCAGCGGCAAGGCCTTGCGCGTACGTCATGGCGAAGGTGCTCATGTCGAAGTTTTTCTATTTTCCTAATGCGGACCGAAATTTTTTTTTGGTGGACTTCAACGCGCCGTGGACCTCCTTTTTGGACAGGAGGTCCCTGGTGGACCCTTTTGGTTTCCGAAACGGGCAGCCTCTGGACAAAAACGAGTAGTTTTTTGTCGTCCAGGGGGTCTAGGGGCGTTCGTCGGGTTATGAAAAAAACTTTGTGTCTGTAATAAATAAAAAAGTAAAACTCTCCAAAATGTCGGACGTCGTTCACATCAGTAACTACATTGCCACTGACTTTAGCCTGATCCCGGCTGGTCTGGCTCATCCTGAGCTCAAGGCGATACGTGCTCCGAACACCACCACGACTCGCAAGGTGCACCTGTGTTCAGAGGTGGTCTTCACGGCTGTGTGCCAGAAGGCCTCTGAGAACGCGGTTCACAATGCGTTCATGGAGCGCATGAAGATGAGCACGTTCGTCGACAAGGACACGGGTATGGTCTATGTCGCGGAGACAGATGTCCTTCCCGTGAAGCAGTCGCGCAAGGAGGGCGAGCACAAGTACACCATCGGTCGTACCATCGTGTCCCAGCGTGTGCACGTCGGAGCCCATGTCGAGAACGTGGAGGTGCCGCTGACCTCTTCGCAGCAGAAGAGCATGAACATGCTGTCTCTCGCGATGCTTCCGCGGCAGCTGCGGAACACCTTCCTCATCCTGATGGGCGCTACGGATGTGGACATGGTGTCCGCGCACCCCAATATTTTGCGCTCCATGCTGGCGTACGCTGGCGAGCGCGTGGCGGACCTTGACGTGGAGCCTCTCAACGAGTACTGCGACCAGCGTGAACAATGCCTGGCCGAGGTGCAAGAGTACTACGGCTGCAACCGCGAGGCCGCGAAGTGCATCGTGCTGACGATCATGTATGGGGGCGGTCCGCGCTGCCATAAGCTCAAGGAGGACCACGGCCTGGACATGTCCACGTTCCCCGCGGAGAAGCACGACTACTCGCCGTTCCTGCAGCGCTTCAAGCAGTGCATGACGGCTGTGAGCTCCCTCTTCGTGAACGCAAACACCGAACGGTACGCCGCTTTTGCCGCGAAGCGTCCCACGGACAAACCGATGACACCGTGCGCATGGATGAGCATGGTGGTGCAGACGGTGGAGAGCGTGATCAACGCTACCGCCATCCACATCGCCCACGCCAAATATGGCGTTACAACGCACACGGACATGAAGGACGGCTTCGCGGCCGTGCTTCCACGTGAGCAGCTCCTGGCAGCGTGCGCGGAGGCATGCCAGCGCGTGTTCGGTGAACACAACCGCGTGACGCATGTCATCAAGCCGTACGAGGACGTGCTACGTGTCGACTTCGGTCTGCTCATGACGCTCAACCAGCCCAGTGTGAAGGGCCGCAAGCGCGCAGAGAAACGGTGCCACAGCGCGATGGCCATCCCTCGTGTGCATGAGGACGACATCGACCGTACGGAAAAGTGCGGCGACATGGGCATGCTGCCGATCCAGTTCAGGTACCGCGACTGGGAGACGTTCAAGCCTGGCACGGCGGTGGTCGAGGAGTACAAAAACGAGCGCGTTGGAGTGACCTTCAGACGCCAGTTCGAGTTCATCCAGAACTACTTGGTCCACTTTGTCGTGGACCGCCAGACGGACACGCGCGTCTACGCGCCGTTCAATACCCATACTGGTATGGGCGCGGACCACGGGCTCTACGTGACCGAGGGGTACAACGACATGATCGCGCGTACCTGGCCCAAGTACAGGTTTGTCCATGGCGCCCAGAAGTACCTGACGACGCGTCGGGTGACCATCGAGGGCGAGACGTCCACAAGCGGCAAGCGCATGCCGGACATTACGGGTCTCGAGTACGTCTTCATCGACCCACGTGCACTGCCGGCAAAGCTCGGACGCGAGGCCTGCTTTCAGGCCCTTATGCGGAAGACGACGGAGCATCCCCAGCTGAGGGACTTAGAGGGTCCCGAACTGGATGCCGCGCGGCGCGAGCAGTCCCTACCGATGGCGCAGTTCCGTAAGCAGACATACTATGGCGATGACCACTCCATCTGGTGGCACAAGGGTCTTTGCACGGCGGAAGATGCCGTCGAGCTCTGGTTGAACGATCCGTTCCGCCCCGAGTACTCGATGGTCGTCAACGTCCCGGACGACGCCGTGGAGGAGTTCGTCGGCGGGCGCTGCCCTCGGAGCGCCATCATCAACACGTGGCAGAACCCCATCTTCCACGCCGAACACGAGGCGTACGAGTACACGGCGGAGCAGGAGGCGGCTTGCACGTTCATCGAGGAGTTCCTCGAGGGCCTCATGGGTACAGAGATGTCCACGTATTACCTCGACAAGCTCGCGTGCATGGTCCAGCGACCTGGTACGCGCGACATCCACTTCACGATGCTCGTCGGCGAGCAGCGTATCGGCAAAAACGCTGCCGTGGACCTCGTTCGGGCTATGCTCGGCGCTGAGTACGTCCTCGAGACCTCCTCCATCGAGAAGGTGTTCGGGAAGTTCAACGCTCAGCTTCGCGGGAAGCTCGCCATTGTCCTCGACGAGGCCAACTGGGCCGCCATCCCGGTCGAGCAGTTCCGCACTCAGATGACCAGCTCGCGGATCCAGCTGGAGGCCAAGGGCAAGGACGTGGTCGAGGACTTCAATGCAGCCCGGATGTTCGGTATGTCCAACTGCATGAACGTGAGCATCGGTGGGCAGGAGCAGTTCGAGGAGTTGCGTAAAGTGGATATCCGCTGCAGCTCGCGCTACAAGAACAACACGGAGTTCTTCGCTGAACTGTACAAGTACATGCAGGACCGTGGTGTGATGCGCTGCTTCTATCACCGTCTGATGAAGCGGAAGTACGAGGCTACCTATGATCCCAAAAAGGTCGTCCGCTCGTCCGCTGCGGTCGCGACGGAGACGTCGGGCACCCTGGGAGAGCAGTTCATCTTCAGCGAGCTCTTTGTCCGCGTGCTCCTGGAGCAGCTGTACCAGCCGTATCTTGCGCACGTTGCGTCCGCCAAGCTGACCGGCAAGGCCTTCGAGTTACCGTCCGAGTTCAAGTTCCAGCACGCGACGTTCGTGTTTCCCATATGGGGACAATGGGCGAGGTTCGACGCCGACGAACCCCATAAGAGCAACGTGACCAAGGCGCAGAGCGAACTGACCCGCATCAGCATCTCCAAGGTCGTGAACCAGGCTCTGAACTACCACGGACTCGTCGAAGAGTGTGGCACGACGGGAGGCTCGAAGCGCTACAAGCTTAATGTGATCCGCTTCTTGGAACGTTTCTGCGAGCGTGGGTGGGTCGTGTATACGCCCGAACGTGGTGCTCCGACGTTTGCGCCCAACGATACGGAAGTCTCAGGACGTATCCTCTTCGGAGCAGCGCGGGCTTCTGAGTTTGTCGAGTAATGTAGTGCATGTATAATGTGGTTTATAAAAAAAAGGGGGTACGAGTTCTGCGGAGCCCTTTTTTTCGTGTACAGAGGTGGGGCTGGGCGTGAGTTCAAAAAAAGGGGGTACGAGTTCTGCGGAGCCCTTTTTTTCGTGTATGGCGGCGGAACGAAAAACAGGGAAATTATTTCGAAGGTCATTTTGGACACTTTCTAAGTCATTTGCAGTGATATGGCTCTCATGTTCTACAGAGTACATGGTGTAGGTGGTACTAAGTCAGGAGGGGGAGAGGGGGATAAACTTAGTCGAGAGGTGGTACGAAATATTTGGTACCACCTTTTCTTTCAATAAGCATTTTTGACAGTAGATCAGCATGGTATGGTCCTTCTCCCCTTCTTCTCTATACCTCCTTAGTTGGTCCAGAGGGGGATAGGGGGATGAAAATGCCCCATACTGAAGACAAGAGCTGGCGTCCAAAAAAAATGGCGAGCATCACGCGTTGTGTCGGCGGAGGATGAAACGTGTGTCCCGTAGGACGAAACCGGAAAAAAAACGCATCCCCCTTCCACCTATCCCCCTCCTGCCCCTCTGCGCTCTAGGAAATAATTTCTCCCCTGAAATAAAAAGGCCAATGTCACGTTTTGGAAGGTTTGCCGACAGCACCAAGAGCTACACTGGTGCAGACCTGCACTGGCTTTACACCGTCAATGAGGTAGACGACGCGGACATGCACACCATGACCGAGGATGTGCTCCGAAAGGACACGTGGCTGCAAGGGCTGTTCGAAGGGCAGATCGAGGACGACACCTGCTTCGTGATGAGGCACACTGAGCGCAATGTGGGCCAAGCGTGGCTCAAGAGATGGGCGCGTGCGACCCCGCGGGACCAACCTGTGTCGTACGACGCCCTCCTGTTGCACCTCACGCATCGCGTGGGGTACCTATGGTTCCGGCGGCATCCCGAGCAGTACCGTGCTTACTATGAGCGTCAGTTCGCGTACTTTTCGGACCTGTACGGGCGTGGTATCCACGTACAGTTTTATGGATGAGCGCGTCCGACCCCCTTAAAAAATTTCTGTGCCCCTAAATTATAAAGAAGAACATGTCGGAAGAAGAGCGCATGAAAGATGGTACCCTTCCTGCCCCGACGGAGCAGGAAGAGCCCGAAAGACAGAGACGTCGGCGTCGTCAGCGTCCGTTGGCGCCCGAGTCGGAAGACCCTGAGCTCAACCGCAAACGTGCCTTCCAAAGGGCGTACTACGCGAGGCGGACACATGGCGACCCCCTCCCTGAAGACCTACTGCAGACATACAAGCGCCGCGGACGTCCTCCGAAGACCGACGATGAAAAATGGACAGTGTGCCTGCTGTGCAAGAAGTCTGTCCAGAACTCCCCCTGTTACATAAGGCTGCACGAACTCACTGCGAACCATCGGTACCGCTACGAGGTCCTCAAAAACGCCTATCTGCTCCAGGGACGGGACCTGTTTGCGCAGCTCAGCGCCGAGCGTGTCGCTGCGTCCTCAGAGCCCGCTGTGCCCCCTACTACCCCCTACGACTCCTCGTCGGAACAACACGAGTCATCCTGATCTGGAAAGGTTAAGTGCTCATCCATATTTTTAAAGTATAGCTGGTTTACGGTATCCAACAAAATGAAGTCATGCGACCGCTGTCCGGGCCTGTGCTGATACACGTACCTGCTCATGGCCCGCCACTGCTCCTGATCGAGGCTCAAAAGCTCCTCGAAGAGGTTGGATATCTCCTTCTTGTTCGGCATATGGAACAAGACGACTACTGAGGCGCTCTTACGGAGGCCCATGGGGAGCCTATTGTATATTTGGCTAGTGATAATGAGGTTCAATTTGAGGTGGCGCCTGTTGAAGGACATCCTGGACAAGAGCTCCTCGACGGCCTTGACCTTGAGAGAGACCGTACAGTCGTCGATATAGACGAGGGTCTTCTCTCCTGCCTCGCTCCAGCCCTGTATGGCCTCGTACGCCTCCGTGAGGTTGACAATGTCCAGCTCGGGGAAGTCCAGGGACACCTCGCCTGTAAAGGGGTCCTCCTGCATGCTCTGGCGGGACGACGTCGGCTGGAAGACGACAATGTGGTCCATGCGCTTCCTGAACACGCGCGCACGGCCCTTACCTGTTATAAGCGCAGTCGCCAGAGAGCTCTTCCCAGAGCCCGGCTGCCCTATGACGAGCGTCGTATTGTACCTGTTGAACGTACGTAAAGCAGGGTGCTCCTCAAGAGACGCATGGACGGCGTTCGTGTCGCAGGTGAAAGCAGGGGCCCGGATGGGGACCTGTTGGAGTCGCTGAGCTTTCATGTCGTTCTTTCTCCACCGTCAGGGAAAGAACGCCATGTCGTCACTACGCATCACGAAGACCCGTGGTAAAGAAGAGTATACCCTTATCGCCGATGGCAAGCCCATGGGCGTCTTCCCTACCCGAACGGCGGCCGTTGCGCGCAAAAAGGAACTGATGGCGTCCCGCAAGGCCACCCAGCGGAAAGTGAAAGAACTCCAGGGACGCGTCAAGCGCCTAGGGGCACGCACGGGTCGCGCGGGTCCGCCGAAGACACAAGCTGAACAGGCTCAACTCTTGGCCCTTCAGACGCTCGTTGATAACCTCAAAGAGCAACTCAAAACGTCCAAGGCCGCAGCGGTCCCCGCGCTGGCTCCGCAGCCGACGGTGGTCGTCGGGGACGAGGCGCTGAACAAGGCACGCAAGGACGTCCAGAAGCGCACATCTGAGTACCTCTCCGACCTGCACAAGGACATCCCTGCCACTGAGCGCCAAAAGTTCGTCCAGGACCTCGAGGCAAACACCGCGGGCGCCAAGGACCTCCCTGGTATTGCCAAGTCCGCCATGGACGCCCTGACAAACTTCTTGCGCGGACGTGGTGCCGTGGAACCTCCGCGGGACCTCTTCAGCTTTGAGAGGGGCGAGTATGCGCAGTACACGCACATGCAGGCCAAGGCCACTGCGGATGCGCAGCGTGTGAACATGTATGAGGCCTCATTAGAGGAGAAGTACGGGCCAGAGTGGGTGGATAGGATGACCGACGCAAACATGAGGACGCTGGATAGGCTGCGCGAAGAAGCGAACATGTCCGCGCGGGACCTCCGAAGCATCGGCGTGAAGGTAACGCCGTTTCGGTACTCCGCGGAAGAGCGGGACCGTGTGGCGCGAGAGGAAGCGCGTCTGAACGAACTCCTGCAACTGGCGGCGCAGGAGGACGTACCCTCTATGGAGCAACTGGCCCAAATTAAGGCGAGTCAGCGGGCTCTGATGGCCGCGAAGGCAGCACTTGACACCCCTCAGCAACTCGCGCCATCCCCTGCTCAGCCCTCCGAGTTCATCGAAGAGCCCACAGCTGTGGACATGGTCGTTGACCCGAAGCAGGCCAAATTGCAGGCACGTCGTCTTGCAGCGAGTGAGAAGTACATCCCGATCTGGCGGGACAATTTGAAGGCGATGTATGCCAAGGTGCTCAAACGGGACCCGTCGGAGTATGAACTTGATCAGCAGCTCAGGATGATGTCCTTTATGAACAAAACAGAGGCGAACAGGCACCTCAGTGAGCTTCGTGCGGACCTGCGGAGGCAGTATGCCATGGAAAAGGAAGAGACGAAAGAGGAGGTCATACGAACTCCCACTGAGCAGGCAGCCATGGAGATGGAGTTGGAGGAAGGTTCCGCTCAAAGTCAGCTCCCCACGCCTGAACAGGTGGCGCTGCTGGGTGCGCAACCACGCGCGTCAGAGGCGCTGCGCCTCGAGGTCTCCGGGGGGCCTTCGGTGCCGCCTCAAGCCGACGTTCCAGTTGTTCCATACGCGCAGCGAGTGCTCCCAGATACTCTGTCCCCTGAAGAGGTGGTGTCTCAGCGGGTCGAACAAGAGCCGGCTCAAGCACGGGTAACTCTCCCAGCGACCCCAGAAGCTCCTGTCCAGGGAGAAGTTGCAAAGGAGGCTGAAGCAGCAGCGGCGGAGATGCCTCCTCTGCCCGTGGCACAGGTGGCGCCTCCCGTGGAGGATCCGAACGCGCCCGTCGGGGCTTTGGCTGCACCTCAGGTGGAGGCCGCAAAGCCAAAGCGGAAACGCGTAACCCTCCCACTGCCACCTTTTCCAACCCTCGAAGCTGATCCTGCAGCTCAAGCAGCTCTTGCTGAAGCAGAGCTCCTGCAATTTTCCGCTTCTCGGCTGCCATCTGCAGGCGCTTCTCTTTTTGTGCAGCCGCCCGTTCCTCTGCCGTTTGGGGCTTACGTCCGGCCTGTACAGCAGGAGCCTGTGATGTTTGCGGAGGAGGCTCCGACCCCTGGTCCGGAAGTCGCGGCTCCTGTGGCGGCCCCTCCTGTACCCGAGGTTCCTCAGATGTCCGAGGAGCAGGCTCTAGAGGCGGCGGCGGCTGCGGCACCTGTTCCGGAGACGTCTCCGGTGGTAGAGACACCGACGGCTGAGCAGGAGGCAGCGGTTCAGGCACAGCTTGAGCTGGCACGTCCTGGAGGCGGAGAGAAGCGTCGGAAGCGCCAGCCTCGGGTACCTGAGAACGCCCGCCGCGTCGAGCGCGTGGAGGTCCCTGGGGGCGAGGGCGTCGTCGCGTACCAGTACGTACCTCCACTATCCGAACAGGAGCCAGAAGAGCCTCGTTCGGGGAAGGTTCTGATCGTTTAGAGACCTCGTCGTCACTGTCGGGGTCGTTGGTGCGTCGTTCGAGTCCCATGAAAAAACTCGTGTCTTTTATGTAAACACAACGACACAAAAAAATGGAAGACCAAACGACCTTCACATTTGGGGACATGGTCCGTCAGACCTCTGAGATGGCCAATAGGTACGTCGAACAGGTTATGGACCTGTATGCGAGCCAGGGTGTGTACGCGCAGATGTTGGCCGAGATGGAGGAACGCAACCGCGAGGCCGAGGAGGAACTGAAGCAGCAGGCCGCACGCGTGCAGGACGCTGAACAAGTTGTCGTGGACGTACCTGTAAAGGCCAATGCAGATCAAGAAGACGAAGAACCTGCTACTGTCGTCGAGGCATGCGACCACGACCAACTTCCCGCTGAACAGTAGGATGTCGTGGTCCGTCCCGCCGACCATCATTGATCACACGGCGCTTGCGAGGTACGTGAACCTACACTCAGCCCAGATCCCTATCAGCTTCTACAATGTGACCACGAACAACAATACCCTAGTGGTCGACGGGGTGCCCTATGTGGTAGCAGTGGGCAACTATGACGCCAACCAGCTCATCACGGCACTCCATGCGCTCCTACCTGGTAACTGGGTGATCACCATCAACGAGCAGACCAACAAGTTCACTCTGAACCACAATAACGACTTCACCATCAACGGGACGTCCAGCATGCTGCGGATGCTAGGCTTCAACCCCGACGAGGATGTTGTCTCTCCCCTGTCACCCCCGCATGAAGTCACTTCAACCCATTGCTGCAACTTGGCGGGTCCGAGCCGTCTGACGGTCCGCAGTAACCTGCTCACGGAAAATTTCATGTCCGACGCGGGGACCTGCAACGTCCTTGCGTCCATCCCTGTCAGCAGTACGCCAGGGACGTTCATCTACTACTCCGAGGTCGTGGACACGGACATGGCCCTGAAAAACACGGACCTAAGCTTCATCGAGGTGGACATCGAGGACGAAGACGGGAACCTGATGCACTTCAATGGGGTAGACGTACTGCTGCACATCCAGGTAGACGAAATTGTGGACGTGTCCCACGTCTCCGAACGGATCCCACTGCCCGTAGAGGACCAGCGCGTTCAGACGGCGCCTGAGCAAACCTCGGGCTAAAAGCAAACAGCACTCTCGCAACCATGACTGACGCTTCTTCCATCGGTGTGGCTCTGCCCCAGGCGCTTCCGTCTGACCTCAGCTACGTGCCTAAGCCCGTGGCCCCTCGTGGTCGCGCGTTTATCGTCAATACCTTCCCTGATAACGCGCAGTCCTTTCAGGCGGGCTCGCAGGGCATCTTCAGCATCGCTGGGTCCCGCAGCGGAACGTACCTCGACCCGAAGACCCTGTGCCTCAAGTTTACGGTCAACTACACACTGGCCGGTGTCTCCACGGACACCTCGTACATCCAGATCAACGATACCGCCAACGCGTACATCGACTCGCTCGCTCTGTACTGCGGCAGCACCTCGGTCGAGCTCGTGAACCAGTACGGCTCCCTGGCGAACCTCCTGATGAACGTGGGCATGTCCCCGAGTCAGAAGGCGTCCCTGGGCCGTGTGATCGGTGCGGCTGAGGACGGGTCGCCCGATGGTCTCGCCTTCAGCATTGCGCCGTCGGCTGCCTCGGCCACCTACAAGCGCACCTTCTGCCTTCCCCTGATGACCGCGCTGGCCACTGGCAAGATGATCGACATGTCCGAAATTACCCAGGGGTTCCGCTACGAGGTCACGTGGGCGTCGGAGACTGCGGCGACTCGTAAGTACACCTCGAACGCCACGCCCTCGACGGGCGCGCCCACTGCTACATACACCATCACGGATGCGCAGCTGGTGTACAACATGGTCGAGCTCGACGCTGCGGGCCAGGCGATGGTGGCGGCCTCGAAGGACCCGGCCAACGGCACCCTGTATGCCATGAAGTCGTACCGCTACACCTCGGCGAACCTCACGTCCGCGGGTGAGCTCACGGCCCCCTGCAACTGGCGTCTGAGCTCTATCACGGCTCTCTTCGCCCGTTTCCGTCACCTCTCGACGTCCACGGTGTACAACTCGCTCCAGTCCGTGAACCCCAACCTCCTCAACTATGTCTGGCGTGTTGGCAGTGTGAACATCCCTCAGCGCGTGGTGACCCTTGACAACACCAACACGGGTGTGGGTGGCGAGGCCGGCTATGCGGACGCCTATGCGAAGCTGCTGTCCACCATGCACCTCTGGTCCTCGTCGGCGTCGGGATGCGCCATCGGATACTCGTCGGGTGGTACGAACCGCTTCTTCGTGCGCGAGGGCGGTGCTGTGGCGAACCAGGGTATTGCTGATGACGCAGCGGGCGCGACGAACGGCACTTTCGCCATCGGCCAGGACACGGAGCTCTTCAGCAACCGCTCGGATGTCATCCTGTCTGGCATGAGCACCCTGGCGCAGCCTGCGTTCTTCCAGGCGGTCTGCGGAACCGCTCCTGGCGCGTCTGTCGTGGTGGACCTCTTCAGCCAGTTCGACCTCATCCTGCAGATCCGCGGCGGCCAGGCGATCGTGCGTCTGTAAGCGGTACCCGAAAACCTCGTGCGTTCTGTAAACACGCACGACATTACCATGGCTGTCTCACTGTTCAATAAAGGCTCGCAGATGGGCCGTTTCTTCCAGAAGGCGGGTCGCGACGTCAAGACGTTTGCGGAGAAGGCAAAGCAGGCCCCCAAGCTGATCAAGTCAGCAGCGGGAGGTCTTGCCCAGGGTGCAGGAGAGGTCGCCAAGGTGGCCTCGGCGCTCGAGAAGGCACCTGGTCCCGTCGGGGCCATTGCGGGTCAGGTGGCGAACGTGGCGCATGGCGTCCAGAAGACGGCGCGTGTCGTGAAGAACGTTCGTGGAGACGCGGGCCAGGTGACCAGCAAGGTCCTCGGCAGCATCGTCTAAACCTCGGAGAAGAAGTGGATGTTCACCCACCAATTGAGCATGTTCCCGAACAGGACGGTCGAACTCGCCGCCCGTAAGCCCGCTGTCCACTCGAACGTCGAAGTGGATATGCCGTAAATGGCTACATCAATGTTGCCCCCCGTAGGAACCACTGCGAGTTCTACGAGGTTCCTCATGTTCCCGTGCTTCTGAAGCCAGCGCCGCGAGGGCCCTTCGGAGCCAGTCGTGCCCGCACCGTTCCAGGGGTTACAGCGCTGGGAGTATACACTGATCCTCCTGCTTCCGACGGCACTGTTGGCACTCTCAACAGAGGTCACCCGAGTGGAGACAGGGAACGTAATGTCAGCTCGAACAGCCTGTCGGAAGAAGGTGAGGTAGTCGGAGAAGTGGTACTGCTCCGTCGAAAAGTCGATGGCGCAGCGCACTCGTTTAGCCCCGACGGGGATCAAAGCGCCCCAGGGTACCCGAACGAACTGTACGTTATTCAACTGGTTCGCGATGTTGAACGTGACATCGGCGCTCGAGAGGTCCAGGCGGCTGTGCATAACCTTGGGCTCCAGAAGGAGCTCCCTGGGAAGACCGTCTTCCACGTAGAAAATGTCCAGTTTGAGACTGATGTACCACCTCCCCATATCCGTGAGCTCAGCGGAGACGTTGGTGATACGCAGGGGCACGATGGTGGGCGACAGGGATCCAGCGTATCTCCAGAAGGACACTCGAAGGTTCCCCGATGGCCGTCCCATGTACTCCTGGAGGATGAGTCCATTGTCCACGTACGTGTACATAAGGGGTTGCAGGATACCGTTGGTCTCCTTATCGTCCTGACAGTTCTTTTGTATGTGGGTCAGCATGTTGTACACAGCGCCATTGCCTCGGAACGAACCTTGGTTCACAGCGGGGAAGGTACAGTTGACCCATGCAGCACCCTTATGGAACGAGCCGTCTCCGGCGTACCTGTAGTTCTCAGGGGCGACCATAACATCGCAGCGGACCTGGAAGCGTGCGACCTGTCCATGGCCAAAGAGAGCGTCCCAGTTGACGTTGAAGATAGCGTCGTTCGCGAGCGTACCGGCCACACGGTTCGCACTATCCAGTTCGACTCTGACGGTCTTCTTGCGCATCGTTCGTGTTTACAGGAGGTCTGAGACATTTCAGGAGTCATCCACATCGCACTCGAACTTCAGCGTGAGCCACCAGTTGCCGCAGTCGGCGTCGTTGGTGTAGTTCGGGGACGCGAACGTGGAGGTCGTCAGGGGTACCTCGGCGCCCGTGTTATCGAACGTGAACAGGGAGACCGTGATGGGCCCATGAGGCTGGTCGTAGTACTCAATTTGGGTAGCGCCCGAGTCCTCGAACCAGAACAGCTGGTTCAGGGTGGGCGAGATGGTCGCGTTGGCGTCCGTCAGCTGTCTCATGGCGCGGCACAGAGTATAGTCCGAAGCACCCGACGACTCGAAAGAACCACCACGAGCAGGGATGCGTGCCTTCACGATACAGGCCTGCTTGTAGCGGGTTGCAGCGGTATCATCGTGATAGTTCGCATTGGCGGTCATGAAGTCGCAGGTCACCTTGAAGCGTCGGGTCCGTGCGGGCACGATGTTTTCCCAGGGGACGGAGGAGAACGTGGCTACATTGAAGGTCCCGAAGGAACGTGCGGAGCCCTGAAGCTGCAGGCGAGTAAACACTTTCGGCATGGTTCGTGCTTTCTTTCAGGGAAGGGAAAGGCCTCGTGGCAATTTGAACGAAGCGCCCGTAACTCGGAGGGGGATAGGGGGAAGGGGGATGGCCTTTTTTTCCGTTTTCATCTGACGGGCTCATATGAACTGGCGAGCGTCACGCGTTTCGTCGGC
>JACCDW011394322.1_pt1 | contig 16785 bp, 17 predicted proteins | sample 7449781 | NCBI WGS metagenome assembly JACCDW01 (sample SAMN15323449, study PRJNA562643) | freshwater metagenome | isolation source: river surface water | place: USA:Blue River Watershed | collected 2017-08-18
ATTGCTGTCGGCACGTGCGCGAGAGGGGACTTGAACCCCTACACCCTTGCGAGTACTGGCACCTGAAGCCAGCGCGTCTGCCATTCCGCCACTCGCGCCTATCTATGGCGACATTATCAGCATTAGGCTATTTCTATGTTCTTCACTTCGATCGCTGCACGCACTGACCTCGGTCTGGTGCGCCAAGGCAATGAAGACTCTGCGCTCCACCATCCCTCGCTCATTGCCGTCGCTGATGGCATGGGCGGTGCAGTTGGTGGTGAAGTGGCATCGAAGATCGCGATCAGGACACTTGCAGAGCGAATCGAGATCCTGCGCTCTGTTGAACTCGATGATGATTCCCGAGTTGATCTCTTGCAAAGCGTCGTCTCTGAGATTGAAGCCTCACTTCTTGAAAGAATCGAAGCGAAGAGTGAATTGCAGGGAATGGGCACCACCTTGACCGCGCTCGCACCTTTATCTGGAGCGATTGCGATGCTGCATATCGGTGATTCACGTGCCTATCGGATTCGATCGGGCGAGATGACCAGGCTCAGTCATGATCACACCGTCGTACAGGAGTTGATCGATCAAGGGAAACTCACACCTTCTGAAGCGGAGGAACATCCGCAACGATCGATGTTGACCCAGGCTCTTATGGGTAAGAGTGGAAGAGAATTCGAGAGCTACCCGATTCAGATCTTCCCTGCGGAAAAGAGCGATATCTATCTCGTCGCGAGCGACGGATTGACAGCGGTGGTCAGTGAAGAGTTGATCAGAAAGATCGTCTCGGTATCAGATATGGAGCAGGCTGCCAATAACCTCATCGCTGCTGCGCGTGATGGTGGCGCTCCAGATAATGTGACCATCATCCTTGCTCGCATCGAAGACAAAGTGTCGGGTTCAGAGCCAATCTCCTTCCTAGGGGCAGCCCATGAGTAAGCGGTTACTGGGAGGCCGATATGAGATCGGCAAGATGATCGGCACTGGTGGCATGGCTGATGTCTACCTTGCGAAAGATAAGCGCCTCTCTCGAGATGTCGCCATCAAAGTGCTTCGAAGCGAACTCCTTCGTGACGCGACCTTCGTCTCGCGTTTCAGGAAAGAGGCGCTCTCGGCTGCCGGGCTCAATCATCCGGGGATCGTTGCTGTCTATGACTCCGGTGAAGAAGAGAATTCGAATGGCAGTAAGACTCCTTACATCGTCATGGAATATGTCAGTGGCCAGACACTGCGCGAGATCATCCAGCGCGGTGAAAGGTTGGATCTCAATCGAGTCGTTGCGATCACCACCGGCATCCTCGATGCTTTGGATTACTCCCATAAGAAGGGCATCATCCATAGGGATATCAAGCCGGGTAACGTGATGATCACTGATGCCGGCGATGTGAAGGTGATGGATTTCGGTATCGCTCGCGCACTTGATGAGAGCGCCACGATGACCAATACGTGGAATGTCGTAGGGACGGCGCAATACCTTGCACCTGAGCAGGCAACTGGAAGCAGCGCAGATGCCAGAAGTGATCTCTATGCGCTCGGCTGTGTCTTCTACGAACTTGTAACGGGACGCCCTCCCTTCACTGGCGATACCCCGGTTGCGATCGCATACCAACATGTATCTGCAGAGCTACCGAAGCCTTCCACTCTTCAACCAACGCTTCCCGAAGCAGTCGATGAATTCCTAACCGTTGCGCTAGCAAAGAATCCTGATCATCGCTATCAGAGTGCATCAGCGATGATGAAGGATCTCGCGAAGTTATCTCGCGGCGAAGAGATCACTACTCAGATCCCATTGACCAAACTTCCACGTAGAAAGGTTGTGATTGGAGCAGCGCTCGGCGTCGTTCTCCTGATTGCAGGGTCATTCTTGGTACGAAGTGGTGAGCCCTCTCTCATCTCAGTTCCCAATGTTGTCGGGCTTACTGAGAACGAGGCTCGCGCGCTCCTTGACGACTTCACGATCACCATTCAACGTGCACCAGATCAACGGATCCCCAAGGATCGAATCGCCGCACAACTTCCAGTTGCGACCTCTCGCGTTGAGAAGGGTAGTGCGATCACCCTGACCATCTCTGATGGTGCTGGTGATACGACCGTTCCTGCAGAGATCGTTGGAAAGACCTTGGAAGAGGCGCGAGCACTTCTCTCTGCTGCAGGATTGAGAGTGCTTCGAACCATTCCAGTCGATTCAGAGTTGAGTCCTGGGTCCGTCATCTCAGTAACGCCCTCTGCAGGAAGCACGCTTCCTGCAGGAAGTGCAGTGACGCTTGAGATCGCGAGTGGAAATGTGAAGGTTCCAAATCTCATTGGTGCGAGTGAGATTCAGGCAAGAACCACGCTCACACAAGCTGGATTCTTGGTCCGTATCGTCGAAGCATCCGATCCGACCCAACCTGAGGGAATCGTCCTCGCTCAGGCACCACAAGCGGGAGAAACCAAGACTCTTGGAAGTTATGTAACAGTGACGATCAATCGAATCAGTGAAACAACAATTCCTGAGGAAGAGAGCAATCCGTAGCTAGGAATCGATCTACTGAGCGATCGAGTCGAGCCAGTTCTGAAGCAGTTGATATCCGTGTTCGGTAAGTACTGATTCTGGATGGAATTGCACACCGTGAATCGGTGCGCTCTCGTGCATCAACCCCATGACTTCACCATCTTCACTTCGTGCAGTCGTTACCAAGTGATCCGGCATCTCCCTCACAGAAAGTGAGTGATAGCGCGTTGCACGGAATGGAGTTGGGATACCGACAAAGATCCCTTGACTTGAGTGTTCTACCTCTGATGTCTCACCATGGATCAGGCGCTTCGCTCCAGCAACCTTGCCGCCGAAATACTCTGCGATTGCTTGATGACCGAGACAGACACCGAGTAAGGGCTTCGAACTCTTGTATGCCCAATCGATGATCTCAAGTGAGTTCCCTGCAGTGGAAGGATTTCCGGGTCCTGGAGAGATCATCACTGCGTCGAACTTGGCGAGCGCTGACGGGGGAGTCGAGTTCTCAAGGACAGAACACTCAGCACCGAGCTCTTCAAGATAGCGGACCAGGTTGAAGACGAAGGAGTCTCGATTGTCGATCACAGCTACCTGCAATCGATTCCCCGCTTGAGTCATGGCGAAATACTCTCGCAAGCGTGTAACCTTCGCCCCATGCCAGTTTCGAAGAAGCGCAAGAAGAAGGATGAGAAGCCAGCGGTCATTGATGTAGCTCCGTTGGATGAAACCGTAGAGAGCCCTAAGTGGCTGGTTCCGGTCATGCTCGCCTCCTTCCTGATCGGTCTCATCTGGATCGTCATCTTCTATATGACCGAGACCCTCTACCCAATCCCGAATATCGGAGCTTGGAACATGTTGGTCGGCTTCGGATTCATCGGCGTTGGCTTCACCCTCGCTACTCGCTGGCGTTAACGAACTACACCGTTGTAATTCTCCACAATCGTGGATAACCCTGTGGATAACCTTTCCAGCCCTACGCTTTCCATATGAATCCCGATCCACTCGGCCTTTTCCCAGACGCGCTCGCCCTTCTCGCCTACCTCCTCACGCTCGTTGGCGTCGCCTTCTTCGCCTTCCGACTTCGTGAGCTCGTAGCTCGGATTCGTCGCGGACAACCCGACTCAACCCGTTCCGGTGATCGATCGCTTCGTCTTCGACGAACCCTCTCTGAAGTCTTCGGCCACAGCAAGATGCTCAACTTCTCCGCGAGTGGAATCGCGCATTGGTTCGTGATGATCGGATTCGGTGCACTCTTTGGAACCCTCGTCACTGCATATGGTCAAACCATCTCACCAGATTTCTATCTGCCGATCATCGGTCACTTCGTTGGTTATGAACTCTTCGTTGATGCGATCGCGTGGCTCACTGGAATCGGAATCGTCACACTGATCGCAGTTCGGCAAGTAACTCGTTTTGTAAAGAAGGGGAAGAGTTCGCGCTTCTATGGATCGGGACAAGGTAAGGCCTACTTCGTCGAGTTCGTCATCCTTGCAATCGTCTTCTGTGTTATCGCACTCCGTGGACTCGAAGGTGCGCTCGCTGGCGTCACTGCTTTCGATTGGAACTATGCGCTCGCAATGCCAGCGGTCTATGCCTTCAATGGCCTAGATCAATTGACCATCGAAGCTCTCATCACCCTCATCGCTTCAATCAAGATCATCGTCTCGATGAGTTGGTTCGTTGTCGTTGCAGCGAATCTCACGATGGGTGTCGCGTGGCACCGATTCCTCGCACCCTTCAATATCTATTTCAAACGTAACCCCGGTTCTGAGCCGACTCTCGGCGCACTACCTCCGATGCTCAGCCATGGAAAAGAGATCGATTTCGAAGATCCCAAAGAAGATGATGTCTTCGGTATCGGAACCGCTGCCGATATCTCTTGGAAGGGCCTACTGGATATGGCGAGCTGCACCGAGTGCGGTCGCTGCCAATCACAATGCCCTGCCTGGCATACCGAGAAACCATTGAGTCCAAAGCTTCTGGTGATGGCGATGCGCGATCATGCACTCGCGAAGATCCCATCTGATGGGCCGATCGTTGGCCTCGAAGGCGCTCCCATCTCGCCCGATGTCCTCTGGTCGTGCACCAGTTGTGGCGCCTGCGTCAATGAATGTCCCGTCGATATCGAACATGTCGATCATATCGTCAACATGCGCCGCTTCCAAGTCCTCGTCGAATCCGAGTTCCCAACAGAACTCGGCGGCACTTTTCGAAATCTCGAGAAGGCAGGCAATCCTTGGGGCGCAAATCGCACGGATCGCGATGCTTGGATCAATGAGTGCGACTTCCCGATCACCAAGATCGAAGGTGAGATCCCTGACGATGTCGAGTATCTCTTCTGGGTTGGTTGTGCAGGCGCCTTCGAAGAACGCGGCAAGAAGACGACGAAAGCGGTCGCCGAACTTCTCTACATGGCGGGGGTTTCCTTTGGTGTACTTGGCAAGCGAGAGACTTGTACTGGTGATCCAGCACGTCGGGCCGGAAATGAATTCCTCTATCAAATCCTCTCGAAGGAGAATATGGAGACCTTGAGTGAAGTCTTTGGCACGCGTGGTGTGAAGAAAGTCGTCGTTACCTGCCCTCATTGCTTCACAACGATCGGCCGTGATTACAGACAGAGCGGCTACGAATTCGAGATGGTCCATCACACACAACTTCTCAACCAACTCGTTCGCGATGGAAAACTCAAGCCAGTCTCGAAGTCCACGAAGAAACTCACCTATCACGACCCTTGTTACCTTGGTCGACACAATCAGATCTATGAACCACCGCGGGAACTCCTCGCTTCAACTGGAGCCCAGATGGTGGAGATGCCGCGCAACAAGGAACGCTCATTCTGTTGTGGCGCCGGTGGTGGCCGTATGTGGATGGAAGAGAAATTGGGTACGCGGATCAATCTCAATCGCGTCGATGAAGCGATTGAAACTGGCGCCGAGGAGATCGCGGTCGGCTGTCCGTTCTGTCGCGTCATGGTCTCGGATGGCGTCACGGGGCGGGGAGCTGAGGTTGAAGTACTCGATGTGGCTCAAACCCTGCTCCGCTCGGTTAAATCCCTCCCCTAGGATTCAACTTCTTCCCAGAAATCTCCCAGATTCGAGAGGGATGCTCTCCTTTGAGAGAAGCCGGAAAACCGGATTCGAAATCATTGAGAGTTAAAAAGAGGTGAACCAATGGCTATCGCTACAGATCAACGAGTACTCGTCGTCGACGACGAGAAGAGCATCAGTGAATTGATCTCCACCAGCCTTAAGTTCGTGGGATTCGATGTTCGCACCGCTGCTTCAGGGGCTGAAGCGCTCCGTGAGGCAGAGGATTTCAAACCACATGCCCTCATCCTCGACGTGATGCTTCCTGACCTCGACGGTTTCGAGGTCTGCCGCCAACTTCGTGCTGATGGTCAAGATGTCGGAGTTCTCTTCCTCACTGCGAAAGATACGACCGAAGACAAGATTAAAGGATTGACCTTGGGTGGCGATGATTACGTCACTAAGCCATTCAGTCTCGAAGAGCTCGTCGCTCGTCTTCGCGCCCTTCTTCGTCGAACTGGTGCAACCGATACTAAAGTCGATGATGAAGTCATTCGATTCGCAGATCTCGAACTCAATGAAGCCACTCACGAAGTTCGTCGCGCTGGAAACCTCATCGATCTCTCACCGACAGAATTCATCTTGCTTCGCTATCTGATGATCAACGCCGATCGTGTCGTCAGCAAGTCTCAGATCCTCGATCACGTCTGGCAGTATGACTTCCGTGGTGATGCTGGAATCGTGGAGACATACATCTCGTATCTTCGAAAGAAGATCGATATCTATGAACCTGCTTTGATTCACACTGTTCGCGGCGTCGGATACCGAATGCGACTACCCGCGAAGAAGTGATGAACCTTCCCAAGCCACCAAGAAACACTTCCTGGCGTCCGAGTGAATGGACGCTCAAGAATCGTCTCGTCCTTGGTATTTCGATCTTGGTGGCATTGGGATTCTTCCTCTCTGGTTTTGCAGCGCAGAGCGCTTATCGCACCTTCCTCATCGAAGAAGTCGATGGCCAACTCGTCACCATCGTCGATAGCACTCTCATCCGCCTTGATAGAGCAGGTATTGACGATGAGAATGAAATAAGCGCACAACCATTTCGACCACTAGAACCGATTCGAGGAGTTCCCTCGCAAGCAGCCATCACACTCATTGATTTCGAAGGAAATGTCATAGGAAGCGTGGGTGGTGATCTCAGCGCTGCCAAGATCGAACGGACTCTTGATCGCGTCGTTGATCGAATCTCTTATGGCTCTCCCTTTACCTTGAGAACCGATGGTGAGGATTATCGGATTCTTGCCTTGGAGCTCCCTTCTGGCTTTGGCATCGTCGTCGCCTCACAATCACTCGAATCAGTCCAGCAAAATATCGCTCAGCTTCGATATCTCCTCACTCTGATCGGCATCGTCGTTCTGATCTTGATCGCCGCCCTCTCTCGTCGCGCAATCCGAATCAGTCTCCGTCCGCTCGCAGCAGTGGAATCGACTGCCGGCGCAATCGCAGAGGGCGATCTCTCGGCCCGTCTTCCAGAGGCAAAGCCACACACGGAAGTTGGAAAGCTTGTCCGTTCGCTCAATCAGATGCTCACCCGAATCGAAGAATCATTCGCAGTTCGTGTTGAGAGTGAGAAGAAGCTTCGTCGATTCGTCGCTGACGCAAGTCATGAGCTTCGCACCCCTCTCACCGCAATCCGCGGCTTCTCAGAGCTCTACAGACAAGGCGCAGTCAAAGGCGAAGAGAAGACCAAGGAATTGGTACAACGGATCGAGGATGAATCGATTCGGATGGGAACTCTCGTCGAGGATCTCTTGCTCTTGGCAAGACTTGATCAAGCACCTCAAATTGAAAAGCTCCCAGTCAATCTCAATGATGTCGTTTCGGATGCCGTAACTTCCGCGCGCGTCTCCGGACCAGAGCACGGAATCGAGATGAAGATCCTTGCGGATGATGCCTACGTCCTTGGTGATCGGAATCGAATCCATCAAGTCATCGCAAATATTCTCGAAAATGCCAGGTCCCATACGCCTAAAGGCACGAAGATCCGAGTAGATCTCCGAGAAACGGATTCAGCGATTGAGGTCGTAATCTCCGATAACGGTCCAGGACTTGCACAAGAGGATCAAGAGCGGATCTTCGAACGCTTCTATCGGGCTGATTCCTCGCGAACTCGCGCGGTCAAGACCGAAGGAAGTGGACTGGGACTTTCCATCGTGAAGGCGATCATGCAAGCTCACGGTGGGGATGTTTCAGTCTCATCATCTCTTGGCGAGGGAGCGACATTCACCTTGAGATTTCCCATCCAAGAGGATTAAACGCCACCGCTCTCTAGTCGACGAAGCGTTGCTATCCGCTCTTCGATCGGTGGATGAGTTGAGAAGAGTTTTGAGACTGCCTTCGAATCCAAGGGGGATTCGATCCAAATGTGTGCAACTGCGGTCGATCTCTGTCTGACAACAGTCGAATCTCGAGCCAAGACTTCAAGTGCCTTTCGAAGTCCCGTCGGATTTCGGGTGAATTCAACGGCGGTCGCATCAGCGAGCGACTCACGCTTCCTGGAAATGGCTGACTTAAGAAGAAGAGCAGCGAGTGGCGCCAGCAAGATCACGATGAATGAGGCAAGAAGTGCCAAGGGATTCGAATGGTGATCGTTTCTACGGCCACCAAACCAGAAGATGCGCATCAAGAAATCACTGACCAGGGCGATCGCTCCTGCAGTGGTCGCTGCAACAGCAGAGACCAAGGTGTCGCGATTTCCAACATGTGCCATCTCATGTGCCACAACACCCTGTAGTTCGTCTCGATCCATCGCATTCAGGATGCCCGTGGTGAATGCGATGAGCGCATGCTCAGGATCTCGACCGGTCGCAAAGGCATTCGGCGCTTCATCGACAACGATTGCAACTTTCGGCATCGGAAGTCCTGATGCGATACAGACTTCCTGCACCAAATCGAAGAGTTTTGGGTTATCACTCTCTTGAATCACATGTGCACCCGTCATCGTGATCACCAAACGATCAGATGCGTAATAGGAACCCCAGACCGATATCAGCGAGATCGCAACTGCAAAAGGAATGACACCTGCACCAGTTCCACCGAAGTATGTGATTGCTGCATAACTGATCAACCAGAGCAAGACTCCAAAGCCAAGGAGGAGACCGATGGTCTTCCGGCGATTCGCGGTTTGAAGAGTTCTAAAAGATGCCATCGCTCTACGTTCTAGAACGAGACTTTTGGAACGTTACGCGCCATCGGATCATCGACCTCATAGAACTCTCGCTCAGTGATCTTGGCAAAGCCCGCGAAGAAATTGGTCGGGACTGTCTTCACCGTAGTGTTGAGGGTTCGAACATTGTCGTTATAGAACTGACGCGCGAAAGCGACCTTGTTCTCAGTCGTAGAGAGCTCTTCTTGGAGCTGTATGAAGTTCGCAGAAGCCTTCAAATCTGGATATGCCTCAGCGACCGCAAGTAACTTGCTGAGCGCTTGGGTCAACATATTGTCCGCGGCGGCAACATCGGCGAGACCAGTAGCGGTCGTCGATTTGGCGCGAGCTTCTGTCACTTTCTCAAGTGTTTCACGCTCATGGCTCGCATAACCCTTGACTGTTTCAACCAGGTTCGGAATCAGATCCGCTCGACGCTGCAGTTGTACTTCGATCTGCGCGAAAGCTTCATCGACCTGGACATTGAGTCGAATCAACTTGTTGTACTGGGAGATGAAGAAAAGCGCGAGTACTGCAATGACACCGAGAGCGATCCAGATTTCCATCGTTACCTACTTAATCTTTTCGAATTACTTGATCTTGGACTTATGGAAGTTGAGCCACGACTTGCTTGGAGTCGGACCCCGCTGTCCCTGGTACCTCGAACCATAGACTGCCGAGCCATACGGATGCTCAGCAGGAGATGAGAGTTTGATGAGGCAGAGCTGACCGATCTTCATCCCTGGGAAGAGCTTGACCGGAAGGTTTGCGACATTCGAGAGCTCAAGCGTGATGTGTCCAGAGAATCCAGGATCGATGAACCCCGCTGTGGAATGTGTGAGCAATCCGAGACGTCCCAATGAGGATTTACCTTCAAGGCGACCTGCGATGTCATCAGGCAAGGTGATCACTTCGTAAGTGCTCGCTAGGACGAACTCACCTGGGTGAAGGATGAAATGCTCATCGGGTTCGACCGTAACCTCGCGCGTCAACTCTGGTTGTTCGATGGAGGGGTCGATCTCTGAATATTTGTGATTCTCGAAGACCCGAAAGATCCGATCCAATCGGACATCAACTGATGAAGGTTGGACCATGGCAGGGTCGAATGGCTCGACCCCCACACGATTAAGTGAGATCTGTTCTTTGATGTCGCGGTCACTCAGTAGCACGGTTGGCGAACCTACCTTCCCCATCTATTCTTTGACCACATCACACGGCCGGCGGGCGTAGTGAAATGGCATCACGTCAGCTTCCCAAGCTGACAGCGCGGGTTCGATTCCCGTCGCCCGCTCCAAGGGGCTATCTCTTGCGTAAGTTACTACTCAGTAGCATCCTTTGCCCATGAGCCATTACCGCGCAAACCTCAAAGATATCGAGTTCTGCCTCTTCGACCTCCTAGGGCGTGACTCCATCCTCGGCACCTCCATCTACTCCGATCTCGATCGTGAGACTGCGATGGGAATGCTCGAAGAAGTAAAACGACTTACCGAGAACGATCTCGCTGCGTCCTTCGTCGAAGGTGATCGCATCGGAACCACATTCGACAAGGCGACAGGAAGTGTGACACTTCCTGAAAGTTTCAAGAAGTCTTATCGCGCCTATGTCGATGGTGAGTGGGGAAAGATCGATGTACCAGCAGAACTCGGCGGAACATTGATCCCACCATCAGTTCGTTGGGCGATTGCGGAGATGGTCCTTGGTTCCAATCCAGCAGTACATATCTACGCATCTGGCTTCGCATTCGCACAGGTTGCTTATGTACTCGGAAATGATTTCCAAAAGCAGATGGCGAAGTTCATGGTCGATCGCGAATGGGGTGCGACCATGATGCTCACTGAACCAGATGCAGGTTCAGATGTCGGTGCTGGTCGTTCCAAGGCTGTGCAACAACCTGATGGAACTTGGCATATCACCGGTACGAAGCGATTCATCACATCAGGTGATGCGGATATCTTCGAAAACATCATTCACTTCGTACTTGCACGTCCTGAAGGCCATGGTCCAGGAACAAAAGGCCTTTCGCTCTTCTTGATCCCGAAGTTCATGTATGACCCTGAGACTGGTGAACCAGGAAAGCGCAATGGCGTTTATGTCACCAATGTCGAACACAAGATGGGCCTCAACGTCTCAGCGACCTGCGAGATGAACCTCGGTGAGAAGGAACCGGCAGTCGGTTACCTCCTCGGTGAAGTACACGATGGCATCGCGCAGATGTTCAAGATCATCGAGTTCGCCCGCATGATGGTTGGCACTAAAGCGATCGCGACCCTATCCACTGGTTATAAGAACGCCTTGGAATATGCGAAATCACGCGTGCAGGGCCCTGATATGACCAAGATGGCCGATAAGGCGAGCCCACGTGTCACGATTATCAAGCACCCTGATGTCCGTAGGTCCTTGATGGTTCAAAAGGCCTATGCCGAAGGTATGCGAGCGCTCGTCCTCTACACCGCTTCGATCCAAGATGCGATCGCAATCGGTCGCGCTGATGGTCTCGATCAGGAAAGAATCGATGAACTGGAAGCGCTTAATGATCTTCTGCTTCCCATCGTTAAAGGTTATGGAAGTGAGAAGTCATGGGTTCTCCTCGGAACTGAATCGCTGCAAACCTTCGGTGGTTCAGGATTCACGATGGATTGGCCACTTGAACAATATGTTCGTGATGCCAAGATCGACACCTTGTATGAAGGAACGACAGCGATCCAAGGTCTTGACTTCTTCTTCCGCAAGATCATCAAGAACAACGGTCAAGCGTTAGGCAAACTCTCGAAGGAGATGGCTGCCTTCGCAGCATCAGGTGGCGAGCTTGCTGCAGAGAAGGAAGCTTTCGGTAAAGCGCTCAATGAGGTCGGAACCATGATCTCCACCATGGTCGGACTTGCGATGGCATCACAAGAGAATCCGAACGAGCTCTACAAGATCGGACTCAACACTTCGCGTCTTCTCATGGCTGTTGGTGACATCGTCATCGCATGGCTCCTTCTTCGCCAAGCTGATATCGCAATCACTCGCCTTGATGGTAAAGATAAGGATTTCTATACCGGCAAGGTTGCATCTGCGAAGTACTTCGTATCGCATGTCCTGCCTCACATCGTTGCCGACCGCAAGATCGTCGAAGCAGAAGATGGTGCGATCATGGAACTGGCAGAGGGAGCCTTCTAACTTCCCATCGGTAACGCTCCGATAGAGTGCCTCGGTGCTGAGGACGCTTCGAGGTGAGATCTATCTGATCCTTGGCGCGACCCTCTTCGCCTTCAATGGCGTCGTCTCCAAGGTCGTCCTTGCCGAGGGCCTATCGCCCTGGCGCCTCACTCAGGCTCGCAGTGGCGGCGCATTCCTGATCCTGATCGCCTTCTTCCTCCTCTTTAAGCGGCGTGATCTCAAGGCGGAGCGCTCTGAGATCCCTTGGCTGATCGCCTTCGGCATCATCGCGGTGATCCTCGTCCAGGGGCTCTATTTCGTTGCGATCGGACGGATCTACCTTGGTACTGCACTCCTCATTGAATTCACGGCTCCGATTTGGATTCTGCTCTTCTTGCGATTCGTCCTCAAGAAACAAGTTGATCGCCTGCTCTGGTTGGCGCTCGCCCTCTCATTCTCAGGGTTGATGATCGTCACTCAAGTTTGGCAAGGGATGACTCTTGATGGAATCGGTCTTCTCGCTGCCTTCGCAGATTCTGTGGCGCTCGCTGGTTACTTCCTGATCGCAGAGAAATTAGGAAAGACGAAGACTGGCGCAGTGATGACAGTATGGGGATTCGGTATCGCATCAATCCTGATGGCCTTTGCAATGCCGCTTTGGAGTTTCCCCACGGAATATTTCACGATGGATATGCAACTTCCTGGTTGGCTCGATCAATATTCGCTTCCCGGTTGGGTGCTCATCCTCTGGGTTGTAGTACTTGGAACGCTTGCCCCCTACCTCTTCGTCATCGGAGGTCTTCGAATCCTCTCAGCGTCAACTGCAAGTGTGATCGGAATCTTGGAGCCAGTCCTAGCAAGTCTCTTTGCTTGGTGGTTCCTCAGTGAGGTCCTCAATAACGTACAGATAGCTGGAGCAGTTGTAGTGGTAGTCGGTATCTACCTAGCTAATCGCGCGAAGGATCGCTCACCGCATCTTTGATAAGTTAAAAAAACTAAGCGAGAAGCCGCGCGAACTCAAGATAGATCGGAATTCCAAGGACGAGATTGAATGGGAATGTGACCCCAATACTCGACATCAAAGCCAGTGAACCATTCGCCTGTGGCATCGCAACAGAGATCGCTGCAGGAGCAGCAATATAAGAAGCGCTGGCAGCCAAGATTCCAAGGATCGTTGCGCCACCTACAGATAGGCCGGTTGCTGTACCTACCCCAACACCAACGAAGCCTGCGAATACCGGGAAGAGGATGGCAAAGAGGATGAGGGAGAAGCCCACTTTCTTGATCTCGTGCCAATTACTTCCAGCAAGGAACCCAAGGTGAAGTAGGAAGAGCACCAGGATCCCGTTTTGAAGATCCACAAAGAATGGCGCGACTTTGTCGTAACCAGATTCCGTGGTCAGTGCACCTACCAAGAGACCGCCGGCAAGCAAGAGAACTGTCTTTCCGAGTAAGACTTCGACCATCGTCTCTTTCCAGGCAACCGTGGATTTCGACGCTCTCGTACCTAGGTAGATGCCAACGATCAATCCTGGTATCTCTAAGAGGGTAAGAAGTGCTGTCGCAAAACCTTCAACTGCAATCACATTGTTCTCAAGGAAGAGTAGCCCCGCGGAGAAGGTCACGAGCGAAGTCGATCCATAATGTGCTGCAATCGAGCCTCGATCCACAGCAGAGAGAGTTCGTACCAAGGTCAGTGTTGCGAAGGCAACGAGAGGGATCAGAACTCCGATCACGATTGTTCCTAGCGCTGGGGCTATGAACTCATCGAGCGTCGCAGAGTGAAGGCCGTTGCCGCCTTTCAATCCGATTCCAAAGAGGAGATAGATCGAGATCACCTGATAGATCGGATCCGGGAGTCGGAGATCGCTCTTCACTCGAGCGGCAAGGAATCCAAAGACGAAGACGAGAACCGCTACAGAAGTGAGGTTTGCGATGGCAACATCGAGGGAGCTACTCACATCCCCATCCTAGGGCTACTCGTCTTTTGGATACTGCTCGCGAGAGCTATATGACGGTGGCATATCGACGAATCTCGCATAGTGAAGTTGTGCTGAGACGGTGATGGTTCGCGTCGGACCATTTCGATGTTTTGCGACGATCAGATCAGCCTCACCAGGACGATTCTGTGAATCGTAGACATCGTCGCGATGGAGAAGGATCACCACATCCGCATCCTGCTCGATAGAACCAGATTCGCGAAGGTCGGAGAGCATCGGACGCTTATCAGCACGTTGTTCTGGAGAACGGTTCAACTGGGAGATCGCAATGATCGGAATCTCGAGTTCCTTCGCAAGGAGCTTGAGTTGGCGGGAGAACTCGGAGACTTCCTGTTGGCGATTCTCGACGCGCTTTCCAGAGGTCATCAACTGGAGGTAATCGATCACGATCAGCTTCAAGTCGTGGCGCTGCTTCAAGCGCCGCGCTTTGGCGCGAATCTCCATCATCGAAAGGTTCGCAGAATCATCGATAAAGAGCGGTGCTTCGGAGATCTCACCCATTCGGCGAGCTAGACGTGACCAATCCTCATCATTGAGCTGACCGGAGCGGATCGCATTGAGGGTCACTCGGGCCTCTGATGCGAGCATACGCATCGTGATCTCACTTCGACTCATTTCCAGCGAGAAGATCACTGAGGTCAATCCATTGTGAATCGAAGCCTGGCGAGCGATATCAAGACCGAGCGTTGATTTACCCATCGCTGGACGAGCAGCAACGACGATCATATTTGATGGATGGAGACCATTGGTGAGGAGATCGAGATCCTTGAATCCTGTCATCACACCCTCTGCGACAGTTCCACGAGAGATCGCTTCGATCTGATCGAGCGCATCAGGAAGAAGTTCGTTGAGTTTGACGTAATCTTCAGAGGCGCGACGTTCAGTTACTGCGAAGATCTCAGCTTGCGCCTTATCGACGACATCATCGACCTCGCCTTCAGGGGAGAAGCCGAGTTGTACGACCTTGGTTCCGGCTTCAATCAGTTTTCGAAGGATCGATTGTTCGCGAACGATCTGTGCGTAGTAATTCGCATTTGCAGCTGTTGGAACTGAGCTGACGAGAGTATGAAGGTAAGGAGCTCCGCCAACTTTTGCGATCTCGCCGCGCTTTGTTAGCTCTGCGGAAACGGTAACAGGATCGACCGGTTCACCATGTCCGTAGAGTTCGATGATCGCGTCATAGACCATCTCATGTGCTGGCCGATAGAAATCATTTGGCCGCAAGATCTCAACGACATCAGCGATCGCATCTTTCGATAACAACATACCGCCGAGGACGGATTGCTCGGCGGCCAAATCTTGCGGAGGAGTACGCTCAAACTCGTCGAAATCGTTACCTCGACGCGAGGGATTTGGGAACTCCGCGATACTCACGGCCGTATCTTGATACCCACCACCGACAATGCCTATTTCCCTTTACTTTCACTGTGTTTCTAACTGTGGAGCAACTGTGGAAGAGGTGGATAACTGCGTGGATAACTGTGGAGAGATTGTGGATTGTTGTGGGTAACTTGCAGGTTTTGAGCGTAATTGCCTGTTGAGAAAGAAATTTTCAACCTGTCCAGATTTTGAGATGTCAGAAGAGACGAAAGAGGGCGAAGCGGTGAACGCCTCGCCCTTCTCGATCAATCTTTTCTAGAACTGCTTTAGAAGATCAAGCAGCAACCACCACGATGTTGACGGTTGCAACCACATGGGAGTGAAGTGCGACCTTCACAGTGTGCTTGCCAACCTTCTTGATGTGGCCGTGAGCTTGGACCTTGTGCTTGTCGATATCGACACCGGTCTTCGCCTTGATCGCAGCAACGATCTCTTTATTTGTCACTGAACCGAAGAGTTGTCCTTCGTTTCCAGCGCGAGCCTTGAGAGTGATCTCTCCGCTCTCCAAAGATGCCTTGATTTGGTTTGCATGCTCGGTATCGCGGATCTCACGAGCAGCGCGAGCGCGGCGGAGTCCTTCGATCTGGCTCTCGCCACCCTTGCTCCATGCAATGGCTGAGCCGTTTGGAATCAGGAAGTTACGACCGTAACCATCTTTGACGGAGACGATGTCGCCTGCGGTACCAAGACCCTTAACTTCACGAGTGAGGATGAGTTTCATAGTTTCCGCTCCTTCCTAGCGAGCTGAGTTCGGATAAGGAAGAAGGCCCATCTCACGAGCATTCTTGACGGCGCGCGCGATCATGCGCTGTTGTTGGACGGTCACACCAGTGACACGTGCTGATCGAAGCTTGCCTCGATCAGAGATGAATCGACGAAGTAGGGCTACATCCTTGTAGTCGATGTAATCGACACCCTTGAGTGGATTGGCGCGCTTCTTGAACTTCTTGAGCGCAGCGCCCTTCGACAACTTCGGCTTCTGCTTGAAGGTCTTATTGGATCTTGCTCCCATGGGGCTTATTTCTCCTTGTTTTCTTTGATCAATTCTTTAGAACGGCGGTTGCTCTTCGGAGGCCGTCTGACCCCAACCACCACCTACTGGTGTGGTCGATGCCCACGGATCATCGCTCGCTTCTGCGGCGGTGAATGTCGAACCAGAAGCTGCACCTGCACCGCGTGACATCTTGGTCACCTTGGCAGTCGCATTGCGAAGTGATGGACCGACATCGTCGACCTCAACCTCGAATACGGTGCGCTTCTCGCCTTCCTTTGTCTCATATGAGCGTTGCTTCAATCGACCAGAGACGATCACGCGCATTCCGCGGGTGAGTGACTCTGCGACATTCTCAGCAGCTTGTCGCCAAATCTGGCAGTTGAGAAAGAGGGTGTCCCCGTCTTTCCATTCATTGGTGTTGCGATCCATATATCTCGGTGTCGAAGCTACGGTGAACTTCGCAACCGCCGCACCATTCGGTGTGAAACGGAGCTCTGGATCGTTGGTTAGGTTTCCAACCAATGTGATGTTTGTATCTCCTGCAGCCATTTTCTTTCCTC
>JACCDW010268519.1_pt1 | contig 16781 bp, 18 predicted proteins | sample 7449781 | NCBI WGS metagenome assembly JACCDW01 (sample SAMN15323449, study PRJNA562643) | freshwater metagenome | isolation source: river surface water | place: USA:Blue River Watershed | collected 2017-08-18
AACGCGCGCATGGCGAAGGACGAAATCGACCGGCGCGTACGCCGCGCGGCGGAGATGCTGCGCATCGACCAGCTGCTGCAGCGCAAGCCGCGCCAGCTCTCGGGCGGTCAGCGCCAGCGGGTCGCGATGGGCCGGGCCATCGTGCGCCAGCCGCAGGTTTTTTTGTTTGACGAGCCGCTGTCCAACCTGGATGCCAAGTTGCGCGCCCAGACCCGGCTGGAGATTCAAAAGCTCCACCGCGAACTGGGCATCACCAGCCTGTTTGTCACGCATGACCAAGTGGAAGCCATGACCCTGGCGCAACGCATGATCGTGATGAACGGCGGCCACATGGAACAGTTCGGCACGCCCGAAGAGGTCTACAACAGGCCCGCCAGCACTTTTGTGGCCAGCTTCATCGGCTCGCCGCCCATGAACCTGCTCAAGCACGCCCCGGGCACGCCTGAGGGGCAAATCTTGGGCATCCGCCCCGAGCATTTGGACATCACCCCCTCGGGGGGCTGGACACTGACGGTGGACACGGTCGAACTGCTGGGCGCTGAACGTTTGGTGCATGCCCGACTGGGTGATGAAACGCTCACCTTGCGCGTGGACGAATCGGTCACGCCGCCGCTGCCGGGCAGCACCTTCCACGCTAAACCCCGCGCCGACCGTGTGCACGGGTTTGACGCCCAGACCCAAAAACGCATCGCCTGAACCGAAGCCCATGCAAGCTTGGCCCTACCCCCGCTGGATCGCCCACCGAGGCGCTGGCAAACTCGCCCCCGAAAACACCCTGGCCGCTTTCCGGCTGGGCGCGGCGCACGGCTACCGCATGTTTGAATGCGACGCCAAACTCAGCGCCGATGGGGTGGTGTTTTTGATGCACGACGCCACCTTGGAGCGCACCACCTGCGGCCACGGCATCGGCGGCGATCTTCCTTGGCAGGCACTGTCGAAGCTGGACGCGGGCAGCTGGCATTCACGCGCCTTTGCGGGCGAGCCTTTGCCCACACTCGAAGCCCTGGCCCGATTTTGCCTGGCTAACCGTTACCTCCTCAACATTGAGATCAAGCCCACCCCTGGCAGCGAAGCAGCCACAGGCAAAGCTGTGGCCCGCCTGGCCGCGCAGCTGTGGCAAGGCGCCAAAGTGCCGCCCCTGCTGACCTCCTTCAAACCCGAAGCACTGGCTGCCGCACAAGCAACCGCCCCCGCGTTGCCACGCGGCCTGCTGATCGACACGCAGTGGGAGGGTTGGTTCGAACAAGCCTTGGCGCTTCAATGTGTGGCTGTGGTGGCCAATTACGCCTTGTGGGACGCCACCACCGTGACCCGAGTCCACGACGCAGGCATGCGGTGCCTGAGCTACACCGTCAACGACGACTGGGCCGCTCAGCACCTGCTGGATCTGGGCACCGACGGCATCATCACCGACCGGGTGGATTTGTTCAGCCCGGTCTGAGTGCCTCCTAATCGAGCTTGGCCCCCGACTTTTGAACTACCGCCGCCCAGCGCGGCATCTCGGCCGACAGAAATTTGGCGAAGTCATCGGCCCCCAAGAAAGCCGGATCAGCGCCTTGCGCCACCATGCGTGACTTGATGTCTGGTTGGTTCATCACGGCCTTGAACGCATCGCTGAGCTTGTTGACCACGTCCTTGGGTGTGCCTGCTGGAGCTAAAAAGCCATAAAAGCCCACCACTTCAAAGTTCTTGATCCCTGTTTCCATCACGGTGGGAATATCGGGCAAAGCCGGGTTGCGCTCGCGGCTGGTCACGGCCAATGCCCGCACTTTGCCTTGCTTGTGGTACTGAGCGGCTTGCGGAATGCTCTCGGCCATGAATTGCACCTGCCCAGCCATGAGGTCCGTGAAGGCGGGTGCGCTGCCCCGGTAAGGAATGTGCACCATGAACAATCCTGTGGCCGACTTGAACATCTCGGGCACCAAGTGGCTGCTGCCGCCGTTGCCAGCCGAGCCGTAATTGACCTGCCCAGGCCGGGCTTTGGCATAGGCCACAAACTCCTGCAGGGTGTTGACTGGCACTTTCGGGTTAACCAGCAAGGCCAGTGGCTGCATGGCCGTGCGGGCCACTGGCACAAAGTCACGCAACGTGCTGTAAGGCAGCTTGGTGTAAAGCGCCGGGTTGATGACCATCACGCCCGTGTTGGCCAGCATGAGGGTGTGGCCATCGGGGGCCGCGCGCATGACTTCTTGGGCCCCCACGGTGCCGCCTGCTCCCGCTTTGTAGTCCACGAGAATAGGCTGGCCCAGTTGGGCTTGCAGGCGGTCGGTCAGCAGCCGGGCATGTTGGTCCAGCGGGCCGCCAGCCGGAAAGCCCATGACCACACGGATCGGCTTGGTGGGAAAGGCCCAAGCACTGCCCACGACCGCCAAGCTGCTGCCAAGAGCCCAAAGCAGTGAAATGACACGGCGACGGCATTGAATGTTTGAAATCATTTTTTGTATCCTGTTGACGACCGAAGAACGGCGGGTAAGTTCAGGTTTGCTTCCAGCCCCGATGCATGGCCCATTCGGCGCTGGCGGCCACCAGTAACAGAGCGGCGTAAGTGGCCATTTTTCCGTCTTGTCCCTGAACAAGCAGCCCCCCCACCAGCACCGTCACACCACAAATCGCATGCACTGCCATTCGTCTGCGCACAGGCATCGCCCTGCTCGAACGCAAGACCCAGCGCCCGGCCCAGGGCATGAACGCAGCCATGGCCAACGCCGGCAACACAAAATTGAACAGGTGCAGGATCAGTTGCCAGACGGTCATGAACAAATGAGGGGACGGTGGATGAGCTGGAAATAGCTTGTGAATTGTGCCCTGAAAGGCCTCGCCTCAGAGCCTTGCAGAGCAGCGAGATGAGGCTTTCTATAATCAGAGGATGGCAGTTTGGACCCTTGGCTTGAATCACACCACTGCGCCGCTGGATCTGCGCGGCCGGTTTGCCTTCGCCTTGGACCAACTGGCCCCCACTTTGCAAGGTTTGCGCAACGACCTTGCCCAGCGCAACGCACAGACGCCCGAGGCGGCGATCTTGTCCACCTGCAACCGGACCGAGATCTATTGCGCCGCCGACCAAGCGGCCACCGCCGATACCTTGCGTTGGCTGGCCCAAGCCGGCGGCGTATCCGCACAAGAGCTTCAATCACACACTTATGTGTTGGAAGGTAACGAAGCCGCCCGACACGCCTTTCGGGTGGCCAGTGGACTCGACTCGATGGTGCTGGGCGAAGCCCAAATCCTGGGTCAACTCAAAGACGCCGTACGGGCAGCCGAGCAGGCAGGCGCATTGGGCAGCACACTCAACCAGCTTTTCCAGCGCAGCTTTGCTGTCGCCAAAGAAGTGCGCACGGCCACCGAAATTGGCGCCCACTCCATCAGCATGGCCGCCGCTTCGGTCCGATTGGCCAGCCAACTGTTTGAAGACCTCAAAGACATCAAAGTGCTGTTTGTGGGCGCAGGCGAGATGATTGAGTTGGTGGTGACTCACTTTGCAGCCAAACAGCCCAAAGGCATGGTCATCGCCAACCGCAGCCTGGAGCGCGGCGAAAAACTCGCCAGCCGTTTTGGGGCCGAGGTCATGCGCCTGGCCGACCTGCCCGACCGCCTGCACGAGTTTGACGCCGTGATCAGCTGCACCGCGAGCACCCTGCCCTTGATCGGTTTGGGCGCAGTGGAGCGTGCCCTCAAAAAACGCAAACACCGCCCCATGTTCATGGTCGACTTGGCAGTGCCGCGTGACATTGAACCCGAAGTCAAAGCGCTTGAAGACATCTACCTCTACACCGTGGACGACTTGGCCAGCGTGGTCCAAGCAGGCCAAGCCCAGCGCCAAGCGGCGGTGGCCGATGCCGAGGTCATCATCGACGCGGGGGTGCAAAGCTTCAGCCACTGGCTGGGCCAAAGAGATGCGGTGCCACTGATCCAACAGCTGCACCAACAAGCGGACAACTGGCGTGAAGCCGAACTGGCCCGTGCCCGCAAACTGTTGGCCAAAGGCGATGACGCCGATGCCGTGCTGGAAGCCCTGGCCAAGGGCTTGACGCAGAAGATGCTGCACGGGGCACTGGCTGAGTTGCGCAGCGCTGACCCCGCTCATCGCGAGCAAACCATGCAAGCGGTGCAACGCCTGTTTCTACGACACGAACGTTAGCGTTGACTTAGAGCGGGTTGTGGCTGACGCGACGACCATCGCCCCTTATCTCCTCGTCGGTCGGCGCTTGCGCCCCTAAACATGCAGAAGTCGGTGCTGAAGCGCCGACCTACAACATTTTGGTCGAATGAAACCCTTTTTGATCCAACAACTTGAACGCTACGCCCTGCGACTGACGGAGCTGGACTTTCTACTCTCGCGTGAAGACATCATGGGCGACATGAGCCAGTTCCTGAAGCTCTCGCGGGAACATGCAGAAGTCAGCGCCGTGGCCTCGCGCTTTGCCCGTTTTCAACAGCGACAAGCCGATCTGGCCGACGCACAGACCATGCTGAATGACGCAGACCTTCGGAGCATGGCCGAGGAAGAAATGGCCAACGCCAACAGCGAGCTACAAACACTGGAAGCCGAACTGCAACGCATGCTGCTGCCCAAAGACCCAGACGATGCACGCCCGGCATTTATCGAAATCCGTGCGGGGACGGGTGGCGACGAGTCTGCCCTGTTCGCTGCCGACTTGCTGCGCATGTACACACGCTACGCCGAAAGCCAAGGCTGGAAATGCGAGATCGTGTCGGAATCTGTCAGCGAACTTGGGGGCTACAAAGAAGTCGTGGTCCGAATCGAGGGCCACAATGTATACGGCACACTCAAATTCGAATCGGGAGGCCACCGGGTGCAGCGCGTGCCCGCCACCGAAACCCAAGGCCGCATACACACCAGCGCCTGCACCGTCGCGGTACTGGCCGAGCCGGACGAAGCCGAGGCCATCAAGATCAACCCGTCTGACCTGCGCATCGACACCTACCGCGCCAGTGGCGCAGGCGGGCAACACATCAACAAGACCGACTCGGCCGTGCGCATCACCCACTTGCCCACCGGCATTGTGGCCGAATGCCAGGACGGGCGCAGCCAACACGGCAACAAGGCTCAGGCTTTGAAAGTGCTCACGGCCCGCATCCAGGAAAAAGACCGCGCCGCACGCGCTGCCAAAGATGCGGCTGAGCGCAAGAGCCTGATCGGCAGCGGCGACCGTTCGGACCGCATCCGCACCTACAACTTCCCGCAAGGGCGCTTGACCGACCACCGCATCAACCTGACGCTGTACAAACTGCTGAGCATCATGGAAGGCGATTTGCAAGATGTGGTCAACGCCCTGCAAGCCTATGAAGCGGCCGAACAGCTGGCGGCACTGGAAATCGGTGGCACAGCATGAATGCGCCCCTGACCATTGCCCAAAGTCTGCAGCGTGCCCAAGCGCTCGGACTGGCCCGCATCGATGCCCAGCTGCTGCACCTGCACGTGCTGGAGCGCGACCCGCACGACCGCGCTTGGTTGTTGGCACACGATACAGATCCATTGCCCACGGCCGTGGCTCAGCCGCTGGAAGTGGCGCTACAAAGGCGTCTGGCGGGCGAACCCGTGGCCTACATCACCGGCTTCAAGGCGTTCTTTGGCCTGAATTTGCAAGTGGACGCGCGCGTGCTCGACCCGCGCCCCGACACCGAAACGCTCGTGGCATGGGCACTGGAACAACTGCCCACAGACACCGCCCATCGGGTGCTGGACTTGGGCACTGGCAGTGGAGCAGTGGCGCTGGCACTGCAACACCAGCGCCCTCACTGCCAAGTCACTGCTGTAGACGCCAGCGCCGATGCGCTGACCGTGGCCCAAGCCAATGCAAAGCGACTGCAACTGTCTGTGCATTTCATTCACAGCAACTGGATGGCGGCTGTGCCCGGCCCCTTTGATCTGGTCGTCTCCAACCCACCCTATGTGGCCGACGGTGATCCTCACTTGGACGCCCTGACCCACGAACCGCTGCAAGCCCTGACCAGCGGAGCCGATGGCCTGGATGACATACGCCAGATCATCACCCAAGCCCCGAGTCGCCTCGCCCCGGGCGGCTGGTTGCTGCTGGAGCATGGCTGGGATCAGGCCCAAGCCGTTCAGACCCTGCTGCGCGAAGGCGGATTTGAGCAAGTCCAAAGTCGCCAAGACCTGGCAGGCGTGGACCGCTGCACGGGCGGGATGAAGCGCCTTTGAGATCACGCCCGATACGCCCACCAACAGCCCTCTGTCAAAAGCAGACTTTCAATCAGAGGGATAATTCAATCATTCGAAAACGGCACCATTTGGAGAACTGACCATGAGCGACACCCAACAACGCATCGACGAACTCGTCAAAGGCAACGACATCACCCTGTTCATGAAGGGCAGCGCCAGCTTCCCCATGTGCGGTTTTTCAGGCCGTGCCATCCAGATCCTGAAGGCCGTCGGGGTTGACCCCAAAACGGTCAAAACCGTGAACGTGCTGGACGATGCCGAAATTCGCCAGGGCATCAAGGAATACAGCAACTGGCCCACCATCCCCCAGCTCTACGTCAAGGGTGAATTCATCGGTGGTTCGGACATCATGATGGAAATGTACGAATCGGGTGAGTTGCAACAGGTCATCAACGGCCAAGCCTGACCGGCTTCGCGCCAAGTTGGGGGTGGGCTCCACCCCCTGCAGCGCCCATAAAAAAAGCCAGTCTTTCGACTGGCTTTTTGCTGTGTACAAGACGCTGCTCAGCGGAACTTGGACTGAGGAATGACTTTCAACTCGCCTTCCAGTGAACCGAGATAGGCCGACATGGCCTTCAATTCGGCATTGGAGAACTGTTTGGCAATACCGCCCATGACGCCATTGCTTCGGCCCCACGTGGCTTGGTTTTCCACCTTGTAGGACTTCAAAGCCACAAAAAGGAAGTCTTTGTGCTGGCCAGCGATTTTGGGATAACTGGGGTCAATTGGCTTAGAAAAGTTGTCACCGTGGCAAGACACACAAGCACCTTTTTGCAACAAAGCGGCCACTTTGGCATCCGGGGCCTTGGGTGCAGCTGTCACAGCATCGGTCTTGCCGTGCAATTCGTAATAGGCACCCAGATCGGCCATGTCTTGGTCGCTCAGGCTGTCAGCAATCCCGCGCATGGTGGGGTGCTTGCGATCGCCTTTTTTGTAGGCATTCAACGCCGACACAATGTATTTGGCATTCTGGCCGGAGATCATCGGGACACGATAGACCTCTGGGAAACTGGCTTGGTAGCCCTTGATACCGTGGCAACCGATGCACATGGCAATCTTTTGCTCTGCGGCTTTGGCATCACCCTTGATCTCTTGGGCATGGGCAGAGATAGCGGTCACAGAGGCGACAGCCAAGGCAAACATTGAGGTCAACAACTTGTTCATTTTGCTTACACAATCCAAATGATTGATAAAAATCAAATGCGGATTATATCGGGCTGGCCCTCATAATCCTGACAAGCTTCCTTACTGTTTTTGAGAACTGTCCACCATGAAATTCCAAGGTACCGAAAACTACGTCGCCACACAGGACCTGATGCTGGCTGTGAATGCCGCCATCACCCTCAAACGCCCCCTGCTGGTCAAGGGCGAGCCCGGCACCGGCAAGACCATGCTGGCCGAGGAAGTGTCTGCTGCCTTGGGGCTGCCTTTGTTGCAGTGGCACATCAAATCGACCACCAAAGCGCAGCAAGGTCTGTATGAATACGACGCCGTGAGCCGCCTGCGCGACAGCCAGCTGGGCGACGAAAAAGTCAAAGACATTGAAAACTACATCGTCAAGGGTGTGCTTTGGCAGGCCTTCACCTCCGAAACCCCTGTGGCCATCCTGATCGATGAGATCGACAAGGCGGACATCGAATTCCCGAACGACTTGCTGCGCGAGATCGACCGCATGGAGTTCTATTGCTACGAGACACGCCAACTGATCAAGGCCAAAACCCGGCCTTTGGTGTTCATCACCTCCAACAATGAAAAAGAGCTGCCCGACGCTTTCTTGCGCCGCTGCTTCTTCCACTACATCAAGTTCCCCGAAGCGGACACCATGCGCCAAATCGTAGATGTGCACTTCCCCACGCTCAAAAAAGACTTGCTGGCTTTGGCCCTCAAAACTTTTTACGACGTGCGCGGCTTGCCCGGCCTGAAGAAGAAACCCTCCACCAGCGAGCTGTTGGACTGGCTCAAGCTGTTGGTGGCCGAAGACATTCCACTCGAAGCCTTGCAAAGTGCAGACCAAAAAGTGTCTGTGCCGCCACTGGTAGGCGCCTTGCTCAAGAACGAGCAAGACATGACTCTGTTTGAGAAGCTGGTTTTCATGAACCAGCGCAACCGTTGAGGTAACGCGATGACCTCACCTAACCCTTTTCTTGAAGGCATTTCAGACGCGGTCGGTTTTGTTGGCGGTGCGCTGTTGGGCTATTGGGCTGGCAAATTGCTCGGCTGGAACATTTTTAGCAGCGGCTACGACTCAGCCAGTATCGGCGGCATCTTGCTCGTAGGTCTGGGCGGTGGCGGTGGCTTGCACCTTGCACGATTTTGGCGAGCCAAACAAAACGCAAAAGATAACGACACCTCATCATGAGCACTTGGATCGCACCGGCCACTTTGACAGGTCAACATGTGACCTTGGTGCCACTGTCACAGCAGCACCATGATGATTTGGTCGTAGCCGTACGCGATGGCGAACTCTGGCAACTCTGGTACACCGCTATCCCCACACCCGAGGGCATGGCCATAGAAATTACGCGGCGCCTTGATCTGCAAGCCAAGGGAAGCATGTGCCCCTTTGCAGTGATTGATCCCCAAACGGGCAAGGCCGTGGGCATGACCACTTACATGAACGTGGATGCCCCCAACCGACGTGTCGAAATCGGCTCAACCTGGTACCGCCAAAGCGTTCAACGCACTCCCCTCAACACCGAAGCCAAACGATTGCTGCTGGCCCACGCCTTTGAACAGTTGAACTGCATTGCGGTGGAGTTCCGCACGCACTTCTTCAACCATCAAAGCCGCCATGCCATTGAACGCCTGGGGGCCAAGCTGGACGGCGTGCTGCGCAGCCACCAAATCAATCCACATCCACTGGCTGCAGGCGCGCTGCGTGACAGCTGCGTTTACAGCATCATTGCCAGCGAATGGCCCAGCGTGCGTTCGCATCTGGATTTTCAATTGAGCCGCTCACGCCTCAAGGAAACACGGCCATGCTGATCGATTTTTTCTACACCCTGCGCGCGGCCAAGCTACCGGTATCGGTGCGTGAGTACCTGACGCTGCTCGAAGCCTTGCACGCGAATGTGGTCGGTCCTGCGTCCGACGCTTGCAGCATCGACGATTTTTACCACTTGGCCCGTACCGTCATGGTCAAGGACGAAAAGCATTTCGACAAGTTCGACAAGGCTTTTGGTGCCTACTTCAAGGGCGTGGAAATGTTGACGGACTTCACGAAAGAAGTACCGCTCGACTGGCTCGAAAAAATCCTGCAAAAAGAACTCACGCCCGAACAAAAAGCGGCCATTGAAAAAATGGGCTGGGACGAGCTGATGGACACGCTCAAAAAGCGTCTCGAAGAACAAAAAGAACGCCACGAAGGTGGCAACAAGTGGATCGGCACAGGTGGTACCTCGCCCTTTGGCAACGGTGGCCACAACCCACAGGGCATCCGCATCGGTGGCAAAGGTGGCAACAAAAGCGCCGTCAAGGTGTGGGAGCAACGCGCCTACAAAGACTATGACGACCAGCAAGAATTGGGCACCCGCAACATCAAGGTGGCGCTGCGCCGCCTGCGCCGCTTTGCGCGCGAGGGCTCGCACGACGAGTTGGACCTGGACGGCACCATCCGCAAAACCGCAGCCAACGCGGGTTACCTCGACATCCTGATGCGGCCCGAGCGCCACAACAACGTGAAAGTGCTGCTGCTCATGGACGTGGGCGGCACCATGGACGACCACATTGCGCGGGTGGAAGAAATGTTCTCGGCCGTCAAGGCCGAGTTCAAGCACCTGGATTTCTATTACTTCCACAACTGCGTCTATGACTTCATGTGGAAGAACAACAAGCGTCGTTATGCCGAGAAGTTCCCGACTTGGGACATCCTGCGCAAGTACAACAAGGATTACAAGCTGATCTTCATCGGGGACGCCACCATGAGCCCCTACGAAATTTTGCAAAAAGGCGGCAGCGTTGAATACAACAACGAAGAAGCGGGGGCTGAGTGGCTGCAGCGCCTGACACACACCTTCCCCAAGTTTGCGTGGATCAACCCCGAGCCTCAAGGCGTGTGGCAATACCGCCAAAGCATCTCGATCATTCAGCAGCTGATGAGCAACCGCATGTTTCCCCTGACGCTCAAGGGGCTGGAAGACGCGATGCGTTTGCTCAGCAAGTGAACGCCGACCCTATTGAAACCGTGTGAATTTCGAGCCGCCCGAACACTCAGGACGGCCTCGAAAAACTGAATACTGTCTTGTATCTACTGGATTCTCAGTCGATCAAGCCTCATCCATAGATCAGCCAGGACAAGCGCCCAAAACTTCCTTCGGTATCTTTCGGATTTTGTCATCGCAATACGAAGACCACCAAACGTCGGTGGCGCCGATCATGTGTTCAACCAGCACCCACTCGGCTCCTTTTTTTTGCAGAATCGCGGTGACCTTGAGGCCATCCATGTGCTGGCTTGTTTCCTTGCCAAATAATTTCACAATGTCGAACTTCTTGCCATCTTTGCGTTGAGGGTCCGCCATCACAAAAGCCCAGTTTTTGTATGCGCGAATATCGTTCACCGAAAATACCACTTCACCCTTGAGCTTTTGCTCTACAACGCCCCTGACGCCATCCAGAATGGCCTTACGTTCCGGCGTCCCCTGCGCTGGACTAATGAGTCGATCTTGGGCTTGTACAGCCGAATAAAACACCACTCCAAGCATCATGCTTGCCATCATCTTCTTCATCACATCAGCCTTTCAAAAAATGGGGCTTTTGCCCACTGCAGTTACTGGATCAATTCATTGGCGACAAGCTGAGCCTGTCAATTCAGGGCGAAACTCAAAATGTACGGTGTCAAAGTGGTACCACTTCCCGCCCCATATGAAGCCATGTTCTTCAAATTTCTTCACAACATCTTGCAACCTGACATCCGAAAATACGGCCGTCGGATAGGCACATGGCCCACCAGGTTTGCATCCACGCCATTGCCAATAATGGTGCAGTGACTGAGGCATGCGGAAGTCAATCGCTGCACCATAGGCATGCATACTGCGCCTGTTCGTACCCTGAATATTTCGCCAATTCAGCGTACCCAATGGTTGATTGACATAGGCCAGCAATTCAGGGCGACGTGCCAACTCACGGCCGACGCGCTCCAGTGCTTTCGCAGCACCGTTGCGATCCGTGAATTGGATCTTGCATTGACAGGGCGCCCAGTCAATCGTTGTCAGGTGCTTCTGAACCTGAGTCAGACTCTGACCATACATTCGCTCAAAGAAGATGGCGGACCTCAAGCGCCCTGGATCAAAATTCAGAGCCGGTGCTTGCGTCAAAGGCTCACGCGGATAGTGCTGTGAAAACTGCGTCTTCAGATCTGCATGAGACAACTGCCATTGATGTGTTCCAGCTGGAAGGGCGGCATCAAACTCAATCAATTCATTTTGGTGTGATCGGATTGAATTTCCATTTGGGGCATCCTTCAAAAAATCAGGATAAGCCGCCAGCAAGCAAGCGATTGCATCTGGTGATGCGGACGCTGTAGGCACCCCAATTGCCATGGCCATCATGAAAATGATGAAATATGAGCGCACCTTGAATCACTTGCTGTACAGCGAGGACACGTCAATACCATCCGGATATTTCACCTGTACCAGTGGCGACTTAGATTTTGGAGCCGCGAAATCCACCGCATCATCGGCTGAAAATCCACCGTCTTTCACTTTGATACGGGCAATGATCTTGCTCCCTTTGGCCACAACGATGCCTCCTGAGTGTGGGCACATACCGCCCGTACATTCGGAAATGATGTAGCTGGTGTCTCCATTGCTGAACCAAAGATGGCTCAATGAGGCACGGGGCTCATACGCCTCATTTGTGACATAGAATTTTTTGCCATTTGTCATATCAGCTGAAAACGTCAATTCATTTTTATCAGCTGAGCCAAAACGGTATTCAATTTTTGTAAATGGTGGCTTGGCCGGACTGGCACAAATCAAGGCGACTTTCTTGCCCGTGCTTCCGACATACAAACTTGCTTCGCCCTGCACGCATTTTTGGGCTGAAACAGAACCTGTCACCAAGGCCAACAAGCCAAACAACCCCAGAAATGCATAGTGCTTCATCATGATCTAATCAGTAAAATCAATAATGTTTATTATTTTAATAATTTTTACAAAGTTCGTCAATCGAATAGGCTGAGTACCAATAACCCGACCTGTAAAATGAATACAGCGCCACCGTAGTTCAATGGATAGAACTCTCCCCTCCTAAGGGAGTGATACAGGTTCGATTCCTGTCGGGGGCACCAAGGCCAAGTGCAACCCAATGCAGCCAACCGGGCATTCCATAGACACCCAGTCAATCATCGCCCACTCCCGATAAAGCGTTCTCAATGTTCCGAAAAATAACAACTGTGCTGCTCTTATGCGTATTGGCAGCGTGCTCTGCCAATGACACTGCAGACAAAGTCACTCTTGAACAAGCACGGGCAGAACTTGAGAACGGTCAGGTGCTGCTGATTGACATTCGGGAAAAAGCCGAACACATGACCGGTGTTGCTAAGGGGGCAATCTTGCTACCCATGAGCGAATTGGCTCACACAAAATCACTTATCCCCCAAGATCCCGCACGACCTGTGTTGTTGATTTGCAATACACATAATCGCTCTAAAGCCACTTTACATGCATTGAAGCAACAGGGTTTTCAGAATATTCGTTATGTTGAGGGTGGCATGAGTCAATGGGCGGCAAATGGCTGGCCATTGGTAAAGCCCCAGTAAGCTCCGCCATACCCTATGAAATTCATTCAAGACTATTGGCCCATGATGGCCTTGGCCCTCTGGTTTGGCTACAAATGGTGGAGTGCACGACGAGTCATCGCCTTGCTGCCTCAATTGAAAACGGAAGGGGCTATGCTTTTGGATGTGCGCTCAGAAGCCGAGTTTGCCGCCGGCAATGCGCCCGGCACCCGCAACATACCACTCAATGAACTGGGACGGCATTTGGGCAGCATTCCAAAAACCTCACCCGTGGTGGTGGGTTGTGCGAGCGGCACACGCAGTGGCATGGCCAAGTTGATGTTGAAGAAAAACGGCTACCACCGGGTTTACAACATCGGTACTTGGCGCAACTTCATGTCTTGAAGAACTCTGAAGAGATTCAAATCAATATGAACAGCCAGCAGCAAAAAGAATTTTTGCAAGCCACCGCTTGGTTGCGTCCCCTGACCCGATGGGCCGCCGCTTTTTCAATCCGCTCGGTGGGTATTCTTCCTGCTTGGTTCAGAAACCTGCCTTTGAAGATCGTCAAGCACATCCTGGCCAATTACCAGGCACGCATGACTTCTACTTGCAAGTCACACAAGTGAAAACACGAGCAGCCGTTCAGCGCGGCTGACTGAAGTCGAGGTTATTACAGGCCTCGCACTCTTCTTTGAAAACACCCAACTTCACCAACAAGGCATGCACCTCACAGCCTAGGCAATAGCCCAGCACAGCTTCGAGCCACATGAAGCCTAGGCACACCCAGACCATCACCAGGGGCAGCCAACGTGCCAAATACTGCTCGGTGGTAGGCAACACATTACTTCGGAAAACGAAGTTGATGGCCGCGGCAAATTTTTCTGGGTGAAAAAACACCAAACAAAAACTGATCATGGACGCGCCAATGGTCCATGCAAACCTTTTAGGTGTCAAAGGTTTCCAAACAGGGCGTGCTCGCCGTGCCAGCAAGGTGGACAGCCAGATGGTGGGCGACAGGTAGGCCGTTCTCACACTCATGCCCGCCAGCATTTCAAACAAGGCATAAAACAGCAGCCAAGTCTGAACGGTGTAATCGTAGGTTCTGCGCACGGCCTCAACCATGTAAAGAATACGGTTGTCAAAGTCGAGTTCGTAGGTGTCTTTGATCACATCACCCGTCACGATCCAGCGACTGCCGTACACGATGTCCCACAAAGTGAAGGCCATGAAAATGGGGATGGCCAGCATGATGCCCGCCCGGATGCGAACGGCGGTGTCGTTGATGAAAGGCGTGACATCGTCACGGCTTCTGAACCAAAGCAAGGACAATGAATTGCTTGCTGTCATGCCATTCGCATCTGCCATGTGACTCCCCTTTATTTCGAAATTCAGAACGCTTCTTTTTCTGCCTCAAGATAAGCCAAGCTGATGTACTTGCCAATGTTGCCTTCAAAACCTTGCATGGTCTTGGCACGGGATGTCACACGCACGTCTTTGAGCACCATGCTGCGCGCGTCGGACTCAGACTTGCCGTCTTTGACCGCTTGCAGGCAAGGCTCCCAGATGCCTGCCATGAACTCGCCATAGGTTTTGAGCAAATCTTTGCTGCCTTGCCCATGGCCGGGCACCCAAAGCTGTTCACCCGTTGCCGCCATGAGCGCCTGGTAGTACTTGAATGTGCCCGAATAAGAGCCTTCGTCCATGTTGGCAATGCGGTTGGCCATGGCGATGTCACCCACAGCTGTGAGCTTGTCTTGCACCACTTCCACACACAAGTCCGAAGGCGTGTGTGCGTTCCCGTAATGGTGCATGCGGAAGGTCACATCACCGATCTGGATCACTTGGCCATGCTTGACCGCTGTGTTGGGCAAGACCACCTCGGTGCCCAAGGTGGATTGGTTGGTCCAGCGCTCCATGAGGCTGCGCCACAGATTGCCCTCGGCCCCCTTGAGCTTGTCGATCGTGCTTTGCAGGGCGTAAATTGGCAACTGCTTGCCATAAGCTTTGACAAAAGCATGGTTGCCCAGCCAATGATCGCCGTGGTAGTGGCTGTTGAACACTGCGACAACCGGCTTGTCGGTCACCTTGCGGATCATGCGGATGGCCATCTGCCCAATTTGGAGCGAAGCCCCTGAATCGATCACCACCACACCGGCTGAGGTCACCACGAAGATGACGTTGGACATCATGCCCCGGTTTTCTGGCGTGGGAAAACCATCTGGGGAAAAAATCATCCAGGTGTGCGCTGACAGCTGCTGGGCTGGAATATCGCCCACCGGAGGGCCTTCAATGAATTCTTGTGCTTGCTGGGCCAACAAACGGGCTTCAGGCCAAAGCGCAGCGCCTCCCAGCAGTGCACTGGCCGTCAGCAAATGTCTTCGATTCATATGTCATCACCTTTCAACGCCAGGTTGATCTACATGTCGAATGCAGATCAACGTTCACTCATGCCGACTGCAAATCAGCCTGCGTAGCCCTGATTGGGCAACCCGCCCGTGATTTTCGGCGCATTGAGTTTTCGGGGTTTGATGCGGCCACCTGGCTGCGTCTTGAGCCAAGTCTCGACCACCTCCCACACTTGCTTGTTACCTTGATTACGCGCTTCTTCGGCCACAGGTGCCCAACCGGCCACTTTGTACTTCTTGCCAGCTTCGATCAACTGACCATTGAGGCGCATGTCACCGATACGGGTACCGATCTTGCCCAAGGGGTTGCAGCTGTAGCTCATGCCGCCTACACGCACCATGTCGCCGCCTTGCTGATAGTAAGGGTCAGGGTTGAAGAGGTTGTCGCACACGTCTTCCAAAACCGTTTTGATGGTCTCACCCGTCATCTCGGTCACAGTGGCATACGAGTACGTTGTGGCCGTCATGTCCAGCAACCATTCCCGTGTGATGTCCTGGCCTGGCAGCAAAGAGGTACCCCAACGGAAGCCGGGAGAGAACGCGATTTCAGCGCCTTGCACGTCAAGCAAGGCATCTACCAAAAGTTGGTCACCTGTGCCGTTGAAGTTGCCACGACGGTAGAGCAAGCCTTCCGAGACGCCGAGCTTCTCGGACAACTTGGCTTCATAGGGCGCACGGATCTTGGTAATCAAGGCATCCATTTCCTTGTCGGCAGGCAGCATGTTCGAGAACACGGGTAGCAGCTTGTAACGGAAGTCACTGACCTTTTTGTCCTTCACATCAAAGTCGAGTACGCCCAAGAACTTGCCGTTGGAGCCCGCATTGGTGACGATGGTTTTGCCACCTTTGTTGGACACCAGGCTGGCGACAGGCATGCCGTCGTGGGTGTGACCGCCCATAATGGCGTCGATGCCACTGACGCGGCTGGCCATTTTCAAGTCCACGTCCATGCCGTTGTGGCTGATGACGACGACGACCTGCGCACCTTTGCCGCGGGCCTCATCCACCATTTTTTGCATGTTGTCGTCCTGTATACCAAAGGCCCAGTCAGCCACCATGTAACGGGGGTTCGCAATCGGTGTGTAGGGGAACGCTTGGCCGATGATGGCGCAAGGTACGCCATTGATCTCGCGAATCACATAAGGCTTGAACACTGGATCGCCAAAGTCATTGGTCTTGACGTTTTGCGCGACAAAATCCACTTTGCCTGCAAAATCTTTTTCGACAATTTCCTTCACACGCTCCATGCCCAATGTGAATTCCCAGTGGCCCGTCATGACGTCCACACCCAGCAACTTGCAGGCATCGACCATGTCCTGACCATTCGTCCACAAGCACGTGCCCGAACCTTGCCAGGTGTCACCACCGTCCAGCAGCAATGCGCCTGGGCGGCTGGCCTTCATGCGTTTGACCAAGGTGGCCAAATGCGCAAAACCACCGACTTTGCCGTAAC